>SDBT01018223.1_pt1 | contig 11046 bp, 2 predicted proteins | sample 2277101 | NCBI WGS metagenome assembly SDBT01 (sample SAMN10404973, study PRJNA504765) | marine sediment metagenome | isolation source: marine sediment core GS10_PC15, 103 cmbsf | place: Arctic Ocean: Southern Knipovich Ridge | collected 2010 | reverse complement strand
GAAACTGATGTTAAATTTGATAAAGTTGGTGAAAATATATATACATTACAATTCGACCAAGAAATCACACAGGTTAAAGGTAAAAATTTATCTGTAGTAGTAAATGGAAAATTTATAGGATGGACAAATGTAGATATATATGAAAAATTAGAAACATTAAAACGATCAATAAATTACGCAAATGTAAATATATCGACACAAGAAGGTAATCGTATAATAATAAATGTGAACGATAATCACACTATTTCTCAAATTAGATTATCCGTGGAAACATTTATGGGTTCTGAAATATCAGTTTCTAAACCGATGCAAATTTTTATAAATTCTGATTTTATAGGAAATGCATCGAAAAATATTTATGATATTTTAGATAATTATACAAAATTAAATACATATGATATTAGTTTTTATACATCTAGAGGTACAATTTATATTGATACAGATAATACAAGAGTTATAAAACCTATTATAAATATGGATAATCTAGACGATTATATACAAGGAAAATTAGATAATGTGTCTATCGAGGATTTAATACAAAATGGAATAGTAAGATATGTTTCTGCAAATGAAGTTTGGAATAATGATATATATATTAAATCTGGAGATAAATGGGTTACAGATATTGATGTAAAATCATTTGGAGATATCAAGAAAGATAGAAAAATTATGGATAAGATTAAAGAAGATATTGTGGAACTTGAACGTGTAAAATCTGAAATATATTTGGATTTTATTAAATATCTTATTGATAAAGAACTTATAAATCCCGAAGAGAAAAATGTTGCTATAACATCGGGGAATATCGAAGAGTATCGAGATAAAATTATTAAAGATGAATTATTGCATTTAATATATAACAATGATATATATAATATTTTCGATTTCGATAATATTAATAAGAAAATAGATAACAAGAAAAGTTACATAGCTAGAAAACAAAGTGTTAAAAATTTAGGAGGATATTTTGATATACGAGATTTAACCGTAGGATATACAGCCATGAATATATCATTTAGAGAGCATTGTAGTGGTAATAGAAATATGTATCAGAGTTCTATGAATAATCAAATTAGTGAAACAAAAAGTGGATCAGATATGTTCAATAATTCTGGTGAAGTCAAAAAGATGCTTTATGGTACATCACAACCATTTGCGAGTGATTATATAGCTAATTCTGAAACTGTTTTAGAATATGTGGGCACATTATTTTGTTTAAATCAAGAAGATTTAATCGGTATGAATGAAAATTTGCGTACATTTGGGGATTATTATGGTCTTTTATATAAAAGTGTAACACTTGAATTACAATCTAGCAAAAAGGGTGGTGTTATTGTAAAAACCATAGAGAAAATAACAGGAGAAACAACATATCCTATAGATCATTTAGATAATACTGGTATTGTAAAACGAGGAACACATCTTGTACCTGGATTACCAGTTTATACATATATAAAATCATACCCTGGATCGCAACTTATGGATGAAATTCATGCTAAAATGGCAAAAGAAAGAGAATATGGATATGTGCATAAAATTATAAGATCTACTAATGAGAGTGGTTGTGATATAATAACTCTAAAAATAATCCAATATATGACTATAGCAAATGGTGATAAATTTCATGATATTTGTGGAGCACAAAAGGGTACGATAAGTATAGTACCTTATTGGAATTTACCATATACCGATAATGGTTTAACACCTATGGTTATATTTGCACCGGAAGGTTATCCTTCAAGAATCACACCAGGACACACTCAAGCCGGTTTTATCATTAATGCGCAAATGTTGACAAATTTCAAATATAAAAAGAAATTACCATTTTCTAATAATTCCGGTAGTGCTGTAAAATCTCTAATAAAATCAGGATACGATATTTCAAATATGTATAGTTTCACACATTTAGGAACAAGAATTTTAAATAAAGTTGCGATGATAACAATGGTTAAATACAAACTAAGACATCTTGCAGAGACTAAAATTAAGGCACCTGGTATTAGAACTAAACGAATGACAGATTCCGGTCAACCTACAAAATCTCCAAAACTTAGTTATATGTTTTTAAGAGTTGCGGCCACATTAGAATTAACAGAATTAATAAGATCGTTGAAAGAATCATCCGATATTATATCTGTACCATATTGTAGATCGTGTAATATCGGAGCTGTATATCGTGAGGATAAAAATGAATATCAGTGTAAAACATGTGAATCTGCACAGCATATAATAAATTTTGATCTTCGTCGGTCTTTTGTAATGTTTAGACATTTTTTGATGGCTATGGGTATTGCTGTAGATTTGCAAGCTGGTGTTTAAAAAATAATTTAAAAAATATGGAAAAAAATGTCTAGATATAGACTTAAAAAATCAAAATGTAGATTAGAAATGGATGAAATATTACAAGATTTAAACGATAGATATAAAGGTTTATATCTTAATGATATATTATTCTTAGATACGATACTAAATTCAAAATATTCTAAAGATATGGATAAATATATACATACTGTGAAAAATATAAATACATATAATACATTTTTCAAATTTGCGATAACTGGTACAATACGAAATCTAGAACAAGAGGATGATGAATTATATATTAGAGAATTATGTATATTTGATAATTTAGATATAAAACAAGGGTATTTTATGTTCATAAAAGAGATAGGTATATTTGATTTAGGTGATCCTAAAATAAAATTATATGGGAAAAATATACTAGAGTATGAGTATATATTAGTCCGATTACATAATGGTGATAGATATATAATTCACCCATCTGGAGATTCAACATATGTTCTCGATTATACAGGTATAATCGCAACACAAAACCCAACATCTAATTATATATACAGAGGATCATCTCAACCTATCAGTTTTAATGATATTGAAAATTATATACAAATGTTTAGAAAATTATATCATGTTTTAAATTTAAAACATGAGCAAGAATGTCTAGAATTTATTCAAATATTAGAAGATTTTCGCGATAAATTAGATTTAAGTTTGGATAAATATCATAAATTTGACGATCCAAAAATGTTACAGCTTGTATTAGATATTATTGCCAGCCAAACATCAGAACGTGGTGTAATGAGTAAAATTAGACGCTTAAATGTTGAAAATGCATTAATGTCTGAGTATGAACGAAATATTGTAGAACCTAAAACTTTAGATGATTTTGTTGATTTTATTTATAATATTTTAACAACTCCTGATCTTATAGATAATTATGAATTACATGTTGATAGTTTAATAAGGGTGATGGGACTTGTGATAACATCAGATATGAACGATGCAAAATATTTTGTATTGATTTCTTCTGTTGCAAAAAGAATACAGAAGAAATTACGCGAATTTGAAATAAAAATTAAAGCTATATTGGGTATAAGATCTATTAGTGCACCCAATACAATGATCTTTAAAGATAGATTATTAAAAATAGATAAAGTATCGACAATCCTAGTTTTTACTAATATTTTGAGACAATTTCTTGGAGGTAGATATACGTTTGATAAATTTATAGAATATATTATTGAAGAAGATTACACAAAATATTATTCAGATATTTTATATATGTGGGGTATGTTTAAAATTAGATTAACAACAATTCAGGGTGAAATAGCGAGAGCTTTTGGTATAACATCAAGCGGAAAAACTATCGATATAAATCCTGATGATATAACAGAATTAGAATTTAAAATTACCAATACTCAGCTAAAAATACAAAAGATAGAACGAAAAATTAGCAAAAGTGCTAAATTGTGGGAAACGTTATCCCCTAAATTAATAAAATTAGAAGAGGTGCAACAAATAAATGGTGATAAATTGCAAAGATTACTTGCACTCCAACAGCAACCAGAACAATTAGCACAATATGGAGTATTAAAGAACGATCTCCAAGATATAACTGTTAATATCAGCCAAATTCAAAATTCTATGTCCTCCAATACAAACAATAATGAAATATTGTTAATAACATTACAAGCAAGACAGCACGAACTTGATCAAAAACAAATCCAAATTAATAATATTGAGAATACTGACATTGTTGACGAAACATTGTTAAATAGATTGCAATATTTACAGCAAGAATATGATTTACTACAACTTACAATCGAAGAGCTTAGAAATTTAATAGATACTAATACTAATAATAATGAAGAATTATTAACTATACTACAACCTCTACAACATGAATCTAATCAATTTCAATTCCAAATAAATCAGCTAAGAGATATTCTTACAATACAATATCATGATAAATACAAATATAAAGATATGATAGATATTGTAATAAAATTTATTATATTATATGTGTCAGAAAATGATCCAAATAACAAACCGAAGCTTGTAGCGGGGTATCTTTTTAGTATATTATATGAATTTATTGACCCTAGAATACAGCCTGATGAACTTATAGAAGAATTACATCTATACATTAGAACAAAACTTACGGAGAAATTAGAAGAGAAAAATGCATTAGGATTTATATACAATAGTAATTTTGAACCTATTGAATCTGAAAGAATTACAGATAAAAAGTTACATCCATTTAATATTAGGATGGATGAAATATTTGTTATGTTAGATTTTGATAATGAGTTACACAACAGATCAAATATCGAAATTTATAATGATTGGAATATATTATACGATTTTATATTCGAAGAATTATTAGATAGTACAATATATAGAGGCACTGAAATGGAAACAATCATTCATAGATCTATTATAAATGGTGGTATGATGCATGAAAATCTTATAAATTTAGTATTATATAATAAATATAAATTTAATTTAATATTGCCAAAAATTAGACCAGTAATTGGATATTTTTCAATCAATAACCCTGATTTATATATCAATTATGAAGAATGGGGAACACTTAATTTTTTAATGCGAATATTAATAAATAATGCATTAATATTCCGAAATTATAATTTTTGGCTTACGTTAGATTTAATTGTAGATACTCAAGGATATGATAAATTAATGAATTTTGTAGATCATATGGTAGATTTTTCTATATATCATTTCCAAAATTATAATATTTTCACCAAGCCAGATACGTGTGAATTATTGTATTATTTTAGTCTACAAGAGTATAATGTTGTAGGAAATAATTATATGATATTGTATGGTGAAGCTACTGTTACGTATATGTTTAAAATTCTTAGATATATTATTGATAATATTGATAATTTGCAGCTCGATTTTAAATGTTTGAAACAAATTATAGATAGTTTTAAAACTATATTAACACAATCTGCTATAAATATATATCTTAAAGTTCACCCAGAATTGAACAAAGAACGTAAAATATTATACAGAGAATTGAAAGAGATTTTGAAGATATTGTATAGCAAAAATGAAGATCCTGTGGAAAGACTAATAAATATATCAGAAATAGTAAATATATACAAATATCAAGGAGATGAGAATGAATCGTTAGAAGAATTTAAAGGGGTATATGTAGAAAAGGAAGAATATTTAGAATATTTCAAACCGTTATTCGACGAATTAGAAAAGAATGAAAATGAAGGCAATATTGAGGTGAATATTATGTTTTTAGGGCATCTATCCATCAGAGATGAAGGGATATTTACAATATATAGTCTTAGTTTTTATGACATTGAAGAAAATCAGACCTTGAGAGATTATGTATATTATCTCAGGAACATAGTGAGCTATGATATACCTTTTTATAGTTTCAACAATCCTGTATTGGATATTACATCTTATATTTTAGAATATTATAGACATAAAGATATAAAAATTATGGATATTTTAATATATATTGAAGATTATTATTTATCAACAGATAATGATTATACTAATGAGTTTTATACTTTAATTACTCAGTACGATGATTTAATTCATGAAGATTATATTACTATAATTCCAGAAAAAGAAGATATAAAATCAGAAGAAGATATGATATTATGGTTAAAATTTGTAATATATTTACGTGAATATGATTATCATGGTTCTTATTTAGGTGATGATAAAGATTTTTCTAATTTAACTATACCGGATTTCCAAAGAATGTTCCCTAAATACAGTGATTTAATAGAAGATATAATAACATCTTCATTTCATGAATGATTTATTAAAAAATATATTTTTAATTATAATGAGTTTTTTTATATGAAATATAGTATATATTATCGGCACATAAAAAAATAATTATAAAAATATATAAAAAAATGTCAAAATACAAACTTAAAAAATCAAAATGTAGACTAAATATTGATAATATTTTAGAAGATTTAAGTGACATATATAATGATGAATATCTTAATGATTATTTATTCTTGCATGCAATATTAATGTCAAAACATGTTAATTATATAGATGATTATATACGCGATATAAAAGATATATATACAACCAATACATTCTTAAAATTTGCTATAACTGGTACATTGAGATCGAATACCGATGAAGATATAGAATTATACACTAATGAATTTACCATGTCTTCTAATTTTGATGTGAAAAAGGGATATTTTGTATTCATGAAAGAGATAATTATATATAACGCCGCTGATGATAAATTTGACCCTGACCCATTTGTAACAGAATATGAATCAATATTATTTAGATTACACAGTGGTGCCCGATATATAATAAAAATGGATGGAGAAATATACAAGGTTAATGATTATTCTGAAATAATAGAAGATCAATCCCAGTACAACGATTATACATATTTAGGATCAACTCATCATATTGATTTTAATAATATTGAAAATTATGTACAATTATTCATGCGATTGTATAGAATTTTGGGTTTAAAATCAAAACAAGATTGTCCAAGTTTTATACAATTATTAGAAGATTTTCGTGATGATTTGAATATGGATTGGGATAAATATCATAAATTTGACGATCCTGATATGTTACAGCTTGTACTTGATATTATCGCAGACCAAACAGCAGAGCGTGGGGTATTGAGTATAATTAGACGTTTAAATGTAGAAAGTTCATTAATGTCGGAGTATGAACGAAATATTGTAGAACCCAAAACTTTAGATGATTTTATCGATATTATATATAAGGCCATACTGAATCTAGATTTTAAATCAAAACATGAAGATTATGGTGATATAGTATTACAAATAATAGATAATATGTCTATATTGAATAACGTTGATCATTTTATATTAATTTCTGTTGTGATAAAACAGTTAATTGAATATAGTATTGTGACTAATCCACGGTTACATCCGCTGAATTTACCAATTGGTGCATTTGGACTTTACTCCGATCATATGGATGAAAAAGTTGTTATTTTTATCAGTCTTACCAAAAAGATTATTAATGACGATTATACGTTTGACAAATTTATCGAAGATATTACTACTAAAGATTATACTAAATATTATATCGATATTTTGCATGTATGGGATCATATTGAAATATATTCTATAATAGTTAGAGATGAGATACATAGATCTCAGGCAATGAGATTAGTATATATAGACCCAAATGAGATTAATAATATAATTATTATACGTAATGAAAATGACAAAAATATAGAAAAATTAGAATTTAAAATTACTAAAACTCAAATAAGATCAGATTTAATATCTGAACTAGAAAAATTAGAGGAAGATCAGCAAATGTATGAATTTAAAATTCAACGATTACAAAATCTCAATTATCAATACACTATAAAAACACGATTCACCAGATTATCAAATAATCTCCAGAGTATAACTACAAATATTAGACAAATTCAAGATTTAAGAATTTCTAATACCAACGATAACGAGGCATTATCAAATCAATTACAAACATTACAACATGAATCCAATATAACCCAAAATCTGATAAATAACACTGAGAATGCAATGGCATCTAGACCCGATGATGCAATATTGTTAACAACATTACAACAATTACAACAAGAATATGATCAATTACAAATACGACTTGAAGAAACTGGGGATTTAATAACTGCTAATACTAATAGTAATGAAGAATTATTGACCATATTACAACCATTAGAACATGAATCTAATCAAATTCAAATACAAATCGGTGGGTTAGAAAATATTCTCACAATACAATATCATGATAAATATAGATACATGAAAATTATTGATACTATAATAGAATTTATGTTATCGTACGTATCTAAATTCGGATCAAGAGATGTACCTCATAGTGTCATAGGATATTTATTTGATATTTTATATACATTTATTAAACCTGAATTACAACCTGATGGACTTAGAGAAGAATTAAACTTATATATTAGGACAAAACTTACGGAAAAATTAGAAGAGATAAACGCGTTGGGTTTTATATATAATAGTGATTTTGAACCTATTGAGATTAAACTGATTGTTGATAGAAATTTACACCCATTCAATATTAAAATGGGTGAAATATTTGATGCACTAGAATCTGACAGAAAAACGTACAATAGATCAAATGAGGAAATTTTTACTGATTTTAAAATATTATCTGATTTTATATTTTCCGATATATTGGACCCTGAAACATATTTAAATACAGATATGAAAAATATTATTATACATTTTGTAGCGTATAATACTCCTATAGAAAACCTTATTATATTAGCAATATATGATAAATATCGATCGAAAACTCAATCGACATTTAAATTAACAAAATATAATATAATGAACACTTCAAAACATATCCGTGTTAATGACGAATGGCAACAGTTTAATTTTCGCATACAAATGATTATAAATAATACTAATATATTTAATCCAGATTATAATTTTTGGATTATGCTCGACATAATTATTGAAACTCAAGGATATAATAATTTGATGAAATTTGTAGGCCATATGGTAGATATTACTATTTATTATTTACGAAATGCTGATGATTTTTTTAATAAAAATGAATATGACATATTATATACATTTGATATGGATGTGTATGAAAATATAGGTAATAATCATATGTTTTTATATGGTAATGCAACATTTACATATATATTGAAAATTATAGAGTATATGATAGATAGTGTAAATAATTCATATTTTATTCCAATATTTTCACATATTATTGAATATTTCAAAGAAATATTAAAACACCCATTAATGCAAACATATTTGAAAAATAATCCTATAAAAGACCAAGAAATTATACACGCATTTAATATGTATCAAGAAATAGTAGATACTCAAAACCTAGAATTTATTGGTTTTTTTAACGATCTTGTAAATATATACGATTTATTGGATATGCATAAATTTATGGTAACAGAGGAACATTCCAATATATATTCTAATATTGATGTAGAAATTATCGAACATGGTATATATACAACTAAGGAAGAATATTTAGATTATTTTGGACCACTATTAGATCAACTAGAATATAATGAAAATAGTGGTAATATCGAAATAAATATAATATTTTTAGGATATTTAATGGAGCCAATGATTATGTTGTATGAATTGGATCGTTATCACAATGAAGTTTTAAAACATTCACAATATATTGGAGATTATGTATACAATTTTAGGAATATTCGCGAACATGGTGAATCATTATATGAAAGAGAATATACCATAATATCTTATATTATTGAATATTATAGGCACAAAAATATAAAAATTATGGATGTTTTACGATATATTGATACATACAACGACATTATAAAACAAACATATTTTGCACATTTTTATAAACTAATTTTAGAATATGGTTCTTTGATGTATGATGATTATATAGATGTAATTCCAGATACTGAAGATATACAATCTGAACAAGATATGGTATTATGGTTAAATTTTGCAAAACATTTAAAACTTAATAATTTCCATGGGAAACCATTGGATGAAGAAATAGATTTTTCCGATTTAATTCTTATGGATTTTCAACGCATGTTTCCTGAATATAAAAATTTAATAAAGGCGAATTATGATAGGTGGGGTTGGTGACTTTATTATAAAAAATAAAAAATATATTTTTTTAATAATCTATATATTCTTTATCACTATATGGTTCGAAATATGCTCCATTTTCACATCATAATCAAATCTTTCTGTTATTGTAAAAAATTCTAAACCTAATTTTTCTATATAATCAAGAGTATAATCATGGATTTTACATCCTCCAAAATTATCTACAGATAAAATTATATATTTTGAATGTTTCAATAATTTATCTATTAATGGTACATACCAACCCTGAATCCATTCAATACATGTATCATATTCAGATATAGATTGTGTTTCATCTATATCATAAACCTCGAGATTAAAAAAAGGCGGAGATGTAATAACCATATCATATTGTTTTTCAATCACAGAATCTTCAAATGGAATGTACTCAATATCGACCTTAGTATTAGAATGATTTGATAAAAATTTCGTAATTTCTTCATAATAAGGTTGTAATTTTATATTTGGATCAAATCCTTTATATTCGGACACATTTAACATTGATGCTGATACTGCTCTATCAAACCATCCTGAAGAAGAATCTAAAATAGTCATATTTTCTAAATTTATATTTAATAATTCAGATATGAGCATTATCATTGATTGAGCCATGAGAATATTATAGTGTATAGCTTTATTTTTCAAACCAGAATATTTTAAAATATTTATTTGTGTTTCCGTGTTAAGAAAATCATTTAAAACCACAGAGTTTATTCTATCTATAGTGATATTTGAATTTTTAAGCGTGTGATATGCTTTTTCAATTTCATAAAAATAATTATATGTCAAAAATTCTATATTTATATGATGATTCCACCTCATTTCATATGATTTACCTTTTGATAAAACTTTTGATCTAATTTTATCTAATCCAAATAGAGATGTAAATTCTAAATATTTTAATTTCTCATACAAAATTGTATCATTTGTATGTTTAAAAACAAAATATTTATTATTTTCAAAAGATATAAATTTTCCTTTTGGAGACCATGGTACCATTTCTAACTGCTCAAGATTTATAAACTTTTCTTCAAAAACCTTATTTTTAGTTCTATAATACATAGATATCTTATTTATTTCAAATTCTTCAAAATATTTATTCTGC
>SDBT01018222.1_pt1 | contig 11046 bp, 7 predicted proteins | sample 2277101 | NCBI WGS metagenome assembly SDBT01 (sample SAMN10404973, study PRJNA504765) | marine sediment metagenome | isolation source: marine sediment core GS10_PC15, 103 cmbsf | place: Arctic Ocean: Southern Knipovich Ridge | collected 2010 | reverse complement strand
TACGGTGGTCGCATGAATGCTTGACAAGCACGGGAAGGTTCGAAAATGCGGTCGCTGTTCGTGATCTTCGGCCTTTTCATGGTGTGTTGCTGAACAGCCAGTTGCCGGCGTAGAGCAAGGTTTTCAAGAACTATGTCATGTTTGCTCCTGAATATGAGCCTGAGAAACTCAAACACGAGTTTGGCAAGGATTTTCAAGTTGTTTCCTCCCGAATATTCTCATAGAATCAATCCATAATCGATATTCAGGGAGTTTACATAAGCCCTCGAAATTAAACAAGTTCGAATTCTTGCGTAGGACAACCTATTATGACGTTAAATGGGAAATCCCGGTTAATGGGAACAAGACGTGAGTTTTTAATGCATGTCGCCGCTGGTGCAGCCGGTACGTCACTTCTGGCATCCTGCCATCAGTCTAATATGAGCAAATCTCGTGAAAGACGTCCGAACATAATCATCATCTACGTTGATGACCTGGCCCTGGGAGATGTTGGGGCGTTCGGATGTCCGGATCCTTCTACAGCGAATATCGATTCACTGGCGCGGGACGGTGTGAAGCTTACCAATGCGTACACCATCAATGCGCCTTGCAGTCCGAGCCGTTGCGGACTTATGATGGGCATGTACACCCAACGTTTCGGCAAATATGACCTGTCGCGGGGAGTGCCGATCCCGGATGACAAACCAACCCTTGCTGAAATGCTTCGTGATGCCGGGTACGTAACAGGTATCGTGGGTTTAGAGAAATGGGATATCGGCAGGTGGGACCAGGGGGCGCTTGACCGAGGATTTATGGAGGCTGGAATGCACCAGCCCCGGGTCGAGGGCAATGAGTACTTTGGCGGTGGCGCATCGTATATCGGTGTTGATGGTTCATATCTAACCGAGGTTGAAGGGGATTATGTCATCGACTTTATCGACCGACACGGAAACAAAGACAAACCGTTCTTCATGTATTTCGTGCCTTTGGCGGTTCATATTCCAAACACCGAAGTTCCTGTCAATTATCTCAAACGGCTTTACCCGGAACATAGCTTTGGAAAATACTCAAAGCGGCAATACCTCCGTGCGACATTGCTGGCTCTTGATGACCAGGTAGGGTTGATACGAAAGAAGCTGTATGATATGGGCATTGCCGAGGATACGCTTATAATGTTCAGCAGTGATAACGGCGGGGACCCCTCCGCCGGTCACAGGCCGCTGCCTTATCGCGGGGGTAAAGGCGGTAAAGGAAGGTCAAATTTGCAGTGGGAGGGCAACTACCGAATGCCTACGATCCTGACCTTTCCAGGTACATTGTCGGCCAGCAAAGAATACAAAGGTATGGCCAGCACGATAGATTTCTATGCGACCGCGGCGGCCGTTGCCAAAACAAGGCTCCCGGCTCACTGCGAAGGGAAAAACCTGCTGCCGCTACTGCTTGGCGAAAAGAACGCAAACCCGGACGATGCGCTGTTCTGGCATACCTACACATCACGGATCGCCCGCTGGAGACAATGGCGTATTGTAAAGTACGGCAAGGAGGAAAACTGGCGACTTTATAACATTGAAGCCGATCCGGGCGAAACAAACGATCTAGCGGCAAAACACCCGGAGATCGTTAAAGAAATGGATAAACGCTACCATAACTGGAGAAGTCAGATGCCGGAGCCATGCTTGCCGGTAAAACCGCCAGAGGAGATGTACGAACACACCAGGCGGGGGCGGCACGCACGCCGTCCGTTCGGTCGCGGGTGGATGGCCGTCGAAAAGTGGAATAAGATAAAAGACGATCCGACCCAGTGGAGCGAATATCATGTAAGGAAGAGAATGCTACTAAAGTAGAAGAACTAGGAAAACTAGGCTGAAAGAAGCTCGCAAGTTAACGGAGGCACAACAATGATCGCCTGCACCAGAAGGAACTTCCTCAAGGCCGTCGGCTTTGGCGCTGTCGCGTCAATCCCACCAGCCCATCAGTCGCACACGAAAGGCACTCTTGCCACGAGCTGCAAAACATCAGAATTCTTCGAAAAAATCACCTTTTTCAGGAACTGGAAAACACCCTGATTTTCAAGTGACATTATGTATCCATTTTGACACCACAAATGCTAATTTTACTTATATTGAGTCCGAATATCGGGCGTCTCCTAACCACGTGCGTTCGGAGGAAAAGGATATGAAAGAAAGACAGTTCGAAAAAATTGCAAAAATATGCCGTTGACTACTGCTGAGTGTCTGATATAGAATCCTCCTATGATGTAAGAGAATGATATTCAGTTATGAAATGTCAGAAAAAGCAAGTTCTTATAACCTCTAAGGAGTATGCTGCCATGTCGAAAATTTCTCGTAGATCGTTTTTGACCGTTTCCGCCGCTGCATCTGGAAGTTCCATGCTCCGTTTCGCTCAGTCTGCCGAAGTTATTCCCGGTTTTGACCAGACAAAAACCGACTATGATGCAGCAAAAGTCTGGAAGCCCTTTAGCGACCACAAGGTTCGGGTCGGGATTGTCGGCCATGGTGTTTGCCAATTCGGTCTGCAATTTGGACTCCAGCATCATCCCAACGTCGAACTGGTTGCGGTAAGTGATTTGTTCCCGGACCGCTGTGCCGATATGGCTCGAAAGGCGAAATGTGCAAAGACGTACCCGTCGCTTGAGGAGATGGTCAAGGACGATTCAATCGAAGCTATCTATTGTGCTACGGATGCTCCAGCCCACGCCAAGCACGCTATCCTTTGTATGGAGCATGGCAAGCATGTTGCTACTGCAGTTCCCGCATTCCGTGGAGATATCGAGGACGCCGAGAGGCTCTTAGAATGCTGCAGTAAGAACAAGGGACTGGTTTACGCAATGTTCGAGACATCGTGTTTTCATGATGATATCTTCGCAATGGAAAAGCTTTTTGCCGCCGGAGTTTTTGGCCGTATCGTCTATTCCGAGGGGGAATATTGTCATCCTCATTCTCTGGGGGCACCTTCGCTGGGCTCTTACAAGGACTGGCGAAAGAAGGGATGTCCGATGTGGTATCCGACGCATTCGACGGCTTACTATGTCGGCGTTACACATAAATCCCTGCTTGACGTTTCCTGCCAGGGCACTCCGCTGTTTGACAAAGACAAGCGCAAGCCCAACGCGATCGGGAACATATTCAGGTCAGAGGTCGGCCTGTTCCGGACCGCAGAAGGAGGGCTTTCCCGGATGATGGTATGCGGTTCACAGGGAGAGTACCTCGAAGCGGGACGCATCAGGGGGGAATATGGCGGATTCAACAAAACGTTTGTCGGCGACAGGATTGGCAGCAAGCGCTACCACGAGGCTATCAAGGGCGGCTTGCAGACTAAGAAGTACGCTTTGCCACCAGGCGTTTCCCCTGGGGGACATGGCGGCTCTCATGGCTACCTCGGTGACGACTTCATCGACGCCATCCTGCGCGGTCGCAAACCGAGGGTTGATGTCATCGATGCGCTGAATATGACAGTTCCCGGTTATTATGCGCACCTTTCCTCGATGAAGGATGGTGAAACGATGAAGATTCCGCAGTATTCACTATAATGCCTGAACTGCAATAAACTCATCTGACCTACTAAACCCATTTGAACAGTTAGTTCATAACATGCTGGTGCTAGGGACCGCTTGTATCTCGCGATCCCAGATCAGCGGCGTTAGCAGATTCGTAATTGAACCCTCAGAAGACTGTATTGGTCTTTGGAGGATTTTTTTCTTTGAAAATGTTTGTGTCGTATGAACGTTCTATTAAAGCATTACACACAAAAGGTCACCTCTTTCAAAAGCTGAAAAACACCCTGATTTCCAGGTGACATCTTGTCACCATTTTGTCACCACAAATGTTGATTTTGCCTATATTGTCGTCAAATTTTGACTTTTTTATAAGGCGCTGCAATTAAGGCACTTATGAGATGGGTATTTTTGAAAAATTGGCAGATAATGGGCTTTCTGGTTGTAGTCGGGTTGTAAAGTTTTTCTCGAGAAAATAGGGCTGTCAATAGAGTCATCACTACGTGTGGCTTGTGTAAGCGCATCATCATTCTCCTATTGTCCTTTTAATATGATTTATTCACTTCGAGACCGTTACCGGTTCATTCATGGCCCATTGGATCACTCGCTGTAACAGGATCACACCATCTACCGTGGGATTGGCAAAGGCGTTCTGTTGGTATCCCAGGCACACGCGTCGTGCTGGTGCCGGATCATAACCACTGGGACCGCCGCTGAGTAAGGGATTATCACCTTTATCCAAGACCACTAGGCAGGGCTGATTATTATTGTTCGGATTATGTGCCAGGATCGTTATGCCTGCGGCCAGATCGCCCTGCAGGGTTCCCAGCATACTGTCACCGGATTGTTTGCTGAACCGGATCTCTCCAGCGTCAAAGACAGATGTAATGGGGTGACCGGTATCAACGATCTCCATGCGCGCTATATCATTGATATTGCCTGAATCAGTACAAAAGAACATGCCACTCTCAAACAAAATGGATTCCATACACACCACAGGAAGAGGATCATCCGAATGATTCGCCACATTACCGGAAGAGACTGTATCTGATATGAGGATCAATGCCCTATGTGCGGCTGTATAGGTCTCTGCTTCCTCTAATGAAGCTGGATCAATGGTCCTGACACCCAGGCCCAGGCCGGGTATAACGGTCCCGTCAATGGTTATACCCGCCTCCCCGAGTACGGATATGATATTACGATTGTGCTGGGCACGGGCACTATTGGGATTACGTATAAACAGGACCGTGTCTTCCGGAGGCATCTCCTGGGTGACCTCCCCACCGGCAATAGTGATATCTTTTTGTACTTCTTTACGCAGGGCCAGCCAGTCAACCAAACCAACCCGGTTCAACAGGATCGGATTTGTATACTGGTTCAATGCCGTCGTGGTATAGAGGTCCCAATAGGATGCGGCCTGGGTTATCTCCTTGACTGCTGTGCTGCTGTGCTCGGCATTCTGATTCCTGCGAAACAGGGTCAGTTCCGTGGCACCTCGTATCTTGTGTGCGTAATATTTGCCCAGATAGGAGATCGCGCGTATATCCCCCAAGGTCCGACGCAGTTCCTTATCGCCGCCATGATCCAGGGTATCCAGGATCTGCAGGGCCGTATCTGCATGTTGATGCAGTTGATCTGATATCTCAACGGGCGTGGTGCCGGAGGTCTGCTTTGCCTTCATCACATCATCCACATAGTCGGGGATATCTATATAGTCCGTACCCGGATGTGTGCCCAGGGTAATAAAACGATTGATATCGTGGAAACCACTATCGGTTTGGGCCGGACCGGACCTACTGATACAGCCCTCTATGTACCATTGGAAATCCAGGGATCCCCAGTGGAAGCCCGTGGTCTTGGGATAGATCATGGATGCCTCCTGCCAAGCCGTGAATAACGACTCTGCTGCGACCTGCGGGAAACGTGTACCTAAAATCTTGGTGAAACGCTCATTAGATAGAGTGGGATCATAGCCCAGACGGCCCCAAAGCATCCAGTGATACCAATGCTTGATGATGTCTAGTTGCCTGGGCGTTTCATGTTCAGTACTCAGGAATTCACGACCCCATACATACCCATCCGAGCCGTAGTAATAACCCCGTGAAACGTCATAGGGGATGTTTTGTATAAACTCGCGTACAAAATCAGGCGCACCCCAGCGGAAATAGAAGTTGTCGTCATTGCGCATGGTCCAGATGGTCTTCAAGTTTCGGCCCTTTATATCATTCACAAAACCGTGATGATAGGTCTGGGTCGTGGAACTGAATACATGTGCCTTGGCATACTTGAAGCTGAAGATAAACTCAATATCCGGATGATCGACCAAGGGCTGAAAGGTCGCTGCTACTTGCGTGGCCCCGGTCTGATGCTGGCGGTGGAAAAAGGTGATCTTGCGCCCCGGCAGCTCGCGTGCCGCATCCAGTACGCCCTGACCATAGGTGGCCAAGGCCCAGTTCTCTTTTTGCTGGGTGCTCATATTGGGCATGTTCTCGCCGGTGGTGACACCCATGCCTGCCAGGTCCGGATAGGTCAGAAACATCTGCTTTATACTCTTACGGAAATAATCCGTGGTAATGGGATTGTCATAATCATCGGTCAATCCATATTGATCCTTGGTACCGTGTACAAAGATGTTCCAGGTAATGACATAGAAATCCACATTACGATCCTTGCCATAGCGCATCACCTCACGCCAAAACGCGATTTTCTCATCCATGGTGATCTTCTTGGTTGAGGTGGCCCCCTGGACATCATCCAGGGCCACCTTCTCATATCCCGGGACCCGTACCATAGAGGGAAAGGGATGCAGGTTCCATAGGGAGATATAATTATAGCGATAACGTGCCAAGGTATCGATGTACTCTTTCCAGAAGTCGATGTCCCACATCACCAGGACGTTGTTCACTTGTGCATCACCATTATGGTTGCTATACGTGGGTGTGCGCTGGTCCAGGGGACAGTTATATTTCGTACCGCGCAGGGCCATATAGGGATTTTGATCCACGTCTTGTACGCCGACCAGGCCCTCACAATCAATGACCTCTGCCAGTTCCAATCCCCCGTACATGGCCCCTGCTGCATCAGCCCCGATGACCCAATATGTGATGTGGTCGTTATCAGTCGTTGTACGTAGGCTAAATCCCCCAGGCTTTAATGTACTGGACGGACTTACGCTGGCATCCAGCATACGACTGACCATGGTATTATCTTCTATGGTTGACAATATGATACTTGTGTCATGAAGAATCGAATCTAGTTGGCTGATGTTCCTCTTTTCCACAAAATACCCTTTTGCCTTCAGGGCCTGCTGAATATCGCCACAGGCAAAGGCAATCATAGGGTCATCTTCGTTGAAGGTGATTGTTACTTTCTGCTTGTTACTGCAATTACAATTCGAAATCAGAGTAATGGTTAATAAAACAACAAAAAATAGTGCTGTTCTCCTTTGCATAAATCTACCTCCTTACGTCGCTGTTTATTGTTCCTGTCATGGGCCCGACTCACCTGCATCTCAGCGCATTTGCTCGGTAGGCTGGTATGTACAACAACATGGTTGCTCCACACCCTTGGAATTACAGTAGGAGAATTCTGCTCTTATGTCAACAACCATCTGAGATATGTTATCTAACGCTTCAACCTATCGCTTGTTGGGGTTTGTGCAAATATTCAAAATCCGCGTTTGTGGCATAAAAAACGCAGGTAGCAGATTGATGGTTTGGTGGTCAAAAAGTGCTATTATCAGAATCGCTTATACACGCCCTCGATATTGAGCAAAAAACGCAGGTGGCTTCTCTGAATGTCACTCGAAATGGCGAATATTGTATATATAATAGCAATTCTCTGTACAATTCTGACAACCCTAATTTCTACTTATCGGCCGCGGATGATCCTGACCTAAAGTTAAGCCAGCAGCTTGCATGACCACGACCAGACGTGTTATAATTATGGTAGACAAACATACCAGCGAAACTCATTGTATCTCTTTGAAAAAGAAGGGCAAAAGGTCATGCGCAGGCACAAAGGTTTCACGCTAATTGAGCTTCTGGTGGTAATCGCCATCATTGCAGTACTGATGGCAATACTGATGCCAGCGCTTAATCGGGCCAGAGAGCAGGGCAGACGCGCGGTTTGCCTTAATCATCTAAAGACACTGACACTTGGCTGGACGATGTATACCGATGAAAACGACGACAGGATTGTCAACGGAGAAGCCTATTGGGCTCCTACCGCCGACCCTGCCGCCCCCGTGCCCACTTCGGGTCCTCACAAGGGCGAGCCCTACTGGGTAGGCAACGACTGCGCCTCTGGTTTCGCGCAGGGAGAACAACGACCGCTTGACATACAAATGCAAGCCATCCGAGTCGGAGCGCTTTTTCCGTACTGCAGCGCCGAAAAGGTGTACCGGTGCCCGACCGGTATTCGTGGAGAGATGCGCACGTACTCCACAGGCTATGGGATGAACGGTTGTTTTGATGCAACTGGAACGTATATCGGTAACCGGGGAGTGAGAGTGGGCAAGACGGTGTTGATGATCAAGAGGAGATCAGAAATCAGCGTCCCCGCTCCCGCTTATAGACTCGTTTTTCTTGATGAAGGCCGGATCAGTCCGGATAGCTATGCGATTCACTACGTTACGCCCAGATGGTGGGACCCTCCGTTTGTCCGACACGGGGACGGCACGAACGTCTCTTTCGCTGACGGCCACAGCGCCTACTGGAAGTATAGAGGAGCAGAGACGATACGGGCCGGCAAAAGGGCGAACCCACCGTACAACTATACGCCTACTACCGACCAGGGCCTGGCTGATTTGCAGAAGATGCAGGAAGCCATCTGGGGCAGATTGGGGTACTAACCGATCCCCCAAACCTACCTCAGATACCCTTCTGCTTGAGTTTGGCCATTGTAGAACGATAAAACACCTCTCATGGCCGTCCTATGGAACATCCAGAGGTGGTCTAACCTACGGAGTTGATATTGCTCCAAGACAAAGGGGCCTATACTGAATCACTCAATATAAATTCCAAATAGATGCAATACCTGATGTTATTCCCGTGAAATCGGGAATCCAATCAACCTCATATCAACGCTGTCACAGCGGCGGCCAGAGTTGTTCATCAAGCCGATGACCGCGCAACGTCGTTTAGTCAAGCTGATCCGTAATTAAAATAGCGTCAAGCTTTGCACCATCTTCACGCTTGGCAATCTCCAACGTTTGCTGACCTGCCGATAACGTGAAATACACAACGTTATCGTCCTGCTGGTCGTTGTGAATCTCGTCCCAGTGCCAGGTATCTCCAGCGTCCATGGGATTCGTATTCACCCAACCATCCCCGCGGGTGATCTGAGGGGAAGTGGCATTCGGGATACGAACCCAGAACGAGTTGCCCGGAGAAGTGATAATCCGAGCCAGGATCTTGTAAACTCCTCCACTCACCCTAAAATTGTAGGTGGCGACCCACTCAGCTCCCGAGGGATCGTTATTATCATCGCCGTCGCCGTCCTCCGAGCCGATGTGCCGACCGCCCGATGAGCCCGCATCATCATACGTCCGCCAGCTCGGCCCCAGGGTGGTGGCAGCTTCTGCCTCTAACCATATTTCTTCCGAAGCCATCGAAGGCGCTGACCCGTACAGCCGAATATCGTCGATCAACACCGTGCCTGAGCCGCCGGATGCACCGGTCCTCTCAAAGCCAATGCTAAACTGTGTAACATTGCTTAGATCGATACTCAAAGCTGCCAGGTCAACATTCCACTGCTTCCAAATGGGCCTGGTGATGTCTGCGGCATCGCCGGGATAGATCTCCTTGACGCCGTTAACCTTCACATACATCCGCTCCGTGGCGGCATTACCCGGATCGCCATAAAACCACAGCACCAACGTCTCGGGAGCACCTTTGGTCCAGTCCGGGCCAATCGCAAGATCGCTGGTGTTCACGGTTACCTCTGATAAACTTGCACTACTGTTGTCGTAAAACAGTGGCATTGACTGATCACCGCCGTGAACGATCGTTAGTTCAGCAAAGGGAAACGTGTCGTTGCCTACTTGCGAGCCGTTAGCCGGATCAACGTCTCCACCTATCCACGTCAAGAATATTCTGTTGCTCTCAGGATCATCGGGATTAAGGTCATTGTAGGACTCGAAATCATCCACAACAAGGAACTCCTTTGTCGAGAAGCTCCATAGGTCGCCTTGCCAAGTTGTCAGAGTCTCGGCATCGTTGACCTCATCGATCCGCCAGTAGTAACTTTGCCCCAGGGCCAGGGCCAGCGAAGCAGTGTCAAAACTCGACCTTGTGACCGGACCGGCCAGGCCCAGGGCATTCGGGTTAGCACCGACATACACATCATGCGAGGCCGCCTCTCTGCCCGCTCTCCAGCCCAGAACAACAAACGGATCCACTCCCGTCGCTCCAGAATGGGGATTAGGTTCGCGCGCATAGGTGGGAATGGAGAAGATTCGCACTTCACTGAGACTGTACTGCGGTAGGAGTCCGCCCCAGTTGCTGTTAATCGTCAGTTTGATCGCCTTGGCGCCAACTCCTTTCGGATCCACAGCCGTATTGGCCGTGTAAGTATCCACTCCGGTCGCCTGGTTGAACACAACGTCGTCCAGTATCGTCCACCCGACCCCATCCACGGAGTATTCTATCGTCACATCCCTCGCCCCCAAACCGAACGCTGTCTCAACGAGTTGGTTCGAATTCCAGACCCACATCTCATGCAGCTTGTAGACCCTATCGAACTCATATCGGATCCAGGCCGGAGCAGGGCCTGCGATATTGCTCAGCCACATATCTGTAGCATCAATCGAATGCTGGTCATGCTCGTTGAGTCCGGAACCGTCGATTGTTTTCTCAGGCCCTGTATCGGCGTTGTTCGAACTGGAGGCTGCCGCTGCAATCGGCGACACTGGATAGGCGAGAGGTTCCACCGTGAAACTCCAGATATCGCCCTTGTACGCCGTTCCATCAACGGCCACCTCATCGATTCGCCAGTAGTAGATCTGGCCGAATTCGAGAAGGCCGTCAGGATCATACATATTGGCGTCTTGGCCTTGGCTGACCAGTACGTTCCGCGGATCGGTTCTGCTGGCATCGTTGACATCATCGAAAATCGTGCCGAAGTATACATCATGTGTTTTAGCGGTCTCCCCCGACGTCCAACTCAGAGCCACGTCACGACGCACATCTGTCGCTCCATCTGCAGGAGACGGCTCTTGAGCCTGAATGGCCGGAGGCACCACCGCAAAGAAGCCAACTGGATCTGCACCCCCACGGTCGCTTATCCAAAGACCCAAAATTACAGTGTCGTTGGTGAGGGGATTGCCACTGGCATCCTGAAGATCCGTAATTGCGAAGGATAGGCCATGTAGGTGTTGCCCATCCATGTCCACTGCATCGTTAGTCGCGGCGGCCACGCGGTTGTACCCTTGTGTCAACTAATACATAGGTAACACTTTATACCGACTACATGGGTAACACTTTTTCGGGTTTATGTACGCTTAGCTCCGCAGCTAGCTGCGGAGCTAAGCGGCTGACTTTTGACCGGCTTTA
>SDBT01018221.1_pt1 | contig 11046 bp, 5 predicted proteins | sample 2277101 | NCBI WGS metagenome assembly SDBT01 (sample SAMN10404973, study PRJNA504765) | marine sediment metagenome | isolation source: marine sediment core GS10_PC15, 103 cmbsf | place: Arctic Ocean: Southern Knipovich Ridge | collected 2010 | reverse complement strand
AAACTTTAACCTTTTAGATTACCCTAAGTCCGCTCTATTGACCTGCTAAGCGGGAAGAGATAGAGGGCAGGTAATCAAAAAGGAAGGCTTTAGAAGGCCTTCAAAAGGCACCATGACTGTGCCCCTTGGAGGCCTTTTCTATTTTGGAATGCAGCTCGAAAAATCTTTTTTAACTAAATTTCAAATGGGAATTTTCTTAAAAAAGAAAGGAGGAGAAAACCATAGAATCTGAACCTAGCCGCCTGCGGCGGAACTTTTTTCGACAGGATTAACAAGATTTTCTTATATTCTTTATATCCTGAACATCCTGTCTATCCTGTCTAAATTTAGGGGTTGAGGTGCAAACTTTAATGTTAATGCAAGCTTTAGAAGAAGGAGGGTAAAAAATGAAGGGAAAATTGAGGTTAAATGGAATTTTTACAGTTTTGATGATGCTGGCCCTGGTCTGTGTGCCAATGGTTGGCAAGGCCATGGCAGCCGACCTGGAGCTGGATGACCAGGAGGGACAGCTTGAAGGCCAGGTCACATTCACGCTCTCAGTGAATAATGCTCCTAATGAAGTTACCTCCCTGGGTGTGGACATTGGCTATGATCACACTGTGCTTGAGTATGTTGGTGGTACGGGAGATTTTTCAGGAACCCTTCTGGAGCCTTGGAGCTTTAAACAGGTTAGTAATCCGGCACCGGGCCTTCTGCGCCTTGGTGGTTTTACAGTTCAGGATGCTATTGCCCCAGGTGCAAGCGGTAATCTGGTCAAGTTGGCATTTGTAGTCATTGGCACAGCGGACAGTCAACTGCCCTTGAGTGAATTGAAAGATGGAATTGCTGGGTGGAGTACGAAGGATGGCACTTTTACATACCTCCTTCCGACTATTACCGGTGTAAACCCGGATTCCGGGTCTACCTTAGGGGATCAACCTGTTACGATAACAGGCACAAATTTCTTTGAATTAGCCCAACCGCCAACGGTCACCTTTGGGGGGGCAGGGGCGACAGCCGTTGCTGTGGTTTCACCAACCGAGATCACCTGTCTTACACCGCCGCATCCCGAGGGTATAGTCGATGTTGTGGTCACAAACCCCGATAGTAAATCAGCAACCCTGCCTCAGAGCTATGAGTATGTTGAATTCGCTATTGATCCCTCGATCGTCACCCCATGCGAAGGGGCCTCCGTCATTTTTACTGTAGTGCCTCAAGAGGTGGGTATTCCGCCCTTTACCTGGAGAGTAAATGACGACATTGTCAAGACAGGAGACTTCCGTGAGTTTGAATACATGTTCATGGAGGCCGGAGATTTTATTATTAGCGTGGAAGACTCATCGGTCCCTGCCCTGACGGCCCAGGCAGCAGTGACGGTTCTGGCTGAAGATGATTCCGGGGCCCTGGATATAATGGCTGAAAGGGGGTCTGCCGGAGACACGGTGATCATTAAGATCCAGATTCAGAATGCACCTAATGAGGTTGCCTCCTTGGGTGTTGATATAGGCTTTGATCAGAACGTGCTTGAATATAGCAGTGCTGATTTTGCTGGGACCCTAATGGAGGCTTGGAGCTTTAAAGGAGTTAGTAATCCGTACCCTGGTCTATTGAGGTTGGGTGGGTTTACTGTTGAGGGTGCCATTGCCCCCGGGGCCAGTGGCATTTTGGTTAAATTGACCTTTACGGTGAATCCAGACCTGACAGAATGTGTTAGCTCCTTTCTCGAGCTCGAAGAGCTAAAGGATGACATTAGGGAATGGAGTGCTTCCGGGAGCTGCTTCTTAGCCGAGTGCGGGTGCGACGGTGATGTAAATAGAGACGGGGAAATTACGCCTATGGATGCGCTTTGTGCGTTTGAGGCATACCTTTTGATAGATCCGACAAGCTGCGGAATTCCCATTGATGAGGTCTGCGGTGATGTAAACCGGGATGGGGAAATCACCCCGGCTGATGCCCTGTGCATTTTTCAAAAGTATTTACTACTCCCGTCATGTTTGGACTGAAAGATTTTCTAATATAGAGATATAAATTTTTATTTTTAGAGAAGGAGGGTGAAAGATGCATAGAAGATGGAAGTTTAGGGGAATTTTTTCATTTCTACTGATGCTTGCCCTGGTCTGTGTGCCAATGGTTGGCAAGGCCATGGCAGCGGATCTAGAGCTGGATGGCCAGTCGGGCCAATTGTGTGATATAGCTACAGTTACATTTACTGTGTCTGTAAATAATGCCCCCAATGATGTTAGTTCATTAGGAATGGAGATTTCATATACTCCAACTGTATTTGAATATGTCGGTGATACGGGAGATTTTTCAGGAACCCTTATGGAGGCTTGGAGCTTTAAACAGGTTAGTAATCCCACGCCTGGTTTATTGATATTTGGTGGTTTTACAGTGGCTGGAGAAATTACCACTGGTACTAGTGGTTCTTTGGTAAGATTAGCATTTAATGTTATTGGCACTGAAGACTGCCAATTGCCCTTGAACGAATTGAAAGATGACATTGCTGGTTGGGAGACGAAGGATGGTACCTTTACCTATCTCCTGCCGGCTATAACCAAGGTTGAACCTGATAAGGGCACTAAAGCAGGTGGTCAGGAGGTCACCGTAACAGGTGAGAACTTCTGCGAGGATGGCGATGTAACGGTCACCTTTGGAGGAGTAGAGGCCACGGATGTTTCAGTGGTTTCCTCCACTGAGATCACCTGTAAGACACCGGCGCATGATCCGGCCAAAGTAGACGTCGTGGTCACAAACCCCGATGGCAAATCAGCACCCCTAACGGAGGGCTATGAGTATTTGGTAAACCTACCCCCGGTTGCCAATGCGGGTACTGATCAGACGGTTTTTGTAGGTGACACAGTCACCCTGGATGGAAGCGGTTCAACCGATGTGGATGAGGACCCCTTAACCTATCAGTGGTCGTTTTCATCTCGACCTGTCGGCAGTGCCGCAACCCTTTCAGACTCAGAGGCCGTTAAACCTACATTTGAGGTAGATGTTTTTGGTAACTATGACGTTCAGCTCATTGTCAATGACGACACCGTCGATAGCGCCCCAGACACCGTCACCATATCCACGGAAAACTCCAAGCCTGTTGCCAATGCGGGTACTGATCAGACGGTTTTTGTAGGTGACACAGTCACCCTGGATGGAAGCGGTTCAACCGATGTGGATGAGGACCCCTTAACCTATCAGTGGTCGTTTGTATCTCGACCTGGAGGCAGTGCCGCAACCCTTTCATACACAACCGCAGTCAACCCTACCTTTGAGGTGGATGTTGCCGGTACCTATGTCGTTCAGCTCATTGTCAATGACGGCACCGTCAATAGCGACCCGGACACAGTAACAATATCTACGGAAAACCTGCCACCCGATAAGCCTGTTCTTTCTTCGCCAACGCATGGTGAAATCGGCATATCTTTGATACCGGAGCTGAAGACGGAGAGTTTTTCTGATCCGGATAGCGGTGATACACATGCTCAGACCGAATGGCAGATTAGCACAGATCCTTCCTTTTCTTCCGAATTTGTTGTTCTTGATGTAACGAGTGATTCATTTCTCACGTCACTCACTGTGCCGGAGTTTATTTTGGACGTGAATACCAGTTATTATTGGAGAGCAAAGTTTTACGACGATCATGATGGTCCATCAGAGTGGTCAGATTTTTTTACATTCACAACTATTACGTTAAATGAGACAGACTTGAATGAAGATGGAATACCTGATGATCAAGAAGTTGATGAGACCGTAGACTTAGATGATGACGGGGTTCCTGATATCGATCAGGATGATATCAAATGTGTAAACACCGTGGTCGGAGACGGGCAGATAGGCGTGAAAGAGGGCACAAACGTTACTTCCATTGAGTCGCTTAGCTCGATTGATCCGGATACTATTCCTGACACTGAAAATAAACCAGAAACTCTCCCATTAGGACTTATCACTTTTAAACTGACTGTCAATAACCCCGGTGATACAGCAGAGGTAACCGTATATCTTTCTGAAGCTGCACCCAGTGATGCCAAATGGTACAAGTATGACTCCATAAACGGCTGGCAGGATTATTCAGATCATGCCACATTCAGTTCGGATAGAAAATCGGTTACGTTAGAGTTCAAAGACGGCGATTATGGTGATGCCGATGGAACGGCAAACGGAATAATAGTAGATCCTTCGGGTCTTGGATCAGTCACGGAGCCTGTTCCAGCCCCTACCACAGGTGGCGGAGGCGGAGGCGGTGGTTGCTTCGTGGCAACAGTGGCCTATGGTTCACCTATGGAGCCGCACGTAAAGGTGCTGCGTCAGTTCCGTGACCGGTTCCTGATCACCAATTCAGTGGGTAAGGCTTTTGTGCACCTCTCCTATACCTACTCCCCACTTTTTGCTGACTTCATCAATAGCCATGATGGCCTGCGGGCGGCGGTGCGTATTGATTTGATGCCTGTAGTGGGCTTGAGCTACGTGGCCCTTAACACAACGAGAGCGGAGAAACTGGCGATCTTTTTTGGTCTGATTGTACTCACGCTGGCTATGGTGAGAATTCTGTCGATGAGTAGACGTAGAATCACGACTGGCTAATCGAAGAGCCATCGGACGAAGATTAACTTCCAACTCTGACTCCCCCCACAAGGGGGAGGGTTGGGGTGGGAATGAATTCGAGAGGATTTTACTCATGTACACTAAAAACAATATATTCAGCCATTTTATTAGCTTATGCATCATGGTAATTGTAACATTTTCCATGGGCATCAAGCCCACCGCTGCTGCCCTTATTTTGGATGATCAATCAGGCGAGGAGGGAAGCACGGCCACCTTTACCGTGTCCATCGATAGCACCCCTAATGAGGTGGCAGCGCTTGGATTCGAGGTTCGCTATGACCCCAGTATCTTGAGGTATAGGGAATATTCGGCTGGCTCCCTAGTCAGTGGCTTTGACTTTTTTGATGCGAACAATGCATCGCCCGGCACAGTGAGGGTTGGTGGTTTTGTGGCGGGTTCGGGTAAGATTGACGAGGGCGAGAGTGGCACAGCGGTCTCCCTGACCTTCGATGTAGTTGGGCATGAGGACTGCGAGGTCAGGCTTGCTCAATTAAAAGACGACATTAAAAGCTGGAACACAGAACCTGGATATTTTTCCGGAGACCATGCGGTTGAGGAGGAACCAGCTGATAATCCAGAACCTTCTCCTACCGAGGAAGAACCCGCTGATAATCCAGCACCCTCTCCTGCTGACTCGCCTATTGGGGAAGAAATTGCAGGGAACCCAACACCTCCTCCTGGTACTCCTTCTATGGAGGAGGAATCCCCTGGTAATTCAACATCTCCTTCTGCTACACCTGCTATGGAGCACGAACCAGGTAGTAACACAGCACCTCCTCCTGCTGGGCCTCCTATGAGCACCTCTTTCAATAATATCCGCTATAGGGGAGATACCTATCACTACCAAGTCGAGCAGCCAACCAATAAGGCTGGTGATCTAAATTATTCCGTTTATTTGAATCCGGATGCAGGTCCCAGCAACCCTATGTCCTCCGGTGGAAACTTCAATTCACAGACAAGCAAATCTGTAGGGCCGCAGCATCATGCCCATAAAAGGGGAGAAGCTGGCAAATCCCACCAGAGGACTAAAATGGCAAAGCTTGCAAATAATCGAGAGATCTTAACGGTTGCTAGGGCCATGGCAAATGTAGATCAGACGACTGCAAACCTGAACAAACTTCCTGACATGGGCCAAGGAGTACAGAAGGATGGATTCCGCGCGTTAATTGCGACGATGATCCTGTTTGGCTCTATCTATTACCTTGCAATAGGCTCAACAATTCTATTCGTAGGCTATCTTTTCTGGGAACTTATCAAAATGGGAAGGAGGTAACATGTTGCAAAATAGGCACCTTAAAAAGAGGCCACAGTGGGGTGGTATTCTTTTCTCTCTGGGCCTTGTTTTGATTCTTGGATCCACCAGTTGGAGCAAGACCGGAAATGTTACAAAACACATAGCGATTGTTTACAGCAGTAATACCTCCGGTTTTACCGAACCATCTGGGTGAGGTTCCAATAGACTTGGCGGTCTGCCAAGACGGATTGATTTTTTGAATGAAGAAAGGAAAAGAGTTCAAGGGAAGCCTTTGCTCCTTGATGCTGGAAACCTTTTCGTCAGTAAATCAAAAAGCAGTTGCGATCAAGTAGAATTAGGAAAGGCAGAGCAGATCTTAAGATCTTATCAGAGCATGGCCTATGACGCTATCAATCTGAGCCAGGAGGATCTGCTTTTCGGCACCTCCTTTTTACTGAAAGATCTACTGGAAGAGGCAAGGGCCTTAAAATTACCCCTTATATCCTCGAACCTGGTATCCAGGAAAACAGAAAAACCCATATTTAGCCCTTTTATTGTTAAGAAGGCGGGTGAAATAAATGTGGGAATCTTTGGTCTCATGGAACATTCGTCACTGACACAGAAGCCGGACAGCACATACATTGTAAAGGATCCATATGAGGTGGCCCGAGAAATGATAAGCTCTTTGAAGGACAAAGTGGGTTTGATCATTGCCCTTTCCAGCCTCTCGAAGGAAAAGAATCTCAAATTGCCTGAAGACGCTCCAGGCATAGATTTTATCATCAGTACGGATAAACGTACGCACTCCCCTATCAGGGTGAAAAATAGCTATATCTTATCTTCAGCCGATAAGGGAAAGTATCTGGGTCGGCTGGATATCACACTAACTTCCTTGGAAAGACCCCTCACGTTACAAGATGTTAGTGCAACACGAAAGCTGAGATCAAGACTGGCTTGGGTGCAGCAAAAGATTATTAGTCTCAAAGAAAGAGAGAATGATGTATTGGGGTCAGATAATGCCCGAATCAAAGAAAGGTATAACAAAGAAATTGAGCGGCTTAAGAAACAGGAGGGACAATACCGGCAAGAAGTGGCTAAATTGGATAAGGTCTCGAATTCTTTTACAAATGCAATTATACCTTTAGCCGCTAAGCGGCCAGAAAAGGCTCCCAAGAAGTTGTCGTTACGCCATACGGGTAAGACAGGGGCCAAAGGAGCATCTCCTGTCATGAGCCCGGGGCCACATATAAGAATCAATAAATTACTCGCCGACAAAGGACAGAGGATAACCTTTGTTCTGACAATAGATAAGGCCCCCAATCAGGTAAGGGCCTTGGGATTCGATGTGGTTTATGACCCAAAGGTATTGAAATATTCCAAATACGTAAAGGGCGAACTTGTTAAGAAATTCGACATGTTTGATGCCAGTAAGATCAAGGATGGGCAAGTGCGAGTGGGTGGTTTTGAGGCCCGGGACGATTTGATAATGGCAGGAAAAAGTGGCGAACTGGTGAGACTCGAGTTTCAGGTGACAGGAAAAGGGAATTCGGGCTTGCAATTGGTCAGGCTCAAGGATGACATCTCATTATGGGGTGTGGAAAGCGCCCAAACTTCACGACAGAAAAACATGGAAAACTAAAGTGAATTGAAGGAATTTCAAGTGGCTATCAAATAATTCTTCATCCCATCAAATTTTGAAAGGAGGTTGTCTCATGAAAAGAATTGCATCAGTAAAATTGGCTGTGGCGTTTATGATGTTCCTAATGATTGTGGTGCCAAACAATCTGCTCGCCTTTAAGGCCCCAGATGAGGACTTGAAAATGACCTTAGACTCAAAACTCGCTTTAAAGTCCATTTTGATTCGCAATTTCAATCAGGCTATTAATGGGGATGCAGGTCAGGCCGCGATGGACATCGTAAACAATTTGATGAACGCCGGATCCATCGGTGGAAAACAAAGTCTTCAATCCGGCCGTTCAGACACCGTAAACACTGCGATGATCACCGAATCCAACGCTGAACTAAAAAGGATTCAGACCGACAGGTTAGGTTATAAGCACATTCGTCTGGCTCAGTTTTACAAGGGTGTGCCGGTTGTCGGTGCGGAGATCATCGTCCATGTCAACAAGCAGAATGTCATCTATCAGATTAGCGGTAAATACCTTCCAGCCATCAAGGTCTCGGTGGAACCTACAATTGATGCAGATGCGGCATTGCAGATCGGTCTTGATGAGCATCAAGGCAAGCCCGGTCTACGTGTCAGCAAGGAACCCTCCCTTGTGATCTATGGTGCCCATCTGGCATATCATTATGTGATTTCACACGAGGGCACAGAGGTGGGGCAATGGTGGTACTATGTAGACGCCGATACGGGAGAACTCATTTTCCGTTACAACAATATCCAATATGGTGCGCCCACCGAGGGACTTGGTGTTCATACAACGGTGTCTGGTAATCGTCTCACGGGGGAGGATGGCACCAGCGTGGAAATGACCGGTTTTTGGGAAAACCTTGGGAGTGAAAATTATTTTCTTTACAATTTCAACGAGCTATGGAGGATTTTTGACCTAGACGTTTTCGATTGGGAGCAAAATGCTACAAGCGATTGGGGTACATCGGATCGGCCCGCTGTCTCCGGCGGGAAGAATTTTGAGGATACGCAGGATTGGGTCAGCACCGTGCTGGGCAGAAACAGTTTTGACGATGCCGGGGCATTTGCCACGGCTAATGTCCATGAAGGTACCAACTACTGCAACGCCTACTGGAACGGCTCTCAGTTTTTCTTCGGGGACGGTTACGGGCCTGACTACCCCTCTACCTGTTTACCGCTGACGGTACTGGATGTCGCCGCTCACGAATACGGCCATGCCGTCACTCAGTACACTTCAAATCTAATTTATTCTTATGAGTCCGGGGCCCTCAATGAATCCTTTTCGGACGTCATGGGCACACAGGTCGAGTTTGTCTATCAGCCGGATGGAACAGGGGGCTACCCCAATGCGACCCCTGGCTACTCCGATTGGCTGTTGGGCGAAGATGCATGGGGACCGACTGAAAATGATTTTCTAAGGGACATGCGCGATCCGCACCGCGGCCAACAGCCATCTTATTACCACGGCACCTACTGGTACTTTGGCAGTGGTGACAATGGCGGAGTTCACACTAACAGCGGGGTCCAGAATTTTGCATATTATCTGCTCGCAGAAGGTGGATCAGGCACAAATGATGGCCATCCATACGGCCCTGTTGCGGGGATCGGCGAGGCCGGTGCAGCAGCGGTCGCAATGCGCGCTAACACGGTATATCTGTCTCCCTCCTCTCAATATATTGATTCACGAGAGGCCTGGATCAGTGCCGCAGATGATCTGGGTTATGACACCGCAACAGTGGAGGATGTCTGGGATGCTGTTGGCGTAATACCTTCTCTCCCGCCTGGTGACCTGATCAACGACGGAAGTTTCGAAAACGGTCCCCCACCGGCCAGCGCTTGGACTGAGTGGTCAAGTACCGGGTGTGAGTGGATCCAAGACCCTAGCGGAGTATGGGGAATACCCGCATACCATGGCACTTATGCCTTCTGGGCCGGGGGATATTGTGGCGACCCAAATTCAAACCATGTCGAGCAAACCATCGACATCCCGGCAGGCGCGACAAACCTTGGTTTTTGGACGGTTTTCTATAGAGTTGATGATGATGACCCTCCCAACAACGACGTGTTCACCGTTTCAATCAATGGCACGCCAATCTTTACCCGGGACATGGCTCAGGCCAACAATACTTACCCCAACTGGGCGGAGCAGGTCGTCGACATCTCCGCCTATGCCGGGCAGACCGTAGCCTTGCGTTTTGAGGGATCGAGCACTGGTAGTCTAACAGGCAACGTACTGGTAGATTACATTTATATTGCTGGAATTCAAGACAATCCTGACATCGACGTTTTGCCAACCAGCGTAGAGGTCTGGCTGCCTTCGAACGTGACTGATACGGCCCCTCTGACCATCAAAAATGTGGGTGATGCTGATCTGGATGTCTCCAATATCTGCGATGAGGAGGTGGAAGTTGCCAAGTCCAAATTGGATCTTTCGACTTTCAACAGACCTAAGTTTCCCAGTTTTTCCGCAACCCGTAAGGCCATGGGGGTGAAACCCAGTGTCGACGCTAAGGGGGATGTAATCAGGCAGTGTGACCCTGGCATACCCGCCACGTCGGTCATGGGTCTCCACTATGTTCCATCCCACAATATTCTCTACGTTGTCGGCGAAGATGGAACAGGAACGATCTACAAAATGGATGAAAACTGTAATGTCACTGGCACCCTACCCGGTCCTGCACTCCAGATGAACGGCGTGACCTTTGACGGGCAGTATCTCTGGGTAACTGACTACTACGGTGAGGATGGAACAAGCGACTGGCTTTATAAGATTGATCCCAACACCGGGGCGGTCATCGATGCCTTTGATCTTAGGCCACAGGGGATTGACGGTATTTTGGGGGTCGCCTGGGATGGTGATAATCTGTGGGTTTCGTCGGTATGGAATTCGACCATATTCAAGGTCGATACCAACGGCACCATTGTGGGATCGTTCCAGGTTTCGTGGATTAATAGTGGACTGGATTGGGATGGTCAGTATCTAATCAGTACAGATGATGCCAATGGGATCCTTTACCGCATCGACCGCAATGGTAATGTAATAGATTCCATGCCAGCGCCTGGTGGTCCTAGTGCTTTTGGGGTCACCTGTGGCGGCACTCCTGGTCAGTTGTGGCATTCGAACTATTGGACTGATACCCTCTACCTGGTGGAATGCGACTGGTGCGAAGGCGCCGATTGCACCTGCGATCCTGATGCCCCCTGGATGTCGGTAGATCCGACCAGTGGCACGGTTAATCCTAGTGGCAGCATGGAGGTTACGGTCACTTTTGATACCACAGACATGGCTGAGGGAGATTATTACGGCAACATCAAGATTGCCTGCGATGATCCGGATGAGGGCTGTGTGGTGGTGCCGGTGATACTGCATGTTGGAGAGTGCGAAGAGAACGACTCGGGTGCCCTGGATATTCCAGGCACGAGAGGCGCGCCGGGTGGCACGGTGACTATACCGGTCAGGATTCAGAATGCCCCCGATGATGTCAATTCCCTTGGTTTTGAAGTGTTTCCCCCTTCTGTCTTGACCTATACGGGGTATACGAGGGGGCCGTTGGTGGAAGACTTCGATTTCTTTGATTGCAAC
>SDBT01018220.1_pt1 | contig 11047 bp, 9 predicted proteins | sample 2277101 | NCBI WGS metagenome assembly SDBT01 (sample SAMN10404973, study PRJNA504765) | marine sediment metagenome | isolation source: marine sediment core GS10_PC15, 103 cmbsf | place: Arctic Ocean: Southern Knipovich Ridge | collected 2010 | reverse complement strand
CCAAACAAAAGGTATACCCCGGCCCGGCTGGCGAATGCTCGCATCTCGCCGGCAACCAGCGGGCTTTGATCGAACAGAAACGGTGTCGATGACTCCGGCCAGGCAATGAGACGCGATCCATTCGCCGCTGCCTCCGCCGACAGTCTCATGTGATCGGCAAAGATCCTCGCCCCGTAGCCCGCATCCCACTTGTTCTCCTGAGCCACGTTGCCCTGCACCGCGGTCACGGGGTATGTCGCCTCGGGCACCGACTCCGAAAGCTCCCCATAGCCATAGCTCATCACCCCCGCGAGCACAATTGCCACCGGAGCACCTGCCACTACCGCCCGCTTCCAGCCCGGCCCACTCAGCCAATAGGCCACCAGCGCACTGACCCAAACCACCAGCAGCGAGATGCCGTAGATACCCGTGATCGAGGCCATTTGCACAACCGGAGCCACCCTCGCCTGGCTGTACCCCAGGAGGCACCAAGGAAAACCGCCCCAGGGAAAGTTTTTGAAAAACTCGAGCCCAACCCAAAAAACTGGGGCGACCAGAAGGCCGCGCGGCCCTCCCCAACGGCATGCCACCGCCGTTAACCCTCCGAAAGCCATGGTAAAGAGCGTCAGATAGCCAACCAGCGCCGCAAGCACCGCAATGCTGACCGGCCGGCCCAGCCCCCCGTAACGCACCATGACTTCACTGATCCAGTACAAGTTGCCCAGGTGAAAGACGACTCCCAGGATCGCTCCGCTCACCAGTCCTTGGCGAGGAGTGGCCCGGGTTGCATGATAAAGAAGGGGTACCAAAGCCACCCAAGCGGCAAGGGAAACATCCGATCGGGGAAAGCTCAGAACCAGCAGAATCCCGGAGAAGATCCCGGCGGCAGCAGTCTTCACGGGCTATTGGGTTATGTAGGGTTTGAATTTCTCGACGTCGCGTAACCTTTGAGAGATCCGCTCGGCTTCACTGCGGTCGGCAAACCGTCCTACCCGTACCCGGTAGAGACCGGATGCTCCGCCATCCTCCAGATAGGCACGGTAGCCCTTGGTCGCCAGCCGGTTCACCAGTTTATTCGCGTCGCCGCGTGTCTTCAGGGCAACGACTTGAATCGTAAAGGTCCCTTGTTCGGACCCCATGGCCTGGCTGGACACGCTCCTGCTACCTGCGGAAACGGGAGCTTTCTCGTGAGGTGGGGCCGGCTTCGGAGTTTTCCCGGATTCCACTTTCTTCGCGTCGGCAACGAGCTTCTCCGGGCTCGAGGACGCCCCGTCCAATCGGTCATCTACCTGCGGGCTTTCGAGCCGTTTTTGATAGTCCAGCTCGCGCCGAACCTTCTCAGCGGTGAGGTCGGGCTCGGCGGTCGCGCTCAACCCCGAGCTCGCAACGATTTGGGTCCCTGCGGCCGCAATGGTGGCGTCGCGCACACCGCGCCCCACCATCACTCCACATAGGAACACCACCACCGCGGTGGCGACCGCGGCCATAAAGAAAAACACCAATTGCTTGTTGTTGAGCTGGAGCTCGTAGTAGCCCGCTTCTTCGTAATCGGCCATCTCCAGAAACTCCTTTGTTTTTGCCAGAGCTCGATGCCGCTCTCAGTCTCCCTTGATGCTATCCGGCTGGGGTTGGCTCAAGATGCTTGCGGCAACGATCTCCTGATCCGCTTTGCCGAACCGGTGCCCGATCTCGAGAAGCAGTGCATAGGTCAACTCGTTGAGCCCTTCAACCAGCACGGTTTTTCTCGCCTCGTGGGATTTGTCACCCAAATTAGCAAGGATTTGGTCGAAATCGACTCGACCGGCGCTGCCCAGCTCGATCCTCTGGAAAAGCACAGGAAACAATTGGGCAACCTCGGTCACCGTCTTGTCCGCCAGCTCTCCAGCTTTATCAGCCAGCTTCTGCTGAAGAAAGTTGTAAACGGCACCGAAGTTACGATTGTAATACTCAACGATTTCCTCGAGCTCGTACTCCATCTCCACCAGCCCCGATCCGGTCCCTTCCGATCCTCGTTCCAGCACCCCGGAGGCCACCAGACCGTAGAGAATTCGCAAGGTCTCGAAGTTGGTGAGATAGCTCATGGAAAGGATCTGTTCGACCTTCAACCTGCCGTTGACCAACGACAAGACCTGGGACTCGTCCGGGTCCAGATCCAACCTGTAAACCAAGTTGTCGGTCCCTTCCGCTCGGCGCAAAACGGAATCGATCGATCCCACACCGGCGTAGATGCGAGTGTAGTCCCTCAGCCGACGAATACCTTCGAGGATGACTTTCTCGCTGCTCGAATCGAGTGAAATGGGCCCCTCGGCGCTCAGGTCTTTGATAACTAACTCATACTCGCCGCGCGTCCACTCGAACAGGGTGTAAACGATCTCCTCCACATGCTGATGTAGAGACGTGAAAAGCTCGTCCGGGGAAAGGATGCCTTGCTCCACCATGACCGCCCCGAGCCTTTTTCCCGGCTTGATGAGCTTGCTGGCTTCCAGGAGCTCCCGGACGGTGATCTTGCCCTGTTTCAGCAGGAACTCCCCGAGCCGGTCGTCTTGAAGGTTGGAGGTCGCGAAGACGATGTTCCCTTCCTTGAAGTAAACGGCTTTCCACCGTCCCATGTCATGGAAGTTGAGGATACCGGTCTCGCGGCTACGGCTGATAGAAGCTAGAAGCTCCGGAAGGCTGGCCTCGGAAAGCGACCCCTGGATACTGAGATGCTCGCCCTCGAGACTCACGACCCGGCTGCCCCCTGGAGAATCAAGAGCCAGGGTCCTTCTTTCCAACCGAAGCCAAGATCGAGCTCAACAGATCGATCGGCAAAGGAAAAATGATGGTGGAGTTTTTCTCGGTTGCAATCTCGGTCAGCGTCTGTAAATAGCGGAGCTGCACCCCAAGGGGATGCCGGCCGACGATTGCCGCCGCTTGAGCCAGTTTCTCCGAAGCCAGGAACTCGCCGTCGGCATGGATGATCTTTGCACGCTTCTCACGCTCGGCCTCGGCTTGTTTGGCCAAAGCCCGGGTCATCTCCGAGGGCAGATCGACGTGTTTGACCTCGACTGAGGACACTTTGATACCCCAGGGATCGGTGTGCTTATCCAGAATCTCCTGGAGCTGCGTGTTGAGTCGGTCACGCTCCGACAGCAGGCCATCCAGCTCTACCTGCCCCAGCACACTACGTAATGTCGTCTGCGCCAGCTGTGAAGTCGCGTAGAGAAAATTCTCCACTTCGACGATCGCCTTGGTAGGGTGCACGACACGGAAGAAGATGACCGCGTTCACCTTGACGGAGACATTGTCCCGGGTGATCACATCCTGGGGTGGAACGTCGAGCGCCACCAGGCGCAAGCTCACCTTCACCATTCGATCAATAGGGCTGAACACGAAGATCAAACCCGGTCCTTTGGGTTGATCCAGCAGTCTTCCAAATCGAAAAATGACTCCGCGCTCGTACTCGTTGAGCACTTTGATCCAGTTGAGAAAGAAGATGGCCACAACAACGATGGCCATCACCCAGCCGACTTGAAATCCAAACATGGCTCCACTCCCTTGGTTTGTTAGTTCTCAGAGACCGGTTCGACTTCGAGAAGCAGGTCGTGAACCGCGGTGACCCGCACCTGCTCCCCTTCGGCAACCTTATGCCGCGACTGTACGTTCCAATACTCCCCGTGAACGAAGATCTTTCCCGTCTTGTCGATCTCGGACTGCGCCGTCCCGATCTTTCCAACCATTCCGATATCCCCGGTGGTGGGCTTGCGTCTGAGAGCAACGATCACCAACCGAGCAATGAATCCAAACATGACGACCATGAGGATGGTGACGGGCAAGATAACCGTCCAGCTCACCTGAAGAGCCGGGGTGGGAAATGACTGTTCTTCGAACAGGATGAGCGAGCCTAGAACGAGCCCAATGGCGCCCCCTATACCGAGTGCTCCGAATGATGGGGTGAAAGCCTCTCCAATCAACAAGCCGATGCCTACCAGAATGAGCAACAGCCCGGCATAGTTGACCGGCAAGACTTGAAGGGCGAAAAAAGCCAAAATCAAACAAATGATTCCAATGACTCCCGGCAAAACCGCGCCCGGATTGGCGAGCTCGAAATAAAGGCCCAAAACCCCCATCGTCATGAGGATGTACGCCACATTGGGGTGGGAGATGACCGAGAGGATGCGCTGGGGGAGGCTCATCTCGATCACGACGATCGACGCATTTTCGGTATCGAGCACCACCTCGGTGCCGTCGAACCGAGTCACGGTGGCGCCGTTCAAAATCTCGAGAAGCTCCGCTTCGCTGGCCGCGATGTAGTCGATGAGCCCGACTTCCAAGGCTTCCGTCTCGGTCCAGGATTGGCTTTCGACGACGCCCTTCTCGGCCAGCTCGACGTTTCTTCCCCGCTTCGCTGCGATGGAGCGGATATAGGCGGCTGCATCCGATTCGACTTTCTTGGACATCGTCTCGTCCATGGCCTCGCCGCCGCCGGAGACCGGATGGGCGGCACCCATATTGGTGCCCGGCGCCATGGCGGCGACATCAGCGGCGAGGGTAATGAGAAAGCCCGCCGAAGCGGCCCGCGCACCCGATGGGGCCACGTACACCACCACCGGCACTTCGCTGTTGAGAATTTTCTCGATGATCTCCCGCATGGCGGTGTCCAGACCACCGGGAGTTTTAAGCTGAATGAGGACCAACTCCCCATTCTCGCGTTCAGCCTGTTCGATGCCTTCGACGACGTACTGGGCGCTGACACGGTGGATGATGTCGTCGACGGAGATCTTGTAGATGGAGGCGGACCAAGCCGGATCCACAATGGCCATAAAGCAAGCCACGATCGTCAACTTTGCTATGTGAGTTAGCCGCATACAATCTCCGGAAGTATACATTGAGGCCAGAACGAGTGTCAAGACCTCGGACGCGGTAAGTTCCTGAAATTCCTAGCCTTTGTGCCGCCGCCCCCCCCTCGTTTGCCCCCGTCAAGCGGGGATCCCCTAGACAGCGGGAAGCTACCGGTTTAGTCCGTCGATGGATTCTCCAGTAGATCGTGCATCGTCAAGAGCTTGACAATCTCGAAGGTCTTGACCCCTCCGGGAGTTCTCGCCTCAACTTCATCCCCGTGTTCTTTTCCCAAGAGGGCCTGCCCGATAGGAGAGGTAGTGGATATCCGACCTTGCTGGACATCCGCTTCCTCTGCGGTGACCAGCCGGTACACCACCTCTTTGTCCTTATCGAGATCGATCAGGTGAACCTCCGACCCGAGCGACACCCGGTCACGAGGAATCTTGTCGAAGTTGATCATCGAAAGCTCCGCCAACCGCTTGCGAAGCTGGCCCAAGCGGGCGTTCACGTAGCCCTGCCGCTCTTTTGCGGCATGGTACTCGGCGTTCTCGGAGAGATCGCCGTGCTCTCGCGCTACTTTGAGCTCCTTGGGCAGCTTGACGTAAAGCTCTTCCTCGAGGGCCTTGACCTCATCCTTTATCTTTTTAATGAAGTCTTGCACCATGGTCCTGCCGCGTATGATAGCACATAATTCCTGGCCACTAAGGCGGGGAAATGCGATAGGGGCGATGAGCTCGATAGAGCTCGAGCCGAGCCTGGATCTGCCGCACTAACCTATCCTGCCTGGCAGAGCGGGCAAGCTCGAGGGCTTGCTCGGCCACCGCAACCGCCCGGTCGAAACGGCCCGCCTCGGCATAGGCTGCGGCAAGAGACTCCAACACCCGCAGATCGGATCGATTCGCTCCGGCCACCGCCCGTTCCGCAAGCTCCACCGCCCGCAGGCCGTCACGCAATGCCGAATCGGGTGAGGTTGCCAGAAGCCAAGCCAAAGCGGCAAGGATGCTCGTGTTGTTTGGTGCCAGCCGACTCGCACGTTGCAACACTTCGAGGGCGTCGCCGTGGCGGTTCATCTCCCTGTAAGCACGGGAGAGGTTCACACTGGCTTCGGTGAGTTCTGGGTCGTGGCGCAGAGCTTGCTCGAAGGCGGTCGAAGCCTCCTGCAGTTGCCCCATCGAAGCCCGAGCAATTCCCAGGCTCTGCCAAGCATGGGCGTTGGTGGGATCTTCACGCAAACCTTCTTCGAACAAACGAACCGCCTCGCCCACCTTCCCCTGCCTCAACAGCGCGATGCCGAGCTCCAAAGCCGCCCCGGGTCCACTTTGCAGGTTCAGATCGGCGAGCTCCATTTGCACATCGGTGTTGGAGGGGTTGATCTCAGCAGCCTTGGTGAAAGCCGTCCCGGCACGATCCATTTGGCCCATCGCTTTGTAGATTTGACCCTGCAGCGACCATGAGGAAAATGCTGAGCGGCTTGGGTCAATTCGGCGGGCCTGCTCGCAAAAGGCAACGGCTTCCTCATAGAGCTCGGCATCAAACGCCTGCCTCGCACGGAGAAGATGAATGCCGCCGTGATCCCCCTCGAGACGTTCCGCCTCGGTGAGGCTCGTCTCGAACGCTTCCCGGTCTCCCGTAGCGAACTGCAACTGGGCAAGATGAATCCAGTGATTCACCTCGGTCGGGTGGAGCTCAATGGACTTCAGTCGACTTTGAATGGCATCGTCGAATTGGGCCCCATCCGCTTGAGCGACCGCCAGCATGGACCACAGGTCGCTATCGCCGGGCATGTCGGCAACCATTTCTTCGAGCAACGACAGTGCTTCAGCAAATTGTTTCTTCTCCAGCAGGGCCTTGGCCTGCGCGGTTCGACGATCCCAGAGAGCCACCATTTCCTTGGGATCGGCAAGGAGGGGGCGTCCCTCAACCGGCAGCGACTCCGCGGCAACGTAGCCGAGAGCCGCCAGATTCCTGGCCGCCACGGGATCAACTTCGACGCCGGCATTCGCCGCAGTGGGAAAAGACTCGAGCATGGCGGCGAGCTCGGCCTCTAACCGCTCGGCTTTCTCATCGTGGTTGTACAGGTTGAGCGTCTCGGTGGGATCGTCCGCCAGATCGTAGTACTCCGGCGTGGGCGCTTGGATGAACTTGTCGGTGTGACGTCGCAGGCCATGCAAGGGAGCCCACCCGTGCTTGAGATTTGGCGTGAGGGTTTCGATGTAGATGCTACGGTCGTCATCCGTGGGCCGAAGCAAAAGGCTCACCCCGTCACAATCGAAGGGGGCAATCCCGAGAAGGTCCATGAGGGTCGGGGCAATGTCTACCGTCGCCACCACGCGGTCGTCGACGACACGACCTTCAGGCAGGACCGACGGCGCGTGAAAGATGAGTGGCACTCGCATGGTGGTCTCGTAAATGAGGCGTCCGTGAGTTTGCTCCCCGTGCTCACCCAGCCCTTCTCCGTGATCTCCTACAACAACTAACAGCGTGTCATCGAGCAGCTCGAGCGATCGAAGTCGATCGACCAACCGCCCGACTTGTTGATCGGTGAAGGCCACTTCGCCGTCATACCCGTTGCCGGCATACCGCGATTTGAAAGGCTGAGGTGGATCGTACGGCTCGTGCGGATCGTAGAGATGCAGCCACAGGAAAAACGGCCGACCTTCCCCGGTGCGCTCATTTTCCTCCAACCAGCCCATCGCCGAGTCAACGACGCGATCGCCGCGCCGTTCCGGCCTGGATTGCCAGTGGCTCGAATCCGGATCCCCGGTGTTGATGATGTCGTCGTAGACGTCAAATCCCTGATCGGTCCCATATCGGCGGTCGAGCACGAACGAGGCAACAAACGCTGCCGTCGTGTAGCCTTCTTCCTGGAGTCGTTCGGCAAGGGTGGTGTGGCCAGGGGTGAGGCGATGGATCCCGTTGTCACGCACCCCGTGAGTCGGCGGGTAGTTTCCGGTCAGAATGGACGCGTGGGATGGAAGGGTCAGCGGAACCGAAGCAACGGCGTCTTCGAAACGAATCCCTCGGGCCGCGAGCGCGTTGAGATTCGGCGTCTCGACACCATCGTAGCCGTAGCACTCGACCCGGTCGGCACGCAACGTGTCCAGCGTGATCAAGACCACGTTGGCGCCGGCAGCCGCGCCTTCAGATACGGGGATGGCTGCCCCTCCGGCGCCGCCAAAGCCGGTACGGTAAACCAGATAAGCCACAGCCAAGAGGACGAACGCTCCCGCGAGGAGCCCGCCTCGGTGCGGCGGCCGACCTTTAGAAACCGCCGCGTCTCCGGCAACCTGGGTTTTAGCACGTTGATTTCGATTTTTTTTCCGGCGCTTTGCCACGCTCATCAGTCTACATGATGCATTTGCCATTCGCACTTACCTTGTGGTCCGATCGCCACATCCGCAGCGCGCTCAGAAAACGAAAAACGGAAAACGGCAATTGAAAACGATAACCAGTTCCGACAATCCCTTGATCAAGACCGTCCGCCGGCTCCAGATTGGACGGTCCCGGAGCGATAAAGGGCGCTTTTTGCTCGAAGGAGTCAAGCTTGCACAAGAAGCTCTAGCAAGCGATATCAAAATCGAGCAGGCTCTTGTCTCCACCCGCTTCGTGGAAACCGACCCCGGCGCCTCTTTGATCACCCATCTCGAGAAAGCACGGATTCCATGGGTGGTGGCACGGGAACGCGTGTTTCGCCGGGCCAGCAGCCTCGAGACTCCCGAGGGAGTCTTGCTCATCGCCCGGATCGTCCCTCGATTGCTTTCGAGCCTCACCGGCGAGCTGGCTCTGGTCTTGGCCGGCATTCGAGATCCGGGCAACCTGGGCGCAATGGCCCGAGTGGCCGAAGCCGCGGGAGCTTCGGCCTTGGTTAAATGCCGGGGAACTGCCGATCCGTTTCAACCCAAGGCGCTGCGCGCTTCGATGGGCAGCCTCATCCGGATCCCGGTCTTCGAAACCGGTGAGCCCCAAGAGACGCTGGCGACTTTAAAACATAAGGGTTTCCGATTGGTCGCATGCCTGCCGCGCTCCGGAGGCGACTTTCGGCGGGCGGATCTCAGCGGCCGGCTAGCTTTAGTGATAGGAAACGAAAGCACAGGCCTTTCCCGGAGCCTCGTCGAGCTCACGGATTCGCGGATCTCGGTACCTATGAAGGACTCGGTCGAATCGCTCAACGTCGCGGTGGTCACCGGCCTCATTCTCTACGAAGCGGCCCGCCAACGAGGTACTCTATAGCCCATGAGCCAGCAGCAGCTTTTTTCCGAACCGGAAAGCGGCGGAAGGTCCGCCGCCGCCGCTCATACACCGCTTGCCGAGCGGATGCGCCCGCGAGACCTCGACGAGCTCATCGGGCAAGAAGAGGTCATCGGTCCCGGCACCTCACTTCGCTCCGCCATTGAAAGCGACCGCGTCGGCTCCTTGATCCTATGGGGGCCGCCCGGATCGGGCAAGACGACCCTGGCCCGCATCATTGCCCATCGAACCGAATCTCACTTCGTTTCTTACAGCGCAGTGCTTTGCGGAATCAAGGAAATCAAGGCGGTCATGAAGGATGCCGAGGACCAGAGGAGACTCCACGGTAGAAGAACGATTCTTTTTATGGACGAGATCCACCGCTTCAACAAAGCTCAGCAAGACGCCTTCTTACCTCATGTGGAGTCAGGAAACGTCATCTTGATCGGCGCCACCACCGAAAATCCCTCTTTCGAGGTGATATCGGCGCTTTTGTCCCGATGCCGGGTGGTGATTTTGCGCCAGCTTCGTCCCGAGGAGCTCATGGAGGTCATGAAACGAGCGCTGGCGGATCCGGAACGAGGCATGGGAGGGCACGAGGTGGAACCGGGAGGGCTCGAGTGGCTGGCCCGCCTCGCCAACGGAGACGCTCGATTCGTGTTGAACGTGCTCGAGGCGGTCTTCTCCGCCACCAAGGCGACCGGCCGCACTACCCTTGCCGAGCTCGAACAAACGGTCCAGAGGAAGGCCCTTCTCTACGATAAATCCGGCGAGGAGCACTTCAATGTGATCTCGGCGCTCCACAAGTCGTTGCGTAACTCGGATCCGGATGCCGGACTCTATTGGCTGGCCCGGATGCTCGAAGCCGGTGAAGACCCTCTCTACGTGGCCCGCCGGCTGGTGCGCTTTGCTTCCGAGGACGTGGGCTTGGCCGACCCGCGGGCCCTTTCGGTTGCTACCGCGGCCAAAGAAGCGTTTCATTTCGTCGGTCTGCCGGAAGGAAAGCTCGCCTTGGCGGAGGCGGTGGTTTATCTGGCGCTGGCGCCCAAATCGAATGCGCTCTACACCGCCTACAGTCGAGCCGCCTCCGACGCCCTGGAAGACGCTACCGAACCGGTGCCGCTCCACCTCCGCAACCCGGTCACCCGTTGGATGAAAGGCTGGGGATATGGGCGCGGGTACGAATACGCACATGACCGCGAGGAGAAGATCACCGGCATGGATTGTCTTCCCGAAAAACTACAAGGAAAGCGCTATTTTTATCCTACCGGGGAGGGATGGGAAAAAAAGCTGGCCGAACGCATTGAGGCCTTGCACCGGCTCAAGAGTCAATTGCGGAAGAAGGAGTAGTTTCGACAATTAAGCTTGACCCGGGCGGCAATGGCGTGGTGAGATGCGCGGGAAAACGACCTTGGCTTATTAAGGAGGAACCTATGAAGAAAAGGATGATCCGGGCCCTGGCGCTGGGCGCCACGGCGGCGTTTTGCATCACCGCGGGAGCCGCCGCTCAAGGCTCCCTCAAGGTTGGCGACAAGGCACCCGAGTTCCCTAACCCCCTCGCCTCGAGTGCCGGTGAAAAACCGGGAGCGGTCAAGCTCCAGCTTTCCGACTTCCTCGGCAAGAAGAACATCGTGCTGGCTTTCTACGTTGCCGACTGGACCGGAGGGTGAACGCGCCAGTTCTCGTCCTATGGGGACGACATCCAGAAGTTTCTGGATGCAGACGCTCAAGTTCTCGGTATCAGCACCGACACCCCTTTCTCCCAGTGGAACTGGTTGGAAAGCATGGGACACAAAAAAGCGACTGGATCGGGTGAGTCATCGGGTTTGGTCCTTCTCTCGGATCGCAATGTCGAAGTGGTTGGCGCTTACGGAGTCAAACCTCTGGAAATCAACGGGTCCACCTACGCGTCTCGCGCCACCTTCGTCATAGACAAGCAAGGTGTGCTTCGCTACGTCAACTACAACTACAAAATCAATGAAGATTTCGAGCCGTTGATGAAAGCGCTGGCCGGCTTGAA
>SDBT01018219.1_pt1 | contig 11047 bp, 11 predicted proteins | sample 2277101 | NCBI WGS metagenome assembly SDBT01 (sample SAMN10404973, study PRJNA504765) | marine sediment metagenome | isolation source: marine sediment core GS10_PC15, 103 cmbsf | place: Arctic Ocean: Southern Knipovich Ridge | collected 2010 | reverse complement strand
ATATTAACTAATAGCTCATATGAAATTTTGATCTTGTGCATTCTTTCAGTCCAGCCAAGGCTGGACCGGAGCGCATAATATGCGTTCCCGATAAAAAACAAAGGGTCGCATGATATGCGACCCATACGAAAGATTACAATATAACATTCAGATCAATTATCAATCTTGGCATATGTCGGCAACAAGATAGGTGAGACTTTTTCTTCAGGAACACCAAGTGCTTTTAATCCTTCATTATGTTCTTTGACATGCTGGAGTGTTAAAGATTCAAGCTTGATATTTTTCGATAATTCTGCCGCATTCTTTCCGGCTTTTCGTCCAAACACTAAAATGTCTAACAATGAATTACCCATCAAACGATTTTCACCGTGTATTCCGCCGGATACTTCGCCAGCAGCAAATAAATTTTCAATGTTAGTTTGTGCTTTTGCATTAATTCGAAGACCACCATTTTGGTAATGCTGAGTTGGATAAATTAAAATAGGTTGTTCATCCATTTTAATACCAAACTTTTCATATTGTTTATACATGGCAGGCAATTCTTTTTGAATCGTGCCTTTGCCACGGATTTTCTCAATGATTGGTGAATCTAACCAGACACCTTCCATACCTGAAGGTGTTTTGACACCTTTCTTTCTGCCTTTGACTTCACGAATAATACCGGAAGCCACAATATCTCTGGGTTGTAATTCATAAATAAAACGTTCACCATCACAATTAAGTAAATGCGCACCTAGCCCACGTACTTTTTCAGTGACCAATAACCCTAACATTTGTTCCGGAAACGCAACACCTGTCGGATGATATTGAATCGCATTCATGAAAACAAAAGGTGCCCCTGCTCGATTACCCAAAACAATGCCATCTCCCGTTGCACCATAATGATTCGTACACGGAAATCCTTGAATATGTAAACGGCCTAAACCACCTGTCGCTAAAATAACTGTTTTAGCTCGGCAAACAAATAAATGACCTGTTTCCATATTATATAAAACTGCACCCGCAATTTTGCCAGAAGTATCTTTAATTAATTCAACCGTTGAACAAAAATCTTTATAGGGGATTTGTAAATTTAAAAACTCATCACGCACGACACGTAAAATTTCAAGACCCGAATAGTCCCTTGCGGAATGCATTCTCTTTCGGGATGTACCGCCGCCGTGGATAGAAACCATTTCGCCATCATCTTTCTTATCAAACATGGCGCCTAAATTTTCTAACCAACGAATGGTCTCTGGCGCACTTTCAGTTAACTCTTTCACGAGTTCAGGAATGTTTGTAAAATGGCCGCCGCCCATCACGTCCAAATAATGTTGTGCTGGCGAATCATTCTCTTTATCTGCAGCTTGGATGCCGCCCTGTGCCATGACAGTATTTGCATCGCCCAATCGCAATTTACTCACCAACAGTACGTTTGCATTAGCTTTGTGGGCTTCAATCGCTGCAGTTAATCCTGCACCGCCTGCGCCAATCACTAAAACATCGACATCATATTCAATTTTATCGAGATTTATTTTATCAGGATCAATAAAGGAGTAAGATTCTACAATATCAGCAATCTCATGCGCAATTGAATCCTGTTTATTTGGGCCTATTCGCAAAGCTCTTTTTTCCTTTGCAATAAAATCTGGATGAAACGCTTTTAAGAGTTCATCTCGACCTTTTAGGTCCAACGCATCAAACGTTTTGCCTAGGCGCTCTTCACGCGTTGCTTCAACTTGTTTAATCCCATCTTCAAATAAATTATAATAACTCACTATCTATCCCCTTATTTTTCAATATCTCGAGATTCATACAATTCCTTTAACTCATCTTCACTCTTGCCCATCATGGCTTTGAGCGGCTCATCAAATTTTCCGGCTGCAATATCATTAACACGCGTTTCTAAGTGTGCTGCTTTTTTTGCAATGTATTTGCCGTATAATCTTCTTCCCAACATGGCAATTTCATATTGCACCAATTCAGCAGGACATCGAGAAGCACACAAACCACACATGACACAGTTAAAAGACTTCTTCGCAAGATTTTCTACATCGTCTTGCATCGCAGAAGCAATATAGTCCATCACTTTAATATCCTGTGGACAAATCTTCGTACAGGTATTGCACTGCAAACATCGCATAACCTCGGGATATAACGCACGAATATGTTCTCCATCCTTAGAAAGTTTGTCGACCTCATAATAAGCTTTATTTGCCGGGAAATAGGGTATCTGAACTAAGCGCATGCCTTCTTCAACCACCGTTTGACATGCTAAACCGACTTTTAATTTAAAATCATTCGGTGTGCGATATATCGTGCCGCACGCACCACAAAATCCGCCACGACAGCCACAACCTCGTAGCAATCGATACCCGGCCTCTTCCATCGCTTTCTGTATGGACAGCCCCGCAGGAACTTTGTATTTTTTTCCTGTAATATAAATTGTAACCATAACTTATCCTCTCAAAATCTTAATATTCTTTAGGCATCCCTTCTAGCTCTTTCAATGTAAAAACAGGTCCATCTGTACACACATATTTACTTCCAATATTGCATCGCCCGCATTTCCCAATTCCACACTTCATCTTCATCTCAAGTGTCGTGATGATATTTTCAGGCGTATAACCGATCTCCAATAAGTTAGATAAAATAAACTTAATCATGATCGGTGGTCCGCAAGTTAATACTTTAGTATTAACAATCGGTAACTTTACTTCCTTCATTAGAACCGGGACAAATCCTACTCTACCAGTCCAATTATCATCACCTGAATCTACCGTGTATTCAATATGCGCATTCTTATTGGTTTTCCATGTCTCTAACACTTCATTTTTAAACACAAGATCCTGGGGAGAACGTGCGCCATACAGCACAAACACTTCCCCATAATTTTCTCTATCTGCAAAGACAGAATTAATCACAGAACGTAAGGGCGCCAATCCAATGCCGCCTGCAATAAAAACCAAGTTTTGACCTTTCAGATCATCCATCGGAAAATAATTGCCATAAGGACCGCGTATCCCGATTTCATCCCCTGCTTCCATTCTGTGAATAATATCAGTTACATGCCCTGCATTTTTAATGGAAAAGGTTAGCGTACCTTTTTCCGCAGGAGACGAACTAATGGAAATAACAATTTCACCGTGACCAAAAACAGGCGTCAATAGTGCAAATTGGCCAGGCCGATGTTCAATCGGATCAACACTATTATCCACGATAAACGTTTTCACATCTGGCGTTTCAGTAATGACTTCTAATATTTTAGTTACTTTCGGTTCTAATACATTCATTTTTCTTCGTCCTCACCTCTTACGTGTCGAATACCATCACAAATATCCATCGAAACGGGGCATTGCGCCAAACATCTACCACAACCCACGCATCCTAATTCACTTTGCGCTTCTTCAAAATAATATCCCTTATGCAAAAAACGTTGTCGTATGCGCGCTGCTTTAGATGTACGAGGATTATGTCCGCCAGCCATCAGCGTAAACCTCGGATTCATACAAGAATCCCAACATCGCGAACGACATCCGCCTTCTTTTCCACACGCTTTATCTGCAATAGAAAAACAATGACACGTCGGACAAGAAAAAGTACAAATACCGCAGCCGATACATTTCATCGCGGCCTCTTCGAAATATTCATCATTTTCAAAGAATTTTTTCAAATCGCCTAAGTCTTTTGTCAGCGTAAATTTTATTTTAAAGTCGGATTTAAATTTTTCAACAAATTGATCTAACTCTTTTTCTTGTTTTTCCGAGGCTTTTTCAAGCTTCAAACCAGCTTCTTTAATCAGCTTTTCGCCTCTTTCGGAACATGTCGCAAGCGTGTTACCTTCGGAAACTTCAAAAAATAATACGTCATATACAGTATTATCCAACAAATCATAATTCAACGAAGTACAAAAACATGTTTCAGCGGGCTCTTTACAATAGAATCCAACAAAGCGTGTGTTGTCTCGTTTTTTCTTGTAATTTTCATCGACAAATTTCCCTGTCAAAAAAACTTTATCTAACAATGCAATGGCTTTTAAATCACAAGGACGAATTCCCCAAAATGTCACTGGCTTTTGTTCTTCATTAATAAGCTTTAAATCAATTTTTCCTTTTCTGCCTTCATACGCGAATAATTTTTCATCTTGTGGAAAAAGATAATCTTTCGGTGATAGCTTAGTATTACCATAGAAAACGCTCTCTGGCGTTTCTTGCACTTCTTGCCACGCAAGAATACCTTGCTCAGTTTCCTGCGGAGCAATAACTGACGTAGACTGAGCAAAGTGCTGTCTTAGCACATCTAAATCTTTTTTCATAAATGAATATATCGTATGTTTCATTTATTACCCCTTTATTTTTTCAGGAAAGTCATCTTTCTCTTGCATATTTGCAGTCGAAAAAACAGGTGCTGCATCATTTGCTTCACCCGGCTTAAAATCAAACGTTTTCTCAACATACTGATCGACAGGTTGATGAAATTTTGTATGATCAATACCTACAGGACACACAGCCGAACATCTCCCACAATGCGTACAACGTCCTGCAAGGTGCATTGCCCTTATCATCAAATACGTGCCATTTTCTTTACAACAGGTTTCATCGCCAACAAGTTGTGGATTATCTCTTTCTAAAACACAATCACTACAATAACACAATGGACATACTTTTTTACAAGCGCCACAACGAATACAACGCTCGTACTCTTTGTTCCAAAAAGCGCGCAACTCTTTTGGCGAAAGTTTCTCTGATTCGTGTTCCGCGACATCTGCCTGTGTCGGCGGATTGGCTTCACCTAAAAGGTGATCGTAAATTGGTGCTGCTTTTAAAGCACATTTCAAACATTTATCTTCAACGAGCTCAGCAAAATCTTTACTGACTTTTCGATCGGTAAATTGAATTGTTACTTTACCATCTTTAATTTCAACAGCATTAATTGTTTCTGTTCTTCTCTCTTTTAATGCTTCTATTTTTTTAGGATCAATTACGCCTTCGCACGGCAATGAAACGATCACAACTTCTTCTCGAGACAATTGATTCTCTCGCAACAATTCAACCACATTTTTTCCATCACAGGGCTTAACCAACATCATTGCTTTTTTGATCACGCTGTCTTTAGCTCTAATATGCTGTTTGACCGCCTCAATTAAATAAGTCGATAAATTGTGCGTGCAAAAACAAGAAAGCACGGCTTGATTTAAGCTATCGCCGTCTTTAAAAAATGCAGGCACAGTCGTATACGAATTAATGCCTTGTTTATAACCCAACAAAACACAAGCATCTTGTTCTTCAAATAATTGTTTTACTTTGTCTAAATCGCACCGCATAAATTTTCCTCAATCTCGTGGCAACGGCCCTAAATCTTTTATCGTGTCTACTGCTGTTTTAGCTAAATTTGCAAATCTTACTGCTTCTGACGCAGAAACCCACGAAAGAATTAATCTTTCTTTATCAATGCCTTGATTTGCAAGCAATTGCTGTAATGTTAATAATTTTCTACGCGCAAATAAATTTCCCGAGGTGTAATGACAATCGCCCGGATGACAGCCCGCAACAATCACGCCATCTGCACCTTCTTGAAATGCTTTAATCACAAAAGCAGGATCAACGCGTCCAGAGCAAGGCACTCTCACAATTTTTATTTCAGCTGGATATTCCATGCGCGAAACACCCGCCAAATCAGACCCAGCATAACTACACCAGTTGCAACAAAAGGCTATAATTTTAGGTCTAAATGTTGGTGAACTTAATCCTGACATAAACTTTTAATCTCCGTAATCAACATGGTGTCATCAAAACCTTTAAGATTCAGCGAACCCGAACGACAAGTCGCCACACAAGCACCGCAACCTTGGCATAACTCAGCTTTCACTTCTGCAACACGCTGACCTTTAGCGGTAATTTTTTCTTCGATGGCTGAATAAGGACATACCTTAATGCACGCAAAACAACCCGCACAGGCTGCTTCACCTACCATTGCAGTCATTGCCTGGCTTTCCAAATAATCTTTTGAAATAATACCGATCGTTTTAGACGCAGCTGCAGATGCAAAACCGACGGTCTCAGGAATATCTTTTGGACCTTGACATATACCCGCCAAGAAAATTCCTGCCGTAGGTGTTTCTACCGGTTTTAATTTTGGATGGGCTTCATTAAAAAAATTATCTTTGTCTGTTGGCACACCAACAATTTGTGAAAACTCAGCAGCATCGTGTTTAGCAACCACGCCACTTGCCAAAACAACTAAATCCGCATCAACAACAACATTTTCACCTAATAAAGTATCAACACCGAGCACTCGAATTTTACCATCCGGTCGTCGTTTAAGTTTTGAAACACGTCCTCGCAAATACTCAACACCTTCTTGAGATTGTGCGCGCGTTAAGAATTCTTCATAATTTTTACCCGCCGTGCGAAGATCCATATAAAAAATAGTGATTTTAAGATCCGGATATTTTTCTTTCAATAAAACAACATGTTTGGCGGTATACATACAACAAATCTTAGAACAATATGTTTTGCCTTTCTTGTCATCTCGAGAACCCACACATTGTATAAAAACAATTTCTTTTGGCTGTGTGTTTAACCCTGGCGTGATGAGTTTTCCCTCTGTTGGGCCTGAAGAAGAAATAAGACGTTCAAGCTGAATCGAACTGATCACATTTGGGAATTTCCCACTGCCATACTCACCATAAACAGAATGATCAAACAAATCATAACCCGTTGCGATAACAATACTGCCGACCTGCACTTCTTCAACAAAATCTTCCATGTCAAAATCAATGGCGCCAATACTACACTGCTTTTGACAGACTTTACATTTGCCGGTTTTAAAATAAAAACAAGACTCTTTATCAATGACCGCTTTTGTCGGCACGGCTTGTGGAAAAGATATATAAATCGATTTGCGGTTACCTAAGTCTTCATTAAATTCACTTTTTCGCTTACCAGGACATTTTGGGAAACAATCGCCACACCCAGTACAACTTGGATGAACATATTTAGCTTTATTGTTAATGGTCACTTGAAAATTACCAACACTGCCGCCAACATGCGTGACTTCAGCATATGTTTTTAACGTGACATTAGGATGTGCAGCAACTTCCACCATTTTAGGTGTTAAAATACAAGCAGAGCAATCTAACGTCGGAAATGTCTTATCAAGCTGCGCCATTCGACCACCAATAGATGGTTCTCTTTCGACTAAAATAACGGGGAAGCCTGCTTCGGCAATATCTAAAGCCGCTTGTATGCCTGCAATACCAGCGCCAATGACTAACGCTTTTTTTGTGACAGGCACTTTTGATGTAAATAATGGCTTCATATGTTCAGCACGCGCGATAGCCGCATGCATTAAGATTTTTGCCTTTGCCGTTGCGTCAGCTTTATCTTTGTGTACCCAACTACAATGTTCTCTAAGATTGACCACTTGAAGCATGTAAGGGTTTAAGCCTGCAAGTTTAATTGCTTTTTGAAAAGTCGCTTCATGCATTCTAGGCGAGCAACTGCCCATGACAATATGCGTCAATTTATTTTCGGCAATCGCATCGCGAATAGATTTTTGGCCCGGTTCAGAGCAAAAATATTTATAATCACCAACATATTTAACATAAGAAAGTTCTTTACAACTTTCCATAACAACAGGAATATCGACAACTCCGCCGATATTAGTTCCGCAATGACAAATAAAAACTCCAATTCTCATAATGATTCTCGTTTTATTCTGTTAACTTATTCAATTCCTAATGCTGATGCCAAATAATCCGTAAAATAAAGTACGGGCACATCTTTTGTTTTATCAAGATTGTAATAACATAAAGGACAGCTTGTCACCATCAATTCTGCACCATACTCTTTTGCCTCTTGACACAAATTTCTAGCTGGTTTTAAATCTTCTTCTTTCTCATATACCGTTAAATAAGCGCCACAACATTCATTTTGTGACGGAAATTCAACAACCGTATCTTCAACAAGATTAATAATTTCAGCAATCGACGTTGGATTCTCAGGATCATCTAATCCTAATTCCTCATGTGGCCGCAATAATAAACAACCATAATACGGCGTCACTTTTCTCGATTCTTTTTTATTTTGTTTCACCACCTCTTTAATTTTGTCGTAAGTAACAACATCTTTTAAAAAGGTTAAATAATGCATGACTTCGACTTCACCGTTGTAATCTAAATCAGTAAATTTCTTTAACTTTTCTCTAATCTCAGGGTTTTCTCGAATAACAAGGTTTGTACGTTTCATCACATTAAAACATGCTGAACATAACGTCACGAGCTTGTCTGAAATGGCTGCCGTATTCGCCAACATTCGATAAGGACCCGCAAACTTCATCACATTCTTTAAAGAATTAGGAAAAACAGTACCGCAGCAAGTCCAATCTGGAATATCAGTTAACGTATAGCCTAACGCTTCTGCAATCGCTCTACCTTTTATGTCAAGATCCTTAGCTTTATCTGATAATGTACAGCCAGGAAAATATGGTATTTGCATATCTATTACCTTTTATTTAGTCTGTATTTTTTCTTTCCGCTGAAATAATGCCTTGCTGTGGCGCTTCTTTTTGTATTTTTTCCGAAATACTTTCTACGGGATATTTATCCCCATATTCATCCATATAAAGAAATCGTAATGCCTCTAAAATATTACACAAACTCACACTGCGAGGACAACGCGAAGCACACGCCATACAAGAAACACATTTCCACATAGCTTGCTCGTGCAGCGCCTCGTCAAGCAGGCCCAACTGTAACTTTCGAATCACTTTGTGTGGAATCATACTCATATTTTCAGCACACGGACAACCCGCACTACATTTTCCACACTGATAACAATCCATCACTTGTTCGCCACTAATCTCGACAAACTTATCTATAAATGCCTGTTTTTGCGCGTCATTATCCATAAGTATTTACTCAGTTATTCAACGTTATTTTAAAGTGCGATTTATATATTGATCTTCCCCATGACAATCATTAATGACGATTACCGGAAAATCTTTTACTTCCAACTTTCGAATCGCTTCAGAACCCAAATCATCATAAGCAATGACTTCAGCCGCTGTAATCGATCGAGAAATCAAAGCTGCGGCACCACCAACAGCACCAAAATAAATCGCATTATGTTTTTGGATGCTATCTTTCACCTCTTGACTACGCGCGCCCTTTCCTATCATGCCTTTTAAATTCAGCTCAAGTAATTTTGGTGCATACGCATCCATTCGATAGCTCGTCGTCGGTCCAGCAGAACCAATGACCTCACCCGGTTTCGCCGGTGTTGGTCCAACATAGTAAATGATTTGGCCCTCCAGAGGCAAAGGCAATGGATCGCCAGCTTCAATAGCTTCCACCAGGCGTTTATGGGCAGCATCTCTGGCGGTATAAATAGTCCCGGTAATAAGAACGTGATCACCAGCATGTAATGATTTAATCACATCATCTGTCAGCGGAGTCGTAATCTGTTTCATCGATTCACTCATATTCTTTCCTCTTCTCAAAGCTCAACTGATTTGTGTCGTGCGCTGTGGCACTGAATATTGACCGCAACCGGCAATGAGGCAATATGACAGGGATGCGTATTCACAAACACTGATAACGCAGTCGTGCTTCCACCCAATCCTGCAGGCCCAATACCTAATTGATTGACTTCAGTTAACAATTCTTTTTCAAGGTCCGCATAAAACGGATCTGGATGTTGAGATCCAATTTCTCTTAATAATGACTCTTTTGCTAAAAAGCTCGCTTTTTCAAATGTACCGCCGACACCCACACCAACAATAATCGGCGGACAAGGATTCGCTCCAGCTAATTCGACTGTCTCAAGCACAAATTGCTTCACGCCTTCCAAACCTTGCGCGGGCACAAGCATCTTCAAGCGAGACATATTCTCAGAACCACCACCTTTTGGCGCAAAAGTAATTTTTAATTTATCACCCATGACATGCTTAATATGCACGATAGCTGGCGTATTATCTTTAGTATTCACTCGATTAAACGGATCAGAAACGATGGATTTTCGAAGATAACCATTTTGATAACCATTACGGACACCTTCATTGATCGCGGAATCTAAATCGCAGTCAAGCTTCACTTCATTACCAAGCTCCACAAAGAAAACTGCAAAACCAGTATCTTGGCATAAGGGTTTTTGTTGATTTTCAGCAATATCGGCATTTTCAATGAGTTGTTGGAGGATTTGTTTGCCAATCTGAGAAGTCTCGGATTTGAGGGAATCATGGAAAGCTTGTATGACATCGTCACCAAGCTTATGATTAGCCGTGATACAGAGCTCTTCGACAGCCGATGCTATCGTGTTTTTATCAATAACTTTCATCGTCTTACACCTATCATCTTTTGAATAAGCAGGTCAATTCTCGCGATCATCAGTAAAACCCATACTGAGTGTAGGTTTGTTTTTATACAAACACCCAAATTTGTGCGCATTTTAGCGATTTATAGGTTAAATTACAAGTCTCAGAACGCATCAACCGCTCCAACCGCAATTTGTGTGATTATAGTACAAATTTTAATAAATGCTCAATAAAAGACCTAAAAAGGTAGGGAGTAGGACGGTTTCTTCATTCGTTTAGGTTAGAATTTGTTTTCTCTGTTGCTGTTTGGTTTCCCAACAGTGCCACATTATTTCAACCTTGCGTTTGTTGTCGCTGCCGCCCCTCGTTAGAACCCATCGTGCCCAATTAAGGCAATAGGCTCACGATAAAATCGTTCACTTGTACTATTTCTTATTAGAAAAGCTTATGGCAGATTATTGCCCTGGGTAGTGGATTCCTTTCAGTAAATTTCTGAAAATTATCCCAGTTATACGATCTCTTTTGACTTCTTCTGTTTATCCATCGAAACATTATTCGCCGAACATGATATACCCATCGCGAATGAAAAACAGGTGATTGACATTTTTTAAAAATTGAGTAAGGTGCAATTAATTATTTTGAAACGGAATTTTTCATGAATCAATTAAACCTCACGCCAAAGGAAGAGATTGAATTGCGAGTTGCGCATCGTCGAACAAAAAACAAAAGAGAGGCCTATCGAATAAATGCCCTA
>SDBT01018218.1_pt1 | contig 11047 bp, 15 predicted proteins | sample 2277101 | NCBI WGS metagenome assembly SDBT01 (sample SAMN10404973, study PRJNA504765) | marine sediment metagenome | isolation source: marine sediment core GS10_PC15, 103 cmbsf | place: Arctic Ocean: Southern Knipovich Ridge | collected 2010 | reverse complement strand
GTCAAAGCAATCGTATTCTCCCGGGCACGAGTAAGTGGAACAAGGTCATCGTTATCTGTCCCATCAACCTGGATAATCTCAATATTACCAGCGGTATCTTCCACCGCTATTATGTAAAAATCGTCCCCCGAAGGGTCAGGAAACAGCTGCCCTTCGTTGGGTTGCAAAGTCAGACTGTTTTGACTATCTGTTAATTCTGTGGCGAGAGTCCCTGAAGCATTGTTTGTATATAGCTGGGTCATGTGTCATTCACCTTGAATTCAATTTCACTTTCCTGCGTCTGTGCATCAGAAGTATCAGCCAGGAAAGTAACCTTGTATCGTTTTCCATCGGTACCTAAACTCACAAAATATTCATACAAAGTACCACCAATAATATCGGTGGAACCTATGGATAATGTGGGCTCTCCCACGTCGTCATCGGCAGGATTAATTATGGTAATGGCTGGCGTTACCGTAACCATAGTCTGGGCTGTAGCTAACCATTCAGAGTAGTCAATCTGATACTTCTTAACCTCATCAGGTTGCTTCAAAAATTTGTCGAGTAAAGCCATGTCATCTGCCTCTGGACCATGTTGGATACACCCAGGGTTGTGGGCTTTCCTTGTAATTGTTCATAGCATTTGATCGCTCCACTACTTTCTCGGAACGATATTTCTTGCCCCAATACTCTGCGGAGGCAACGTTTGAATACACCTTGCCTGGCTCCTCGTACAAACGTTGCAGCGTCCCAGCTTTAATAGCCTCGTAGTGTTGGTCAATAATCCACTGGTCTATGCGATTGTCACTATGCAACCGTGGAGTAAGAGCAACGGTCACAAAGATATCTTCCACATCCTTAGTCGGAATAGGAACCAAATGAATTACATCATAAGGCTCAACGTAAAATGAAGATGAAGTGCTGGAAGTAAGCTGTTGAATCAAAGTCCTGGGAACAGCCACAGGATTTGTATTAGCTATAGGTATACCATTGCGAGCCAATGCAAGGACTTGTATCACATTGGTCTTTGCATCAATGGGATTGAGGCAAAGGGTTCCATCATCAGCCAAAGCGGTAAATGGCCCAAAGAAATTGCGCCATGACTTTGTGCTCTTAAAGAAATCCTTCAAGACCAACTTCACTTGGTCGTAAATGAATCCTTCAATAGCACCAGGGACCTTGGCACTAATTTCTCTAACCCAAATATCGAGAGACCCAGTACTAGCTACTGTAAATCCTTCTTCAAAGCCACTCTGTGGCATAGTCTCCTCCTATCAAGGTCGCCCTGTTAAATCTCTCCGATAAGCAGCAAGTAGTGTCATAGCTCTGCCATCAACCGCAAACTCATCGTCACGTAATTCCGCGTTCCCTGCGAGGTAATAAACAAAGCTCTGTACAAATATCTCTGGTAAAGGAAAGTCATCGGCTAAATCAGCCGAGGTGAATTCTGGTAATGCTTCTCCCAAAATGAAAGCATCTGGTCGTAGCTTCTTTGTTTGAGATATTGCATTGTTAAAATCTGAAATCAACTGGTCATCGGTATACCGATCGCCATCGGCATCATTCAAGATGACGCGGGCATCGGTCACTACTCCACCGATGGTTTTCGGCATTAGTCTTCCTCAAGTGATGCCAGTAACGCATCGGCGTCCACTTCCTCATCGCTCACATCAAGCACTGCTTTAGGCTGTTCAACAATAACCTGATCTTCATCAGGTAAAGTTTCAATAGCCGGAGTGGGCTCAGGTGTGGGAGGTGGCGCAGGCGCAGGTTCTGGCTGCACAACTGATGGGGCAGGTTCTGGCCGCAAAGCAGCTGCTGGGGCAACTACATCAGCATAGGGCTGTGCTATTTTAGCGACACGAGCTCTTTCTGATGCTTCATGCGCAAGACATTCCGCATCCGTCATCAACTCTACGTTGGGACGTTTAAGCAACTTCTCATTGAATGGAAGGATTACGCCTGTGGTCTGTGATCTCAAATACTTCGTCGTCACCGTACATTCTCCAGTTAAAGGAAGGAGGGAGCACGAGGCTCCCTCCTATTAAAAGCCTAAGGCTTATACCTTCGAAGCGTAGAGAATGCCGATTGAAGTGCCATCCACAACCTTGAATCCGAAGACCTGCAGACCTCGCAGGACGGTTCCAAAGGTGCTTTCAGCACGCAACGTTTCGACTTTCGTCAGCTGCGAAGCAAAAGTCAGCCCGTGAGAGTGACCAAAGAACATACTGTGAGCAGCGTCCGTTGCATTGAAAGGCAACAGGTTGGAAGCGTACAGTGTGAACCGGTCAATCATTCCAAGACGACCATTACGCAGCATCGAAACACCATCGCCGGTCAGTGATGCATCACGCAACTCTGATCGTTTGATGAGAGCCGCAGTCCATGCCGGGATAACAAACCAACGGCCTGTCTCCGGAATGTTCTGCTCATCAAGTACCTGGCCAGCTTCAATGATCTTATCGATCGCATTAGACTGGAGAAGTACAAACGGTGTAGCGGCCACGCCCATATTAAGGTCGGCTGACAGAACACCAGCGGTGGCGCCCTGGTTCTCAGCAGCTACGTCAGCAGAGATACCAGCCAATACGTCAGTATCGATCTGGATTTTCATCTGCTCAGAAGCGTCATCAGACCACATGCTTAAGTGATCCAGGTCAGACTGAACTTCCATGACGTCGTCGAGCACCGTAGACCAGTACTTACCTTGGTCGATGTTCAACTCAACTACTGTGCTGGACGGCGCCTCGGTGAGCAGAGAGTCGTACGCATTGTAGTCGTTGATAGCAATGGACGGCTTGGTACGAATAGTCACCTTGTCGCCAAAGCTTGTGATTTCGCCTTCGTAGTCCGTATTAGCGATTGCTGCCAAAACAGTCGCGTCATAGAACTTTTCAATGATCTTTCCAGACCACAGCTCAGGAATAAAAATACCCGTATATGCCGGGGAAGGTGGTGTGAATGCCTGTGTGCCGGCACTCGGGGAGATGGGAAATGCCATGTGAATTAACTCCTAAAAAATTTTAAGGTATTATTCGCCCTTCAGTTGTGGCAGCCACAATGTCTGCCTCAATTCTGGCCTTGTCTTCCGGCCGATTTTTGTAGTGGCCTTTTTGAACGCCGGAGTAAAAAGCTCCAACTTCCTTACGGGTCCACTTACGTTTCTCTTTAGGAGCGCCTGCTTGCCCCCCACCTTTTGGGGTGCCGGGAGCGACGTAGTCTTCGAGTTTCAGTGTCGAGGGGTTGCCTGCTTCCCCAGCAGGTGCCTCGGTTGTCCCTGGACTAACAGCGGCGTTTTCCATCAGGAAGCCCTCGAAAAATGATTTGACACGTAGAGCGTCTTTCGCATCATAACCATCAAGCAACAGCTTCTTTCGGGTTTGACCCGAGAATGGGTCAACTAACTCAAGCCAGTCCTTGAATGCTTGGCTTGTATTCACTACCCGCCAGTCTTTGACATCTCTGTCAAGCATGGCAAGTACTTCATTCTGTTCTCGTGCTTCCATCTTCTGGCCGGTTACTCCAACCTTCTGAGAAAGCATCGTTACCTGGTTACGTAAATCTGCAACCATAGGTTCAAATGTATGTTCGGCCATTTCTCGCGCCTTGCGCTCAATGACTCCGATTAGGTCCTCTCCATAGTCAGCAATTTCCTCAGGAGTAAGTACAGCTTTAACTTCCTCAGGTATATGAACAGGCGCTTCACTTTTGATCTCAAGCTCACCAATACGGCTAAGAGCTGTTCGTAGCTCCCCTGCCATCCTGGGAACTTCAGCGTCATACTTACCCTGTAGGACGTTGTACTTTTGCTTCCAGTCAGTTCGTTCAGGTTTTGGAGCTTCGCCGGTAGGGTCTTCTGTCTTATCCGGATGGAGCTTAGTAACCTCTGCTGTAGGAGTTACCTCCTCAAGTAAAGCATCAATCTCAGCTTGAGATTGATCGACCTTATCCTCTGCTACCAGCACTGCGTTGATGTCAGTCTCAATATTCTTGACATCTTCCATTTGTTTGCGTATCTGCTTGGGGAGCGCCATCGGCGTATTCCTTCAATTATTTAGCTAACTTAATTCGATTGGCAAGTTCAGGGGCCTTACCCATCTGTTGCTTTATAATCTGCATTGCCTGCGCACGCCCCCGTAATACATCGGGAGTTGTATTGGATTCATCAGAGATTCCAGCAATTGCGTGTGCAGTGAACCCTTCGCTGAGTTCATCAAGCCAATCTACAAAGGTCTCAAACTGTGGTATCCGCATGAGATCTGTAATGGCATCAGCTGTAGCTTGATCCATCTTCATCAGAATCCCCGGTACCTACTCATGCCATCTTTAGCTGCATTGAACATTCGTCCAATCATGCTGCTACGGATACCCACGTCTGGTTCGTATTCAGCTCTCTTACCAGCGGTCTTGCCGTAGTTGTTGGTGATACGACGGGAACCATCAGGCTGCCCAGTTTCCCATTCAACAGCGGAATACATGGTAGCGGGAGAGTAGTCGGTATCTTTGTCGGCCCGGGTAGCACGGATCTTCGATCGGTTGCCACGTTTATTGAATGTCTCAAACATGTCAGGCTCCTGTGCCAAACCCGTTCTGGTACTTATTACCCTTCTTCGGATAATCACGACGACTGGTATTACCTGGCGCTTCAGTACGAGGTTCCACTTTGTAGCTATCGCCAGCTTGTGCGGCGTACTTATTACGGCCGGACTTGCTACGATTGCGTTTGCCATTATCGTGATCGTCCCAACCAGCAGGATGCATCACAGTGTCAAACTTCTTGCCCCCATTTTGAGGGTATGTTTCAAAACCCATGACAGTCTCCTTAGTAACTCATGTTGCTTGACTTTTTGCTGGTACGCTGGGAACGGCCTGACTGACTACCGCCATAACTCATCGAGCCGGCACCGACACCCTTCACGCCATAACCACAGCGATCAGATTTGGTATTGGGGTTGCCCATGATTGAGCTATTCTTAACCGGATAGGAAAGCGTGGATTTGGTATGCTCACCATCCGAAACAGATAGTGGCTTTCCATACTTTTTGGAAAGAGCTTTGTTTACATACATCATTGGACTACTCCTCGTGTTACGTTTTCTTGACCTTCCCGAGCTGCCATAGCTGGGTCGCGTCCTGCTGTCGGCGCTTGTGCCGCCTTCGGTCCTGCGCCTGGCGGACCTCCACCTCCTCCTGGTGGGGGGCCTCCTGGCGGTGGACCCGGTGGCCCGCCCGGAGGCTTGCTACCAAGTTCTTCAGGAGAGGGTACTATCTTTTTGCCATCCATACCAAGTTCTTCGGCAACATCTTCCAGGATTACTGCTCGGCCCTGTGGTCCGATGATGCCCATATCAATTGGGTTCGCGGTCATCTGGAGGAACTCAAGCTTCCTCATCCGATCGGTTTCCTTCTGGACGGCTACTGTCACGCCCTTGACAACAATGGTCTCATCACCCTGCAGTTGAGGGCCCGCATCGCTTAACATGACCATCTCATAGAGACCTTCTATAAGAGGTGTGAGGATGTCATCATCCACATTCGCGGCCACGTTCTGCATGACCTTCGAAGCGTTGTCCATCAGCATGGCTAGACCTGACGCCGTACGGCCGGCCCCGCCTGTGGCTCCACTTCCTGTCAGGTACTTGGGGAGAGCAGAAGCCTCATCCGCCATGTCAGCAAAAGCCTTGTACACGCCCAGGAGCTCCTGAACATTGCTCTGTGGCTGGTAAAATGTGACGGGGTCTTCTTTATTGGCGCCCAGTGGGTCATCCACTACATGCCAACGCTTCCACGGGTATAGGCTGTTGCCATCTTCCGTATCCGCGAGACGATCGAGATTGACCACCACCTGTGGGCCGGAGCTAATAGACAGATTGTTAACGATGCTCCGCATAGTCGAATTACATACAGAAGTAATATCCGCAAGTATGTCAGGTAGTCCATATCCCCAGAGGGAACCGGGGATCTTTTCAAAGCTTGAAACATAGTAATTTGGCCGTCGAGTGAGGCTCGGAGCTATCTGAACCTTAATGGCGAAGCGGTCTACGACCCAAGCGTCAACAAAATACTCCTGCTCAGGGTCATCAACTTCTTCCTCAGTAAAACCGTGGTCCAGCAGCATCTGTCCTTGTATGCAACCATGCCACTCAAGAGCGTCAATTAGCTGTCCACGGGCAGATTCCCAATGGTCTCTGTCTTCGAGGACTTCCCTCTCCTCGTCAAACCAATCTCGCCAAGACCTAGTCTGGGTCTTGTCTTTGTAGTCCTGAAGGACGGCACGGATAGCGTCCTCATCGTATCCAGGGACTCCAATGAGATTGTACAACTCCTGCCTAGAATACCTAACGTGTTCAATGACATACGACTCATCGAGTGATGAGGCGTCGGGGGTGAAGTATATGTCCAGCGGACTTATACGGTCCCAGAAAAGCTTGGGCTTTGTCTCCTGGGTTGCCACCCCATCTACCCAACGGACCTTTGTTTTTTGCCTTACGACAGGTCCTTTGATACAAGCGATAGGGAAAATAGGTAGGTCAATGAGGAACTCTTTGAGCGCTTGGTAAAAACCACCCTCAATGAGTACATCATTGAGCTCTCTACTTGACGACTTCGCTTCTTCTATGGACTTGCCAATAGCTGCCATTTGCGCAGAAGTAAATAATTGAGCGGTCCGATCACGAACCTGCTCCTCGGTAACAGGCATCCCCTGCTCTTGCATGGCCTGAACTTCAGACTGGACAAGCCCTGCCACAGCTTCAGTTACATCATCGGGGAGAGTGGGGACTGGCGTAGGCCTCAGCTCCCAAGGAGGCTCAGTGCCTGACAAATAAAGATCTCTCAGCACCGAAGTTGCCCCACGGCACTTGGTGGGGGTCACACGAGAATAGACCTCGGACCCCCCGAAAGCTTTGATATCTCGGAGTTTATTAGGGGAATACTCCCCACGATAAGTACGTTGCGCCTCAATCAACCGTTGAGATATGTTGTTTACATACCTGGCATTGCGCGCATCGCTGAACTCGCGCCGGATAATAGCGACGATTCCCTCGATCTCTATAGGTTGACTAACTGCATTTTGCTTGAGCGCAGCTTGAGTTGCTTCGTGATCTGCAAGCTGTTGGGGCGATACGACTTGTAGAATACCTGCCATGAGTTGTCCACAGTGTGTTGCTACCAGGGCGAATATCGTTTATAACAAAGCTCGTGTCAATAGTGGTGACAAGGGTTTGCTGACATGAGGTGGCCGGGTTATGCTGCTTATTATTATGAGGCGTTCCCTATTGAAAAATTGGCACGTGTGGAATTCCCTCCGATAGACGGAGTTCAAACAGGTGGAATGAAGCTGGATGAATTCCTTACGCTGAAAGAAAACATCAAGGACGTTGGCCTGATTAACCCGATCATTATAGAAAACGATCGACAGTTCAGGATTGCAATGGGATACAACAGAGTGGAAGTAGTGCAGCAACTTGGTAATACCCACATAAAAGCAGTAGTCCTTGTTAATGGACTAAAGCACATGTTGCCTGGACATGAAGGAATACCAAATAGGTTCTTCGAAGAGCGAATGGCAGTAATCCATCCCGGTGATGAAACTTGGCGTAAAAGCCAATGGGCACACCGAGTTCTTAGATCTTGCATACAAGAAATTGAGGTAGCAGCGTAATGGACGAAAGAATGCAGGTTGTAAAAAAGACGTTTTCTCGTAAACAATTAGACGCAATGTCTGTTGATGACTTAGCAATAATCATTGGAGACGCAGGAGCGGGAGCCAGATTCAAAGGTAAAGCCATAGTCAAAAGAGCTGACGGCTCTATCAAATACGATGAAGATGCTGTTCCAGGTGAGTTCAATGAAACTCCTGAAGAACTGGCAATGAATGGAAAAAATTCTTGAGTACCCCAAGTTCAGTAGCTGAGTTACATGCTAAACAAACTCAGTTACAAAAGGATTACCAAAAAGCAAAGGAAGTTAGGCAATTAGCAACGAAGTTGTTTGCTAAAAAGAAGGCCGCACTAATCGAGTTTAATAATAAGTACGGTCGCGTTATACAAATGATGAGTGAGGATTAACGATATGGCCTTAACACTTGAAACGACCTTACGAGACGATTTAGCTAATCAAATTGATGACTCCGTAAATGTAGGTTCAGCCCAAACAGGGGGCAAACTGGTTATTGAAACTTCAGCTGATGCTGAAATTTCTCTACACCGGTTTTCTGATCCTGCTTTTGGTGCGTCTTCAGTGGGTGTCATCACGATGGCATCGCCACCGAAAGATGATACGTCTGCTACAGCTGGTACAGCTGCTCAATTTTCAATCTTCGATCGAGATGACACAAAACTCCTTGAGGGAGTAGTAGCCGTTTCGGGAGCAGATTTGGACTTGAGTTCATTATCAGTAGGTGCGGGTGATACAGTTAGCTTAACGGCTTTCTCCATTACTGTTCCAGCTTAAGTTTCGCAGGGGCGTAAAGTATCGCATTGAGGACGCCATCCTTCAGGGGTGGCGTCCTTTTTGTTAGGATTCCCCATGAAATTGGGGTAGGAGAAAACCATGGCTGACGAAGTCCGCACCGTATTGAAAGATTTTAATAGGGAGTTGCTGACCGAAGAACTTGTCGCCGCCTCCGCACTCCCGTTCGAGTCGGTCTCTCTGGCCGGCTTCGTCCGTTTGGGAGACTTTCGCGGAACACCGGCACCGGGGCCGAGGACGATCTCCGAGGATAAGGTCAACAACATCATCGACACCGCCCAACCCGGCGAGCTCCGCTTCGTATTCACAACTGCGCTCACCGGCCCGCAAGGGACGGCGCTTGACCTTCTCCTCGTCACCCATGATTCGCTCACGCACACCGCAGAGCAAGATCGACTCAATCAGGACCAGACTGACCTCGACACGCTTGAGGCGACCTTCCCCGGTTGGGACTCGTTCAACAACACGCAGAGGACCTCCTTTCTTAAGGTTCTCTCAAGGGTCGTGATCCGCGAAGCCCGAAAGTCGCCCATTTAGCACCTTAGGTTCCCCATGTCGAACCTTCTCACAGACATCACACTAACGTCCGCCGATACGTTCGGCGGCACTTTCGCTGATATAACCGGCATGAGCTCCACCGTGTCGATTGCCGGCACGGGCAGCGTCGTCATCCTGATGACCTCGAATATCCCGGAACTATCCGGGGGTGGCGGTGGTGATGCCTGTGCCGAGTATCGTTTCACCGTTGATGGCTCGCCGGTTGGTCCTGAGCTATCTGCTTTCCGCGATACCAGTAGTGAACTTAGTGGCAGGGAGATCATATTCGCTGTCGATGGGCTGAGTACCGGCAACCACACATTCGCCGTCCAAGCGAGAAATCGCTCCGGTACGTGCATCACCGACACTTCCCGCGAGCGCACATTCCAAGTCGTCGAAATAGAATCCGGCGCCAGCCTGATCGTTGATGTGTCGGCCACTGATACCGATACCGCGCCGACCACGTTCGAGGATGTCAGCGGCCTTACTGCCAGTGCCACACCGAAAGCCGGCTCAGTGCTGCTGCTGCTCGCAGGCGCCACGATAGAATTTCCTTCGAATACTGACCAGGCTGCCGACTTCCGCTTTGCCATTGATGACACCCTCGATGGCCCGTACTCATTTTCACAAAGCGATCAAACCGATGAGGGAGATTCAATGTCGATGGCGTGGGCTGTCGATGGAGTCAGTGCAGCCTCGCACGATTTCTCGGTGCAATGGCGGGAGCAGCAAGGCACCCCTGACACGGACAACGGCCGCACACGCATCCTGCAGGTCATTGAGTTTGAGCAGGACGTAGACCTGCTGGTTGACATCTCCTCGGTGTCCGCTCAAGCCGCACCGGGCACCTTTGCCGATATGACCGATATGACCGGCAGCCCGGACATTGACAGCGTCGATAGCATTGTTCTGGTCCTGGCAAACTACGTGCAGGACTCCTCAACGTCAGGTGACAAGCGGGCAGACAGCAGGCTGACGGTTGGCGGCGTCTTTGAGGGCGCGGTTCAGTTGCAGTTTAAGGACTTCACTGATCGCACCCCATCAACGCTGATGGCCCGAGGATTCACAGGCGAATCAGGCGTCACTGATTTTGCGATGGAGTGGGAGGACGGCAAGGACGGCCCGGACACCGATGAGACTCGTGAGCGCACATTCCAAGTTCTTGATCTAATATTGTCTGCTGCGGTAAATGAAGCCTCTGGTGCGCCGAGCATTACAAAGCCGACGTCCACCGGCACGGCTGAGATTGAAAAGATAGCGTCGGGTGCGCCGAGCATCACCAAGCCGACGTCCACCGGCACGGCTGAAGTTAAAAAGATAGCGTCGGGTGCACCGAGCATAACGAAGCCGACGTCCACCGGCACGGCTGAAGTTAAAAAGATAGCGTCGGGTGTGCCGAGCATAACGAAGCCGACGTCCACCGGCACGGCTGAAGTTAAAAAGATAGCGTCAGGTGCGCCGAGCATCACCAAGCCGACGTCCACCGGCACTGTAGTAGTAACAAATAAAGCCTCTGGTGCGCCGAGCATAACGAAGCCGACGTCCGCCGGCACGGCTGAGATTGAAAAGATAGCGTCGGGTGCGCCGAGCATAACGAAGCCGACGTCTACCGGCACGGCTGAAGTTAAAAAGATAGCGTCGGGTGCGCCGAGCATAACGAAGCCGACGTCCACCGGCACGGCTGAAGTTAAAAAGATAGCGTCGGGTGCGCCGAGCATAACGAAGCCGACGTCTACCGGCACGGCTGAGATTGAAAAAGAAGCGTCAGGTGCGCCGAGCATAACGAAGCCGACGTCCACCGGCACTGTAGTAGTAACGAATAAAGCCTCTGGTGCGCCGAGTATTACTAAGCCGACATCCACCGGCACGGCTGAAGTTAAAAAGATAGCGTCGGGGGCGCCGAGCATCACCAAGCCGACGTCCACCGGCACGGCTGAAGTTAAAAAGATAGCGTCGGGGGCGCCGAGCATAACGAAGCCGACGTCCGCCGGCACGGCTGAAGTTAAAAAGATAGCGTCGGGGGCGCCGAGCATAACGAAGCCGACGTCCACCGGCACGGC
>SDBT01018217.1_pt1 | contig 11047 bp, 8 predicted proteins | sample 2277101 | NCBI WGS metagenome assembly SDBT01 (sample SAMN10404973, study PRJNA504765) | marine sediment metagenome | isolation source: marine sediment core GS10_PC15, 103 cmbsf | place: Arctic Ocean: Southern Knipovich Ridge | collected 2010 | reverse complement strand
TGCCGGGAGAGGTCGGTCGGGGGTATCCCGGTGGAATAGATAGGGAGGAAAAACGCAGTATGATGTTCCACCTTGTTCGAAACAGCGGATCGCGTCAGGCTGAAAATGAACTAGGCCCAAAAATTGTCTTGACATCAAGAATACATGGTGTAAGAAGTGAAAAAGGCGGAATCACTCAGGAGCAAATCAGGAGGGCTTGCATAGTTCTTTGATCTTGTCTTGAAGTTCTTTTTGGGTGAATGGTCCAATGACGAAACCTGAGTTTCCCATGCGACGTACAGGATATGATTGAGCGATGTTATAGCGACTTACGACTAACAGGAGGGGAACATTCTTGGTTTCCGGAGATTCACGGAGATGGCCGCAAATGGATATTGTATTTGCTTCTTTTTTGTGGGCGTAGACAAGTATCATTTTGGCATCAGGGGGCAAGGGGCGAAGAATTTCACTCCCTTCTTCTTTCAGGCAAATGGCTGTGCAGTCCCAGTCTGGTAGATATGCTTGAACGTGGTCAAATTCCTTCGAGATATTACCCACAACAAGGATTCTCTCTTTGACGCTCATTACACGGCTTCTTCCTGTTTTAAGTTTCAAATATGCTTTTCCCCAAACGTATCCGGGTTAAAAATCTAAACGGCCACATTGAGAGCTTTATACATATTGAGATAATTAATGCCAGATCAGTTCAAACAACAACTACTGAATTCTCACAATTTCCAAAGGGAGTTTGGACGTATTTATCGGCTTCCCAATCATTCTGCCATGATTTTTCATCTATCAGGTAGCGGAACTGGTATTCTTTCCCTTTTTCCAATTCAAGAGTCAGGATAAATCCTCCTTTTTCAGTTTTTTCATCGGATGAGATTTTTCATCCCAATTATTGAAGTCTCCAACCAGATGAAAAGTGCTGGCTTTCGTGGCGGTTTCTTTTTTTGCCAGCCGGAAGGTGACTTTGCATACATTTCTTTTCTTGAGATATTGCTTTTTAATACTCATTGCTATTTCCTTTCACCGGATAAGTGCTTCATTTTTAGCTGTTGTCGCAAAGGCACTTATGAGACCAGATTATCGAGCCCTCCTTGAGCCCAACCGCCCAAGACGTAAGCAAATATATGTAACACATGAAAGTAAGACGCCGAAAACTGCTGGATCAAACTGGTCTGTATATGATGTAAACCGGTATGCGAGTGTTCCGAAACTTGCCACGAGCATTGTTATGAAAATATGCCGGGTTAGCCGCAAGCTTCTTTTTTTGCTTAAGACCCCCACGCATACGGGAAGTATAATGGCAGGTGCCCAGAGATGATATGTGAATAGCAGCAATCCTATGATGTCCGACCATAAGACGGCAACAACAATAGCAGCAATCCCCAATCCTGCTGAACAGAAACGGGCCAGGCGGAGCATACGACCATCGCCAGTATCTTTCCATCCGAGTTGATGTTCGAACAAATCCTTGACAAAAATCGCTGTCGCGGAATTCAGCGCGGAATCAGCGGAAGACATAACAGCCATCAGCAATGCGCCAATAATCAACCCGCCTATCACGGGATTGTTTAATTGTTCGATGACCTTGGGCAAAGCTTGCTGGGGTTCGATATCCGGAAAGTGCAGTCGTGCGTACAATGCAATGAAAAACAGTATAACAGGAAATGTCAGAGCAAGAAAAAAACCAACACCGGCGATTCCCAACTTAGTTTCTTTAATATTTTTTCCTACACAATACCTGGTTGCATATCCAGGGGCGAATGTCTCACCGAGTAGAAAGGCAAAAAAAGTTGTTATCAGAAAAACCCATCCTTTTCCGCCTTCCAACTGAAAAAAAGTCTCTGGGATTTTCTCTGAAACGGTTCCCCAGCTACTGATTATGTCAGGAACGCAGAAGATCAATGTAATAATAAAACCAAGCATAAGAATAACAAACTGATATACATCGGTATGAATGACTGCTAGAAGCCCCCCGGCAGTACTGTAAATCACAACCATAGATCCACCGATGATGATGGACATGATCAGAATATTTTGAGCGTCTGCAAACTGCGGAAGAATGGCAGACAATACCGTGCCGAAAGCAGCCATCTGTGCGGCAATGATAAAAACGGAGAACAGCAAGGAAAGAACCAGCACAACGAAGCGAGGCCCTTCGCCAAAACGGTGGCCGAAATATCCTGCAACTGTATATAACTTGGCTTCACGGAACTTTGGTGCAACCACCAGGCCGGAGAAAATAAAATGCAGATACCATCCTGAAGATACCAGCAACATCAAGATTCCCCAATCATAGGTCTTGCCGATTGCTCCTACGGATGCGCCCCCGCCAATCACAGTTGCGCCCATTGTGCAGAACAGAAAAAACCATCCCACATTGCGACCCGCAACCAGAAAATCGTCAGTATCGCCTATTTTTTTTGCTTTCGTCACACCCTTGACAAAGATGAAAACCATGTAGATTATTATAATTCCCCATAGTATCCAGTTCGATCCCATTCATTTTTCCTTTTTCGATTTCTACTGTTTGCAATAGCGTTCAAAAAAACTTTTCAATAGCCCTCCAGAATCCAGAATAGCAATCTGTGTCGGTTCGGCTCGCAAAACATCGAATTCTCTGCCAGCGAAGTGGTAAGTATTTCCATCCGGCCAATATTCATCAATCCATTGTTCAAATTGGTTGAAGCTGTACCAGTTAGATTCATAACCTGAATGTGTGCGAATATGTCCGGTTTCTACAGTCTCTCTGACGCTTTCTTCATCACGGGTCAGAATATGCTTTTTTTTGACAAGATTGCCTTCCCGGTCAAAAACATCCACAACGATATTGGAAGCAGTATCATAGGCCCGCTTGTAATTGAGGGGAATCTGAAGATAATCAGGAGAGGCAAATGTATCAGGAGTCAGCCAAAAGGGTTGGCCGGATACATTCATGGTGGATTCATAGTTGCCCAGACCGAAAGTCTGAACTGCTTCTTTCCTGTAAGCACTAATAATTGCAATTCCCCCGGTTTTATCCACGGCCCTTCGTAAAGATTGAAATAACTCCATCGCTCCCTGAGAGCCTTGCATTACGCCAATAGAATTACATACGGTAACAAGCACAGGCAAAGGATCATCCTTCAGAGGGGCAAGATCAAATGCAGATCCTTCTTCAAATGTAAGTTTGTTTCCCATCAATATTTCTAATCCAGCAGACATTAATTTCGCTTTTGCCAATTTGATCATCTCAGCGGAAAAATCGATTCCATGAATAGAACTGAGTCCGTTGGCCAAATAGGGATCGAAAGCGGATGAGTGGTGGATAGCGCGGGTATATTCCAGTCTGTTGGCATCCTCTTTGGACAGAGATTCTTTTGTTGCTGTTTTTAGGCCATATCGAAGATGCAAACGCCCAGAACCACAGCCAATATCAAACAAATAAATTCTCCGGTTACACTCTCGGATCAAGTGTAATAGAAGACGGTCAAGGAAATCTTCCTCAAAGGCTTCATAGGCAGTAACATCGGGATGCCCGGCTACGATTGATTTCTCATAGGACAATGCGCAGGAATCCCATAGTTGCCTGTCCCTATTGAAAGTATCCATTAACTTATCTGTCATAATATTTGCTTTCGCTTTTCGGCTATGACGTTACACTTCGATTAACTTCGTTGGCATCTTGTCCAGGGCAGGTAATATCTCAAGATCGTTTTCATTCGCATGTTTCTGTTTGAATTCCTCTAAAGATGGTGTTACTACCTTGTCAATGTATTTTCCACCCATCAACCTGAGCATGGCCGCATAGTTCAGCCGAAACCTTACTGAATCCCCAACTGAAAGTCCGTTTGGTGTATCGCCAATATTAACAACCGTGACGTCACTGCTGGCTCCGGCAATTTGGAAGTTGGGATTCTCGGGACGAAGACCGATAACATCTGTATCAAGATGCCCAACATTAACCAGAGCACGGTATCCGCGTTGACCTGGAGACAAATCTTCCGTGTTTTCTATCGGGAATGGCAGGGATACAGAAGAAGTTTCTGCAAGAGAGATAAGACTTTTTTCTTTAATTTCAACAATTTCTGCCTCCAGCACTACTGTATCGTCGCGAAGTTCAGGCAATATGCCGCCATTAATCAAATCGGAACCAAGGAATATAGCTTCGCCGATCCGGAAATGATTAATGGCTTTTGGCAATTGATCATCCAAGGCGAGAGGTAAGGATACGCTGGAGGCCGCAGAAATCATCGGCAGCTTGCGACCGAACTTGAGTTCGAGCAATTCCTTGTACAATATTAATTGCATATATTGGTCAACAGAGGGGAGCGCACCAGCCATGCACCCAAGATTAGCCCCGATTCCCATGACCTCAATATTGGGCAGGTTAAAAACCTGTTCGTAGAACTTGACCAGTGATCCCGGCAGGATACCCTCTCTCAGGTCACCCAGTTCAATCATGATAATGATACGGTGAATTTTATTTAGAAGGGCTGCTTCTCTATTCAAAGCCTTGATAACCCGTATCTCGCTGTTCAGGCTGACATCAGAAAGGCTGCATACTTTTTTTATGGAGGCGAGATTTGGCATTCTGAGATACCAGGTCTCCATATTCGGGACAACTTGCCTGATCATTTCAAGATTATCGAGACGCGATTCTCCCATTGAATTAACGCCGAACTCCTTCAAGGCCCGGAAGGTTTCACTGTGACCACAAAGCACTTTAGTTACGACAGTCCACATCGCCTCCCGGCGCTTCATCCAACTGTCTATCGTGACAAGATTGTGGTATAATGCTTCCAGATTAATAATAGTTCTATTCTTCATGCTTTCTCCGTGTATACCTCATCTCCGCATATTTGTTTCCAAATCCAATTCTTTCGTACAGACGCTTTGCCGGATTATCATATTCTACGTGAAGTTTTACATCCCCATCACACCTGGCGATAGCTTCGCGGACCAATTGTTCTCCAACCCCTTTTCCACGGTTTGATGGTTCTACTGCAATGAATAGAATTACATTCTCGGGAATATAGCCCTGCATTCCAGTGCGGAGCATGACCACTACACCGATGAGTCGCTGCCCAATTCCTGCCAGTAAAATGAATCCTCCTTTGCCTTCCGCCGATGACATGGCATAATCGATTCCTTTTTTGATATCTGCCTGAGTATCTTCATAGGGCTTAAGATTTTCATGCAAAAATGCTGCCAGCGAATCCACATCAACCCATTCTGGAAAATCCTTCTGTTTATGTATTTCATAAACAAAGATGGGCGATAATTCCGCATCTGTTTCTTTTGGGCAAATAATAATGACTTCTCCTGATTCCAATGGTTGTGACAACTTTACTTCACCCAGTGAAGATGTTGATCCGGGATGTTGAATTTCAAACAGATATTTCATTTCTTGTTATCGCCTTGGCATTCGAGTTCTTATAAATTTTCTGGCGCAGTGACAGCACCAGAAATCCAACTTTGATACCAGATGTAACTTGTAAAGGAAATAAACTTCCCACTTGGAATATCTCCTCACATCTCTGGATTGGCAATTGGAGCATACAATGTCCCGTTCTGATGTTTCACTCCATAGGAATTTTTGACAAGACTCCAATTTATAGAACAATCAATGTATTGCGACTGACCTAGACAGCATTCTGACAGACTCGTAGCGCCTTCTGATAAGTCTGGGTCAAGGGCACAAGGGTAGCGCAAAACCGCTGGTATGCGGCATGAAACCTCACGACGTCTTGTTTTCCTCGTCCTCCAACAACTCCGAGGCCCAGCAAAGCTTCTTACCGGGGAAGTAGTCGACAAGCTCCAGGAGGTCTGTTGGGGGCCCTTTGCGCTCCACGTGGGTCGAGTCGCATTGAACAACGTCTGGCGGCTCATCCATGCAGTCGAACTCGCTGTAGTCAGGATCGGCAAAGAAGTCCTCATCTATATTCAAAGGAAACTGACTCCTGGCGGCCAGCTTCCCTTCTGGTTGTATCGGAGGCCCACGGGCAGGTTTTAAAACCGGTAGAACAGAGGGCAGGCCCAGGTGATCGAGTATCTTGACCAAAACGTCGTCTCGCAGGATTACGGCGATTATTTCCCGCTCCCCTCCGCACTTGGAGCATACCTGCGGGTCCACGCCGTACATCTTCCATATCAGCCGGGCCCAACTTCTGCGGCCTCGGGCCGCCGTGCGAGCGGGCATCTTCAACCGCGAAGGGACTCGAGAAAGTCCCAGACGCTTGTGAACCTCGGGCGTACAGACCCCGTAATAGCGCACCTGGTGCCGGCGGGCATGCGGGATGTGCTGGGCCAAGAGTGCGATGAACTCTACCGCATCCACACTGATGGTGTCCGTGTTGCGACCCCGGTGCTTCCTGAAGGCCCGGTAATGCACAGTGGAGGAGATAGGGTCGTAGTGGATACCTCCGGTGACGAACGGATGTCGGGACATGTACAGGATAAGCTCTTCGAGTTGGCGTATTTCCGCCGGCAGCGGGCTCCGGCAACAGGCTGCTCCCATGGCCGGTCAAGGGGAAGCAAGCCACGTGCCCGTACGGGAACCCAGTCGACTTCCAGGCTGTATTCAGTGACTTGGCCATCGATTCACGACCTTGATTCAGACGACCGTGTGCCCGGATTCCGTACACCGTGTACGATATCCGGACACACTCGGATTCTCAAGCATCAGGCTGGGAATGTCAATGAAATTTCCGGTCGGACGATCAACCGCCGTTCCGTCCGTGTCTCGGCCAGATAAGTAGTCAGATGGCACTCGCCAGAGGCGCGGGCCGTCAGGAGCCAGAAACCGTCGGCCCAGCCGGCGACCTTGCGAACCTCGCAGATCTCCGGCGTCCTGCTGACCAACTTTGCCAGATCATCGGTCCCTATCTATCACCGGGCGGGAGTCGGCAAGACGGGCCAGGAGTTCGACCAACAGCCGGTCTTGACGGTCATGCAACCGCAGACCGACAGACCGGCTGCAACACATATTAGACGGATCGACATGCGCTTCATGGCTCGTCTCCGGCCTGGTCTGTCGGTGTCACCTTCAAATCCTGGGATCTTCCGATTCGACGCTCCATCCTCGACCGGTATTCAAACCCATACTTCCACCTCGTTCTCGTGAAGGATAGGCACTCCAACGGCCCCATCTGACGAAGCGATTGATTCGAGTCGCGCCGCCGAAGATGTCGGGGTCGCCCGGATTCCGTACACACCACCTGGGCAATGGACAAGAAAATGAGATGTGAGACCCTCCGACCCCCCAATTAGCGGGACCTATCTATCGGAGATGTTTCATGGCGTGTAGCCGTTTGCGTGAACCTGGGACCTGCGCGTCATCAAGATCGCAAACGTGACTTCCAGCTCCTCCATGCAGGCGCTGGCGCCAATGACTTTGATGGTCCCAGGCGCGATCACTTCGCAGCAGTTATTCATCGTGTATGTCTTCCAGCCGACGCGGCCCGTAACATCTACTTGCTCGGTGCCACTGGCGTTCTCGGTATCCGCCACCGCGTTGAGATTGATCTCGTCGCCTTGATTGCCTATGGCTGGGTTGGGGAACACAAACATGTTCAGCAGTTTGGAGACCTGCACGGTGGCCTCGGCGAAGATGGTGTCGTCCGCGGTACTGGCGATGCGGATCGTCGCGCTCCCAAGACCCACGGTGGTGACCTCCGGCTGAACCACATGTTCCGTTACACCGTCACCGCGATCCTGTGTGCCGCTTATCATCAATCGAATCGTCGCCACCGACGTGTCCGATGAGCTGACGGTGAGCTCGTCTTCCCTGGGGGCCCACATGATACCGTCGCTATACGTCGTGAGAATTGGGAATGCGTAAGGAACTTGTGGAATCGAGTCGGTGAAGTAGATCTCGGTCGGGTAGTTGCGTAGGACGATAGTGGTGATGTCCCCCGGGGACGTGGTACCATCGCCATCGTCGCCGCAGGATGCCAGCATCGTCATCGAGGCAACGCAAACTGCGGTCCAAACTGCGATTCCGATTGGAGTGATGCGTGTCATTGGCATTCCATCGTCTCATTCATTAAGATAACGGCTAACAGATGCCTACGGCAAATACTCATCCACCCCAATATCCCACTCGTCAGTCATGCTGCCGTCGCCATCGAGCGGGCGGGCATCGTCTTCAAAATCGAGCACGAGATCGGCCGGATCGGGTATCGGCGTGCCCGCCGCCGCATAATCCACGCTGCCGCCGTCGCCCGTATACCGCGGGTCAACGCCCGTGTCGACACAGGGGCTGGCGGGCGATGAGAGGTGGTAATCGCCCCCGCCGACGAACTGCGGATCCGCGCTCATGTTGCCCGCCGTCTGCGCCCCGCAGCCCATGGCACCGGTCCAGACCGTGCAGCCGTTGATGTCGCTGAGCGTATTGGTGTTGACCCACGAGCCGGCCAAATAGACCAGCACCCAGTCCTGGTCTGCGCCCCAGATGTCGTTGTTGATCAGCGTCGCCGTGCACCAGCTGAGGATGCCGCGGGATTGATTGCCCGAGCCGCCGTCGATCGAGTTGTTGACCAGGGTCGCCACACAAAAGTTGCTGTTGATCTCGATGCCGGTGGTGCCCGAGCCGCTCGAGCCGCCGTAGATGGTGTTGTTGACCAGCGTCGCCGTGCCGCCGTTGGAAACGCCCCGGACATTGTTGGTCGCCGTGCCGCCGTCGATGGTGTTGCCGATCAGAATCGCCGTGCTGTTGGTGGTTACGCCGTTGGATTGGCTGCCCGCCGAGCCGCCATAGATGTTATTGTTGACCGCCGTAACGAGAGCCGCCGACCCCCAGATCTGCACACCGTAGGTAGCGTTGGTCGCCGTACCGCCATCGATCGTGTTGTCGTTCAGCGTCGCCGTACCGCTCATGATCTGCACACCGTAGGCTTGGCTGGTCGCCGCACCTCCGTCGACGAGGCTGTCGACCAGCGTCACGGTGCCGGCCTCGATCTGCACGCCGTAGGCAAAGCTACTACTGCCGCCCGTGTCGCCGCTGATGACAAAGCCATCGATCACGAGGACCGTCGCGGCGCCTTGAACGCGGATCGCGGCCGTATCGACCGTCTGCGAGGTAATGTTCGTCGGGTTGGCGCCGACATCCCGGATCCAGCTGCCGGACGCGAAACCGCCTTTGAGATTGACGGATTTGGCAATGGTGACCTCGGCGTACGCGCCCTCGCCGACGTAGATATTCTCGCCGGGGCTTGCGGCGGTGACTGCCGCAGGGATCGTGCAGTAAGGCGTCGTCATGGTTCCCGGGCCGACGTCATTGCAGCCGGCGTCATTGATATCGACAAAGAATCCCTGCGCCGGGGCCTCATCCGCGCCGATGTCCCAGCCCCCACCTGCGAACGAGCGCACGTCGCCCTCGAAATCGAACGCCAAGTCGCCCGGGTCGGGGATCGGCGTGCCTGAAGCGACATAATCGACGCTCCCGCCGTCACCCGTATCGCGCGGGTCTACCCCGGCGTCGATCAGCGGGCTGCTTGGCTGCAGGTGCTTGGCCGCGTCGAGAAATTGCGGGTCGACCGAGAGGTTGCCCGCCGTCTGCGCCCTGCAGCCAAAGGCGCTGCTCCAGACCGCGCAGCCGTTGATGTCGCTAAGCGTGTTGGTGTCCTGCCACGCGCCGTTCCAGTACTGCAATACCCAGTCTTGCGCCGGGCCCCAGATGTCGTTGTTGACCAGCGTCGCCAGCGACGCCACGCTGCCGTTGAACAGGCCCCGGGAGGCGCCGCCCGCCGAGCCGCCGTCGATGGTGTTGTTGACCAGCGTAACTGTGCCGGTGTCGTTCCACACGCCGTAGGAGTCGCCGCTCGCCGTGCCGCCGTTGATGGTGTTGTTGACCAGCGTCGCCGTGCCGGTGTTGGACACGCCCCAGGAGGTGCCGCTGCCCGCCGTGCCGCCGGCGATGGTATTATTGACCAGCGTCGCTACGCCGCCGTTGATCACGCCGTAGGAGTCGCCGCTGCTCGCCGTACCGCCGGCGATGGTGTTATTGACCAGCGTCGCTACGCCGAAAGTCCCGTTATCCACACCGTAGGAGGTGCCGCTGCTCGAGGCGCCGCCGTCGATAGTGTTGTCGACCAGCGTCGCCGTGCCGCCGTTGTTAATCACGCCCAAGGAGCCGCCGCTGCCGGCCGCACCGCCGGAGATGGTGTTGTCGATCAGCGTCACCGTGGCATCGAACTCGTTCCATACGCCGAATGAGTTATTGCCCGCGCCGCTGGTCTCACCGGAGATCGAAAAGCCGTTTATCAGCACCAGTAGTCCGCTCCATACCCTCACGCCCGCCCAACCGGCTGTCTGCGATTCGATCAAGGTCGCGTAGAGCGCGATATCGCGAGTCCAGCCGGCCGATTCGTAGCCGCCGTAGAGGTCAACCGATTCGCTGATAACGACCCTGGCGTAGGCGCCCTGGGCAACGAAGATGTTCTCTCCGGCGACCGCGTTGTTCACCGCCCACTGGATGTCGCAGTAGGGCGTCGCCATCGTCCCGCTGCCGAAGTCGTCACAGCCGCCGTCGTTTATGTCCACGTAGAGGCCGACGCCGTCCGATGCCAGCAAATCGCTGCCGGAGCAGTCGTTGTCGATGCCATCGCCAGGTACCTCCGGCGCGCCGGGGTTGCGCGAGCGATCGGCATCGTCGCAGTCGGGTGTCGGATCGGTGGACGAGCCGTAGCCGGCCGTGTAACCGTCGCCGTCGCCGTCGAACAGGCCGAGCTCGATGTCGTCGCCGTCGCAATCCTCATCGACGCCGTCGTCGTTCTCCGGCGCGCCGGTATAGATCGTGTTGTCCAGTGGCGCGCAGTCCGTCACGTCCGGGTCGCCGTCGTTGTCATCGTCGGTATCGACGCCATCGCAGGTCAGGTCGCCGTCGGTATCGACAGGCACGTCGAGGTTGTTGAGCGGATCGGTTCCGCAGGCGGCCTCGTCCGTGTCGGTCCAGGTATCGTTGTCATCGTCGGGATCGCCCGCGTCGCAGGCGCCGTCGCTGTCGGTATCGAGGCCGTCATTGGCGACATCGTAGACGCCGCTGCTGCAGTCCTCGCAGGTGTCGGCGTCGGTATCGCTG
>SDBT01018216.1_pt1 | contig 11047 bp, 3 predicted proteins | sample 2277101 | NCBI WGS metagenome assembly SDBT01 (sample SAMN10404973, study PRJNA504765) | marine sediment metagenome | isolation source: marine sediment core GS10_PC15, 103 cmbsf | place: Arctic Ocean: Southern Knipovich Ridge | collected 2010 | reverse complement strand
ACCATCCACCCAACCCTTCAAAACCTTGGATGAAGCCCCCACCTAAAATATAGAGCGAAGGCATAGTAACGCAAATAATTCCAAGCCAGCGACACAACTTCTTGTTTTCTTTTTTGAAAAGGTCGTCAAAATCCATTTAAGTTTTCCATTCCACTTTATACAAACATAACTATCCCTCGATAATCCCACTCGTGCAAACCTTCCTCAAGGTCATTTGCCACTAAATCAAACCCGAAATAGATTTTTGTTCTTAATTGAAAAAAGCTACCCAACCACAAAATAGCGCACTAAGAACCGACAGAATAATAAGAATGGCTACCGTCATTTTTGTACGAACCAAAATACATAGAAAACCAAACAAGGCAATAGCTGAAAGCGTCATTTTAAAAAGTAGGACCTTCTGTGTAAAAACAAGGTAACGTTGTGGCAGGAACCAAATGCCTATACCAATAGAACCACAAAGAACAAAGCTAAAAAGCACCTTTAAGAAATACCGGTTTCTCTCAAGCCTCTTAATGAGACACGTAATTTGCGATGAATCCTCTTTGTTCTTCCGGTCCATTTCATTAAGTTTAAGGTTTAGTTCAGTAAACTGGCTCTTGTGGCATGTTTCGATTTTCTGAATTTCAAGTTCACTTTTCTGTTGGTCTATCTTACGTTCTTCTAGTATTTGTTCTATCATGTAGTCTCGCCTCTTTATTTCTTCTTCAAGTGTAGTTCTATACTTTAGAGTCGGATCCGAAAGTGCTTTTTGAACTTCATAAGCAACTTTCGCCTGGCTATCAGGTGATGGTATTCCTCCATCCAACTGACGCTTTACGTGACGGATTACTTTTTTTACATCTTCTGGGGGAAGATTTCTGATCGAAAGATCAAAATCTGTGAACATCAGAAAATCATCAATTCTTATAGTTTCTTCAAAGGGAAAAAGATTATTCCCAACTAGTTCCACAAATACGTCAGAAAAAGATTTTTGATGATCTGCACGTATATATGGCGAAATAATATGCAGGAACCCATCGAGTGTCATACAAAAAGGTGTTGCTTCTTCAGGTTGCAACTGTTTTGCCGCATAGAATAATGACGTGTCAAGTGTTAGTAGCCAAGCACTATTTTCTCCGCTGCGCTTGCGCTCAGCCAAAATAACGTAATAAAGGTGGCTATCGTGTTCCTGCGAGAGGTCGCCCTTTGATATCCCATGTCGTATCTTTATAGAACTCTCATTAATAATCTTCCTTGTATGAGCGATTTCTTTGGGATTGATGCTATATTCAATAGGGTCATCAAAAACTGTAATCCCCCACTCGTTCTCTAGTCTTTTGCGTACATCCAGAAATTCTGATAAGAATTCTTCTGGTTTCAAATCAGGTTTTCTCCCTTTTTGTCTTCTGTAAGCGCTTAGCAAAATGTTGTTTGTGGTGGCGACTAATCCTTCAGGCACTTCATCGTAAACTTTAGCAAAAACGTTTCTATGGTGATTAATTACAGTGCGTAATTCATCAAGCGTGATTTCTGTTTCGTGCAATGAAATATCCAACTGCTGAACAATATCCATTAACTCTAATATGCTTCGATGATGTCTGGATTCTTCAAACAAGAATGGAAATAATAAATTGGTGTCTATAAAAAATGTAGACCCCTTAAATCGCTCTTCTGAAAGGGCTTCTAAGCCACCACCGAGACCTAATAAGCGGAGATAGTAGTAGTTCTGAGTAAGTGCGAATACGAATGCTGCAAAATGCTCCTCTTTTTGCTTGAAAAGTTCTGCAATGGCTCCAGCCATATCGGTAGATTTTATATACTGTGCCATCTTTTTACTGATAGAAGACTTGCAGATATTAAGCAATTCATTATATTGCACGACTATAGGTTTATCGACTCTTCCGGCCACTTGATACGCGTATTGTTTGCCATATGCTTCCATCAAATGAGAGATTGCAAGGAGCATTTCTTTTCGGAGCTGGGGCATCATGTCTTGTGGAAAATTGGTATTATCGAATAGATCTCGAAGGACTTGCTCAATTAGATTGTCAACGTGATTTTGCTCGGCATTTATTTTTTGGGAGAAACTTTCTTCAAATCTATAATCAGGGTCATCTCCTTTGCTCTGAGGTCGGATGATGTCTGATGATATTAGGTTGTCAAATAAAGATTCGGCAAGATTGTCTCGAAGCTCTGGAAGGTTTCCATGGTCACAAATAGTCTTAATAGCCTGCCCTCGCTTGAATGTGTTATTACCAAAGTTCAGCAAAATAAGAGTTATTGCTGCTTTAACCAAAGCTCGTTCACGAGGGATATTGGTTGCTGGCGCAAATGCCATAGCTACAGCTGCGAGAGCTTCGCGGCAAGCATGCTCATACTCTCTTTCTTTTACCATTTTTTAATTTCCTTATTTAGCGATTTTAATATTTTACAAAACCACCATCATCGTATTGCTCGCTGCCTTATAGGCAGGTAAATAATATGTAGTCAGATTTCTTTTCCACAATAACGCTGCTCTGCAAATCAAACCACCACGCTGGTTTTTTGGTCCACGATTCCTTGGCTTTGAAGAATTTTGACACCGCCACCGGGTCTGAAGGTATATGTCCTAATACTTTTTTCAAATATGCAAGCCCTCTTTTTCGTATATTCGACATTTTGCTACTATCACCTATTTTATTGGCCAGCCGCCGTGGGCGTTTACTATTATATCAATCCCTTTGGACTGTCACTTTATGCTTCTCAAGGCTTCTCAGTTCGGTCGGCCGTGCCCTGGCGTTTCACACCCCTAATTTGTACGAGACAATCTCTTATTGACTTGAACTCTGATCGGTTAATGCCCCACATATGACCGCAAGCCTCGTCCAGCTTCGCCTCAAGCTCTTTGAGACTATTAAGGCTATCGGAAACTGTATCGTCATGGCACACCCTCGACAGCTTGGCAATCTCTGCATGGATCTGATTTTTTGGCGAAAATCTAGGTACATTCACACGCCTCAGAACATGTGTATCTGGGTGGAGTACTATACTGCCGATAACAACAAGCTGTGCTGGTGAAGCGTTCAAGCATCCGCAGACAAAATGAGCTTCCTCCTTACGATCGAAGGCTACCATCATAGCCTCGAATGGAAGAGCAACTTTCTGAATACCACAGCAATCTGCTGTTGAAATAACAGCAGCAGCAACTGTGTTTCCCACACGACCCCAAACGACCTTGAATGGCGCAAACGTATCAGGCCCAACACCATAGATTGAATAGAAAGGTAACTTTGGTAACATTGAGGATTTTCGTGCAGCCAGATATGGTTTGAACCCGTTCAAGTAATCCCATGTTCCCCGGTGCTTCTTAAGTTGACCGGGTGCTATACCCTGCCTTGTGAACGGGTCCTGCACCATAAGAATAAATAGTTCAGGTTTTGCTCTCCACCTATAGATATCCTTACCTCGACATACTGGGTATAAATACTCATTCTTTACCTGTCCTTGGTATTTTGGAATTTTCCGTTTTCCTACATCGTGAATATTTTCTATAAGGGTACTAACATTGCTTAGCTTACGTAGCGGTCTGCAGAGGAACACACCATCGGCTCCACACGTAGTAGCCCCAGCCTGAGCTACGTAGCTTGATTTGCCAATTACCTTCCGAAGCGGCTCCAACGATGAAGGACAGACCGTTAGCCATGGAGCATTCAATTTCTCCTCGTACACAGGAGTGGCTATCAGACGAACGCGTTTTGTAGATACCAAAACCTCGTCCAATTGTGCTGAACTATTAATTGATGACGACCGCCGTGGGAGCCAATAATCATAGACAAGAGGATAGTTGGTTTTTCCTTCCCTCTTCACACAAATCACCGCTGTCCTGTTGGCAGCACCAGCAAATGGTCTTAGTCTGCTCATGTCATCAACGTGCCAAACACAGAAGGATTCGCGAGGGCGTCCATTATGGGCGGGAAGTTCAAATTGTCTAAAACCATCCCCCGCACCTTCTGTTTTGAACAAAGACTGTGTTATGACAAACCCAAGTTTTCCGCATGGCTTTAAATATGAGCGTATGCATTCATAAACGAACAACATTGAAATGTCTTTCTTGCCACCCCCTAGTCGGCCCGCAGTTCCTGAGAGCGTAAATAGTTTGTTTTTCAGCCACAGGCCCTTTGTGTCATTTCGGTAATCTTCGGGCAGGCTATCCCAATTCACCCATGGCGGGTTACCTGCGACAAAGTCGACCGACTTAATAAAGAGAGGTGCGAATGCATTTTTTATGATTCGGGCCCATACGCCATTCTTGTTTTTAAGGTCAAGTTCGCGTATTTCCAAGAACAACTGGCGGTGATCATCCACTTGTTTGACAGAAATTCCCTCATCACGACAGTGCTGCAAGAAGTCATCAACAGAATATCCGCTAGACTCCGGCGCCATAGTTGCCAATAATTCTGCGTAGCTTGAGAGCGTTTGCCGCGACCTAGTTGCTTCTCTCGGTATGAAAAAAGGAGTAGGCTTAGCACTTGTCTTGAGCTCCATTGGTTTCTCAAAGAACTCCGCTTGTTCTCTCTCTCCATATTCAGTGGGAGTAAGAATAGAGTCGCAAAGGTAGACAGGGATCTCAACTTTGTCAACATATCCGACCAAATCCCGTATAGCGATGAGGTAATTGGTGCGAGCTGCCATAACTGCCAGTGGGTTTAGGTCAAAGCCTATGATATTATCCAAAATCTTTCGGCACAGGTCACCTTCACCAAAGCGGCACTTTTCTCGGTTATCCTCGTACCATTTTTTGACTCGGTTGATCGCCATTACTAGAAAAGTCCCAGATCCACAAGCTGGATCGAGAAATCCCTTATCAGGATCACCTACGTAACCGATCTGGTTGAGTACACGCTCTGCCAACCAGTCCGGTGTATAATACTCGCCTAGGTCATGGCGAACACTCTTGGGGAAAAGCTGTTGGTAGAGCTTCTTGAGCAGGTCACGGCTAACAGCGGGGTCTTCAGAAAGCGTACCAGGGTTATAATTATCCAGCTTGGTCACCATATTGCGGACAAGCTCTTCAATCGGTTCAGACCAGACAGCAGTGTACCAGGCAAACAAATCACCTTCCAAAAAATTGGTGATATTCAAGTGGCGGAAGATACTGCCAGCTTCTAAATCTTCCATCTCACGTTTGAGCCTGTTGCTGCTGACAGCCTGTATCATCTTCTGGAGCGGGGTTGGCAGATTGTGGAAGAAGGCCACAATTTCTGATGCTAATAGTTTCATGAAGATGGCATAGTAACTGTGGAGAGCAAACAGTAATTCAGCAGGTTTTAGACCTTTGATTGGGATACCGTAGGATTTGGCCAGCTTCTTGATTTTGTCGGAGGGGTTGTCAACATCGTAACCACAAACCTCACCGAAAAGAATCTTCCACTGGCTAAAGAATGTCTGTGCCTTGGGATTCTTGGTAACGCTTATCGCGTCGTAAAGGGCATGTATGCCCTTTCTTGCAACTTCTGCCTCTGAACCAAAGTCACCAGCTAGGTATTCAGATGAAAATGGCTTACCCTTGGTCCCAAGGTTAAATAGCGCCCAAAGAAATCGCTCAGCAGAGTATTTGTTGACTTCTACAGGGTCCTGTATTTGCCATTTATCATCACGAAAGCGTACAAAAATAAAGCGGTTGCCATCAAGACCCACACCAAAGAGAGTATTAAGCGGCTGACCATGCTCTACCCGCATATCGTAGAATCGATCTTTGATTTGTTTGATAACCTTTTTGCTACCTGGAGAATCGGCCCTCGGGCCAATACGGGCGCCATGGCTTTTAGGATTCTTGTACTCGATAATGACCCGGTCATAGACGGAGTCAACTCGCCCACTGGCAACCGTAAATTCATGCCTGCCTTCAAGCTTGACGCCAGCTTCTCTTTGAATAAATGCTAGCTGCTTTTCGGCCTCAATGCGTATTTCCTCTTCATTGGCAGCTATTGCTGCCGCCGCCTTTATCTGGTCAGCAAACTCGACAGCCTTCTTTGATATTAGATCGTCAAGAGAGTGGACTTTTCGCATCTCAAATCCTCGTTTTAATAACAAATTATCATCCCTCACTTATTTGAGAGATTTTACTCCATATCGTCGGAAAAGCAAGCAGATTTTGGGCGACAAAATATACAAACCAAAGCCATTAGATGAAAAGAAGTGGCCTTTTTTGGCATTTTCAGGCTGTATCTGGCCTGTGTTATTAAACTTTTAACAGAATCCTACCCTCGCGCGCGCCCGCGCGCCCGCGTAAGGTACGCTAAAAGTTGTGGTTGGGTTGTGGTTTTATCAGGTTCGCAAAATGTTAGGTTTTGTTAGCTTTTTCAGAGTACAATCCTCACAGGCCGTTCAGGATACCTGAAAATCACCCAAGTGTCAGTCTTTTAGGCTGTTTTTGGGTTTCTATTTGTAAGCTGGTTTGTAAGCGCCGATTGAAACCCTCCCCTGCTATGAACCTACGACTGTCATCGCCAATTGATTTCTTTTGGTGTCTAACCGAATTTACACCACGCTTTTTGGTCATAATATCTGTCAATCTCCTTTTGTAAAAAGGCTGTCCAGGTCTTTAGGATATTTTTCGCCAATTAGGTCGATGTGTGCATCGATACGGTTATTGATTTCTACCGGCCGTATCTGTGCAAAGGCGGACGTAGGAAGCTGGCCGTGGCGACTAAGACACAGATTGGCTCAGAAGCATAAGAATTTATTTCTGCTCGTAAGCAAGCTCAAAGGCAACAGAATAGAATCAAGAAGATTATCAACAATCTGCTGGACAACATAACTTCCGCTAACCGTGAGCTTGTAGACCAGCGATTGACTGAACTGAGGCCAGTCTTAAATGTCGAAATCTCATTTCCTTATTTGAACTTGTGCCAATTTTGTCAGGTGACCTTGGGGGCCATACTTATACTCGATTTTAAAGACGCTGCCGCAATTTACGGCTGCAAGGCGGTTATTCAAATCGTACTCATATACCAATTTGAGACCATTTGGAGCCTGAATTTTTTTCACTCGATCCCCAGAAAGTCTCTGATCATAATAAGACAGACTATATTCACCGCCGTCATACTGCTGTACTCTAATTAACCTGCCCTTATCATATTGCAGTCTTGCCTTTTGATTGTCCTGGGATAAAGTCACCTCCTCAAGTTCACCGCTTTTTGCATTATATCTGTTATTCTGCTTGTATCCCCATGAAGTATTAATCTCTGAAATCCGATTCGCGCTATCACGATTCCATTGAATACCGCCATGTTTTGTTTTGATGATCGATAACCTTGAGTCCTTGTCATATCCCATCTTAATCTCAGAACCGGTAAAGTCCATTACTTCTATTGGCTGCCCTATTCCATTGTACTTGACCTTTGCCCATTTCTTGAATGAAGTTGCATTACCTGGAGGAGCAACCAATACACCTGAAAGCACCATATCATCCCGATATTCAGGGTGTAAAGCAAAGGTCTCGCATGAGGCCGACGCCAACAGACCATTGGCATGCCATCTTTGCTGAACGATAGGTGTGTTGCCCAGTCTATGTTCCACAGGACGACCTGCATCATCATAGGTTGTACTATAGACATTGCCATTTGGCATTCTCACACTGGCCCTCTTGCCATCTGCTGAATACTCCAAGGTATAACGTTCTCCTGTTGACGATTTGACAGCTACTTCCCTTCCACCGGAGATATCGTATTGCCATTGGATTTCCGTGCCATTCTTAAAGATCCGCTTCACAGGTCGAAATGCCACGTCATATTCAACCGAGTCGGACATACCATTAATCGAAGAAGTGACTGTCACGCCTTCAGGGCGGGGATTAACCTTGTAGGCAACCTTAGAATTAAATCGGCTTTCCGAAACGAGTTTACCATGATTACCATACTCAAATCGTCTGAATTCTTTGCCGTTCCATGCAACAGCCGTGACCAATTCATCTTTGTATTCATAACTGATCATATCTGCCTGAGGCTTATCTTTGTCGTTGCCGGATAGAAAGGAAACGTTCTTCAGTTCACCTGAGTCGGCATATTCATACTCAATCTTTTCTTCATTGCTGCCTGCGGCGGATTTCATCCGGCCTTGCTTATCATACTCAATCTTGATATCAGCATACAAATCTTTGCCGAACCAGCCTTCAATGCGTTTTACGCGGTGTGCACTATCCCTGCGATAAGTAACTGTCGATGGTTCTTCTACCTGAGCAACAAAGTTGCCAGAGTCATCAAAATGCCATTCCCTCCCGTCACAGAACAACAATACGCTTGTGGCGTAACCGATTTTCTTGTTCTTCATATCTGCAATACCATGGAACACACCGGGTTTTTCAGGAACCAGGAGTTTACCCTTTACTGCAGGTACGAACTGGTGTTTTCTAAAGTATCCCGAGTAGGAGTTCAGCGGACTGACGAGCTGGTATGCTATGCTGTAGGTTATCTTATCGTCGGTGCGTTTTGATGGCAGCCGCCGCTCTTCCAGTCGTGGCAAGTCCAGTGTCCAACTCCCGCCAAACACATCATCGGGACTGAAAAAAGAGTTGTATTTCCGAATAAGTGAAATCTCTTTGCCTCTTAGCACCGGCACAATCAGATCAGTTTCTGCTAATCGATTGGCACCGACATCTTGCGTGTTGTCCCCCGGTATGGCTACAGCCTGATACGTTTTGCCAGAGTCTTGGAACTTCACAGGCGTCAGCACCGGTGAAGGTGCTGCACTGAGAGCCCTCCAAACAGCCGGAGACAACTTGTCAGCCCCTGCATCACCCGGGTAACTGTGAACATTCTTATCCGCCGCTGCAAGGTTGACACCGCCATAGATACGATTCGTTCGAGTCAAAGTGACTGGTCTTTTCCGGCCGTTTCTGGTCTCGTAGGTGTCTTCCTTTTTGGTTGCTTCTACTGTGATTGCCGGAGTAGTCGGATCAAGAGAGCACTCCTTGACCTTGTAGTTGTGCATCCACTGTGGCATAGGCACACCCTGGTCCCGCAAGCGTTCGGCGATGGCGGTAACAAGAGCCACACGGCGCAGTTCCCAGAAAAATGATACCGGAACGTCAACTCCGACTTCCTCAGGAGGAACAGACAGGGCTTCTTCTGACAACTGATCATAGTTATCAGCAAACCATTTCGCAAAAGCTTTTGCCTGTGGTGAGGGCGTATCATCCGGGGCCGGCACCAGTTTGCCATGCTTCATCACCATCTTTTGTGTCATCACTTTCAGTGGAACATCGACAAGTGTAAGTTTCCCTTCTGTAGACTCCCGCTGATTTACGCTTGCAGGCACAATCCAGAACCGTTCCCAGATTGGCTCTGAGTCAATCTCGTTGGAATCGGAGAAACCTGCCTCCAGCAGACTCTGATAACCTTCAATCTTCGACTCAATCTTCTCTCGCGAAATATTGTCGGTACCCAGACTGTAAGCCTTCATGACCCTGTCGGCCTCAAACAATACCCAGCCGACATAGGTATTCTGGGTGGCCTTGTCGTGGCGTGTAAGCATCAAAGGCCCCTTTGGATTATCCGGATTGGGATCGATAGAAACAAACGGCGCTTCACCATGTTCGTATACACTCCGGAATACAGTAACAACATCATCCATTCGTAGCGGTGGCAGCTCGAATTTGCTCTCACCCTCACCCAGCAGAACCAGGCAGCCATTCTTCTCATCGATAGCAATGCCTTTCAGTGGACCAAGCTCCTTGAATGCTTCCCCTGCACCGCGTAGATAGATGCCCCCAACGTTAGAGGGTGTCATTAGCGAACCGCTTCTTTCGCCTGAGGGATCGTTTGAAGTAAAAGGACCCCATTCATTAAATGCGTCTTTTGAAGTGTTAAAAAGAGTTGAAAGGGTCCCCGTTGTATCGAGAGCTGTACCAATTGTTTTCAGTGTATTGCCCGTGAAAAGAAAAGATTCGCTCAAACTTATGTTTGCAATCTCTGAAGCTCCTTTGATATATGACCCACCTGCTGCTTTTAAAATAGAAGGGCCAACAAGAGTCGCAACATCAAAAGCAGCCCAACCAATGTCCCGAGATACTTCTCCAATGGAGATTTGGCTTGGGTCTGCTGAGTATGTGCCTATACTCTCCATGGCTGTCTGAACGCTCATCCCTGTCTTAGCGCTGAAACTGAAAGCTTCTGCTAGAAATTGCCATCCGAAGTTTGCAACCCATGCACCTTTGGTTTTCATAAAGCTGCCGCTATGTTGATCCATTAATTGAAAATTACGTGTTATCCTATCTTCTATCAACTGCCTTCCTACTTGAACACCCCCGCGAATGTCATACCATCTCACAGAGCTAGGATTTATACGTTCAGGATCTGAGCCAGATCTGTCGCTAAAATTCAGAGGGTCGCCGCCACAATAAGCATAGGTTGACAGGTCTTTCTGGGAGCCCAATGGTACGCGATGTTGGGGATCTGTCTGGAGGAATCGGCCTGTTTGTGGATCGTAGGTTCTGGCACGGGTCAAGTACATGGAAATCAATTCGTCAAAGAAAAGACCAGCATATCCGGGCGTAAGATTATTGCTTGTAAGATCATATTCAGGTACTCCGAACGAACTAAAGTCATATCTCTTTGCAACATTTCCTTTTTTATCAAGGACGCACCTGACCGAGCCAAGATGGTCGTGCAAGAAGTATCTGGCATCTTTGCCTGTAACAGCCGCCAGAGGAGTTCCCCCTGCCCATACGTAGAACGTCTTCTTTCCCGCTGCATCGACAGCCAGCAAAGGGGACCAGTTGTCCGTCAGGGGATCGGTAATGAATGAGGTTCTTTCCCCTCCAGCAGTTCTGGCGATCAGGTAGCCGTCACCATCATAGCTATATTCGAGACTTGTACCGTTGTTTTTGGCAGATTTCAAAAGGTTTATATGGTCAAACTCGAAAACGTCTTGTCCGTTGCTGCCGCCGTACGAAGTAAGGTTCCCCGAATCATCATGACTGCATGTCTGACTGTTGTAGCTCAGCATTCTTCCCGCCCAGTCGTAGGTACCGGCGACAGGCTGTTTTCCCTGTGCCTTTAATTCTGTTCTGTTACCCAGTTTGTCG
>SDBT01018215.1_pt1 | contig 11047 bp, 22 predicted proteins | sample 2277101 | NCBI WGS metagenome assembly SDBT01 (sample SAMN10404973, study PRJNA504765) | marine sediment metagenome | isolation source: marine sediment core GS10_PC15, 103 cmbsf | place: Arctic Ocean: Southern Knipovich Ridge | collected 2010 | reverse complement strand
GCGAAACAGAAGCAACTTGAAGATGCTGTGGAGCACGAGCGCGCGATGAGCACTCTCAGGGAACGGTTTGGCCAGAGAGGAGGGGCGGATGTCTGAACCCAAGGAAAAGAGCATTGACGAGCAGATCGAGGAAAGCAAGAAGCGATCCAAGGCTGACCTGACTGAGATCCTCGATTTGGTGGATCAGGCACCCGATGAAACAGTCAACGGGATGCTTCCTGACATAGACCGGCATCTTGAGAAGGCTAGGAAGAAGTGCAAGGATCTTCGCAACGGGGAGGAAGGTCCCCTCAACGGCGCTTTACAATAAAATATTCGCTTTCTATACTGGCAGTGCTCTTATAGTGGTTATGATGAGAACGCCGACGTCAACGTAGCAGATAACATTTTAGTCGCCGGGAGTTGCCCGGAGACACAAAACGCCTGTGGAGACGATGTAAGACCCAGTCGTACCGGGCAATTGTCTGTGAAGCAGGAATCGGTGTGGTCGTGATGGCCACGTTTCGAGCAACGGTTAGGATTGGAGGCAGTTGATGGCTGAAGAAGCAACCGCACTGGAAAAAAAGAAGCAGAATGCGCTTATCGGCACGCTGCTTGGAGCTGTCAAGCTCGACTGGATCCGCCCTCTCATCTACAAAATAGGCGGCCGCAAGGTGGCTGTGGGTGGCGGTGCCCTGGCGGTAATCAACTCGATTGTTGCCACCGAGATGACCGACTGGCCCAAGGCGATCGCCTGCTTCTCGGTCGCCATGGTTGCCGGGATCACAGCATTTGCAATCAGTTATGAGGATGGCAAAAAGGTAAAAGCGTAGCTACGCTGGAAAGGAACTGGCACATGAAACGGCTTGCTCTCGGATTCGGTGTAGTCTTGGCACTTCTGTCGTCTGGTTGCTGCGGGATCGTGTCCCGCGAGGCGGCCTTCCTTGATGGCGTCAAGCAGTACACCGTGGAATCCGGAATGCTCAAGGAATACGAGGCGTACATCGACGCGGATCCGAACCTGAAGGAGAGCACCAAGAAGATTCGCAAGGGGACTCCCGCCGGCCTCCGGGCGCTCATTGCTCAGGAGGAAGAGGCTCTCAAGAAGGACGACTAATCCACCGAAACCACACAGGAAAGGAAACGGCTGATGGCTGAAGAACTGGACAAGATCGCGGATCAGGCTTTTGATGTCTTCAAGGGCGCGCTCAAGGGGTTCGTGGAAGACCAGGCGGTCGATACGTTCGCCAAGGAGCGAATCAAGGCGTATGCCCAGGAATCCTTCTACGCACTCAAGGCGTCGTCGGACTCTGAGAAGGCTGAGCACGAGGCCAACCTCAAGCACCTCGTAGCCCAGGCGCGTGGTGAAGCGCGACGACTCCAGATCGCGATCTCAACCGAAGCCAAGGAAGCCGTAGGCTCCCTTCTCGAAATGGCGGGGAACATGTTTCTCAAGGTTGTACCCAAGCTTATTGCGGGTCTTGCTCTGTAATACGAAGGAGAGGGTTTCTATGAGACTTGGACAGGTCCCACTGGCACAGCCCGGAAACCTTGGCATGGGACAACCTCGGTACCTGGGGCAGGAGAACATGCTGTCGGTCCAGGTCAAGCGTGACGGTATTGCCGAGCCCGGCGTGGACGTCGAGGTGATCATGGCTGACGGCTCCCTGGAGATGGGCGTCACCGATGAGGCCGGGGCCTACAATCTGAGTTATGGCCCGGATGCGTTCGGGCTGGCGACGGTACAGATCATGCCTCCGGATGGCGTCGAGGACATGGGTGAGGACACTGCCCAGGGCGTCGACCTCTCGGGCGGCTCAGCTTCTGTGGCATTCGAAATGCACAGCATCGCACCGGGGGCCGCTCCGGACGAGACCAAGGGCCTCGTGACCGGGATCGCGACGGTGGTCCTTCTGACAATCTTTGGAGCCAGCCTATAAACATCAATGAATACTGAAAGTACTGTTTTACCAAACGAAACCATGCGCCAATGGTACACCCGTAAGACGCGTGGAGCCCTTCGGGCGCTTTTCGGTGCTACTGCGATCGTGTTGATTGCGGCAGTACTGCTCTGGAATCTGGCTGGAATGCCTTTTCTTGCCCGGATGCAGACGTTCAATGGCGCACTCATCATTCCCTGCTTCGGCGGTATCTGGATTGCAGCTTTTTTGTTCATTTGGCTGATTCCGATGAGGGAGTTGTCTTTCCGGGGGCAGGAGTCGCTCGACCGGATGGAAGAGCGCACACAGAGGGCCCTCGAAGATGAGTTCATTCCCACTGCCAGGGTATGGCGTCGGATAGGAGAAAAAGTCGAGAAGGATCTCATCCCCCGCATCGAAAAAATCACGAAAGAGGCTGAAGCTCGGATTGGTCCTGCTGCTGAAAGCGTTCGTCGTTTGGAAAATACCGCAGAAGGGAAGTTGGGGCTCCTGGTCACGGACGTTCGTGATGCAGCTGATGCGGTTAAGAAGTTCTTTGGACCCCAGGGAGCTCCAGCAGACCTCGATGGTGCGCTTGGGTTTATGACGAAACCCCGGAACGGACATCCAGTAACCCCTGTGCGGAGGGTGTAGATGATCGCACATACATTTTTCTCGGCGTCGCCATTTAAGCCGAAGGGTTATAACCAGGCGGTGATCCCTGTTCACCGGATGGGGGGGCTTGACGACTGGGTTGATTTCTTTGGTGACTTTCTTGGGGTAGACGATATCAACGCGGGCAACGTGAATGAATTTTTGGGGAAGATCGACGACCTCATCGATGCCTTACCTGTCGGAGGGGTAAAAGAGAACTTTAAGGACCAGCGGGCGGAGTGCATGAAGAAGAGTTTGTTCCGCAAGTACGACTGCCTCTGGGGCCTTTTTCAAGACGTCAAGAGGGCAGTGCGCGACGAAGGTGGAGGGGCGCCCATAGACATCACACCGCCTCCTACCACGTCCCCTGTGTCCCGGGCCGATGAATTTCCTTGGGTTCCTGTAGGAATCGCGGGTGGTATTACCGTTGCCGCCTTGGTATATTTGGTGGTTCGTAAGAAAGCTTGAATTTCCTGAACGAAAATAGGAGGAGAGCAGCGATGAATGAAACGCAATTTCGAACCGGCGCCCAGGGGGGCTTCTTGCCTGCGGTCCGGATGGGCGCTGGTGCCCACCAGCCGCAGTATGCGCCCGCGGTAGGCCGCGGAAATCAGGCGTTCTCCGGTCGTGCCTATGGCACCCCGGCGTTCATGGGGCAGGTGCAACTAGGTCAAACGGCTCAAACCTGGTACAACCGTGCTCGGGCCGCCATGGAACGTTTCCAGATTCTGAAGGCACAGGTTCAGGGTATCGATAACCAGGCTGCACGAAATACCATTGTGACGTGGTTGGGAAGACCAGGCATCGAGGGCACTCCCGAGTGGCGTTACGCGGGGGTGAATTTTAACTTCACGACGTCCGTGCAGGAGTTTGGCATTGAGGCCTATGACAAGTCCGACAGGCAGGGCCGTGTGGAGGATCTTGAGTCCTTTAACGACCAACTCAGCAACAAGATCGACCTGGCACGTGTTACCTACGGGTCGCGTCCCGTGACGCCCGTGATACCAGGCGTCCCGGCACCGGTGACCGGCCCGGACCTCACGCTTCCGATCGTGGGAGTTGGCCTGCTCGTTGCTGCAGCTGTCATTCTCGGGTAGGAAACACAACGATATGAACGTCACGACATACCGGCCTTTACAAAAGGCCGCATGGCGTCCAGCGCTTCGCGGGAAGCGTGCTATTCAGGTAGGTCAAGCTGGCATTGAGAAGCTCGGCGTTGTGGGCGTCTTGGCACCGGTCATTGGCATTGGTCTTGCAGGCAGTGCAGCCTATCTGGGGATTCGGGCAGGTCTTAAGGAGACGGGTGCCACCCAGTGGATTGGCTGGATCGTGGGGCTCACTGGTCTCATCGCTGTTGTCACGACTATTGGTGATCTCTTTTACCTGGGCGGTCTGCCCAGGTCGGAAGTCGACGTTCAGGCCTCCAATGGGATACCTGTTCCAGGGGCTGTTCAGCCGTAGGCTGTCGTTTTTTCGTGGTGTTGTGGTAGTGAGGTGAAGTGGAAGTTGGACCACGATTACGTCTACTACTCTGACGGAGGATCATCACGATGATCAAGATCAAGGGAAAGAGCTACAAGCGAGTCGCCAAGAAGAGTGATGGCGGCTGTCCCAAGGGTGCGCAGCGCTTCCGGCGTGGGAAGACGAGCCGGGTTGGCTGCTACGTCCCCGTCAAGGCCAAGAAGCGCAAGGGCAAGCGCTAAAGCTCTCGTCACCAGCCGCACAAGCGCGGTGCCTCGAGACGGGGCGTCGCGACGTGGGATCTTTGGTGACCACGACACGCATCCGCAGCAGAACAGCTCTTTTCCTGACCACCGATGCTGTGTTATGATTGCTGAAGATTAGATTGAGGTTTGACTGGAGGCACAATGGCAGCTGCAGACGCTTTCAAGCCACAAGGACAAGAATTGTCCGTCGTTAAAGGGGTGAGCCCCGTTGGCGCTGAACTTGGTAGGCATGTCCGGACTCAGGGGAAACCGCTCCCGGCAGGGCCTGCGCCTCGGACGCTGCAGCAGGGTGGAGATCGATTCCTGTCAGCCACGGGAGAAGTGCGGATGGGTGACGCACCACCGCCGCCGGCACCGGCTCCGGCCGCTGCACCTCCGGTCCCCTCGGCGCCTCAGGCACGTGGGCAGTTTCAGCCGGCGCCACAGGCTGAATCAGCCCAGCAACAGCTTGGTGCACCACAGCCGCCGCCTCCACAGTCCGCTCCGGCAGCGCCAGGAGGTGTTGAGACGTTCGAATTTTATATCGACGGGACAGCTCCGGACGGTACGCCACTGACATCAGGACCGTTCCTTGGACAATTCCCGGCCGGGTCACGTCTGGAAGGAAATTACAGGTACGCACGAGTACGCGGATGAACGATTCAAGGATGATGATCTCCGTAGAGTCGCGTGAAGTTGGTATGCGACTGGAGGGAGTTGTCCAGAGTGCCCACGAGCTCGTCGCGTTTGCCGACGGAGATCCGGGATTGGCAGCCAAGGCGGGTGTTGAGGTCGCTGCGCTCGAGGCTAAGATGATCTTGAGCGATCCGGTACTGCGAAACATTCAGTCGAGGAACCTGGGATACCAGGACCTCCAAAAGCTCGAACGCCTTGAGGGCATAGTCACGATGGCGTCACATCGCATGGGTGACTGTATCAATGCGATGGACTCCGAGGAATCTGGAAAAACGGTTAACAATCTGGGTCAGATCATCAGCGTCACGGGTGGCGCGATTGGTATTATCAAGAGTTTCTTGTAGAGGGGAATAACATGGGCCATTCGATGGGTTGAGGGCTTCAGGTGTCCCTCCGTTCGGCGAACGGAGAGCCTGGTCCTGTCCAAGAGGAACAGCCGCAGGCCTTGGGCTGAGGAGGCGGTGGTGGTGGCAGGATGCCGCCTCCGGAAGAGGAAAGACCACCCATCCCACCCGGGTATACCGTGATGCGTGGCGGTCAGCAACAGCATCAAGGGGGGTCTCCGCGTGTCACATCTCTCGGGCGTCCAAGCGCCATTGAACGCGGCGGTGCACCGGGACAGTTCATCCCGCGCGGATACCAGACCCAGCCATTCGGTGGTACGCAACCGGTGACGTTGGGTGCGGTCCCGCTTGTGAATGCTCGTTCTGTGCAGCAGCCGACTTTGGCGCAGGTTACGACGACCCCGGCTCCGGGAGATGATAGCGGAGCCCCACCCCCACCGCCTATGCCGGCCCAGGCCAGTGAATCGGCTTACCGGCGTCAGGCGTGGGGCCAGCTCAAAAAACAGGACGCTGCCGAGCTCGCCGAGTACCTGGCTGAGATCGAGAGGCGGATGGAAGATGCCAATATCCCGGTAGGGATCGTCCGGCAGATCCGAGAGAAGCTTGAAGCCTTCGCGATCGGGTCGGAGCCGGAGAGCGCAGAGATCGGGCTTTCGGAGACGGAAGCTGCTGCGCTTGATGTTGCGATCATGAACCTCGAGACGGTTGAAAGCTCATCCGCGCCTTCCTTTGCAACCGCCGCTGCCGTCGTTGCGGGAATTGGCATTCTTACGGTGCTCGTGGTCGGCTAGAAAAAGATGATGCGGATCGATAGGGCGACTGGTTTCGCTCCTGTAACGCAGCCGTTGGCGCGGCCGGTGGCAGCTACCCCTATCGGTCCCGGTCGCGCTGCCCTCGCGCAGGTCGCGGCTGTCATCGAATCACCGGAAGCCCGGGAGATCAAGCGGTACGTGAACGAGGCCATCCAGCAGCTTGAGGGGATTGATCAGAACTATTCGAACCTCATTGTGGCGTTGGGGATCAAGGATGCTCAGGAGGCCCGGGTGCAAGCCAAGGCTGCAGTGGAAAAGTACCAGGCAGAATATAACCAGATCGTGGGAGTGGCGCGGTGAAAATCAGAGTCACTGGTTGAGAGATGTCCGGGTTGGTACGCCCCGTTGGGGCGGTCAAGATCGAGAAAACCAAGATGGTCGACAAGAACGTCCTGGTGGCGAAGCTCTCTGGCGCGGTTGAAGGCACTGTTGCGGTTGTTCGCAAGGGGGAAGATAAATTTCACTTGGTAGCCCCCGCAAGCTTGGGAGGGACACGCCGCGTTGCGGCGGACTCTCTCACCGATGGGCTTCACCAGGCGGTGTATTTAATGGGAGAGAAGGCGGAAAAGCGCCAAACCAAGGGTAGAAAAAAGAAGCGAGGAGGTCGGAAATAATGAGACAAACAGGTTTCCCAGTGCAGTTCCCCACCCAGGCAGGATCGATGCCGCCGGTACGGTTGGCACAACCGACCAGCCAAGGGTGGACGCCGGCTCGTCGTGCGCAGCCGATGATGGCGCAGCGCCTGAGTCGTCCTGTTGGTCCGGTTATGTCAGGAAAGATGGGGCAGACTGAAGCGGCTATTTGGGCTCGTGGGTCGGATATTACCTTTTCGATTTTGACCGGACTTGCTGCTGTTGTCAGCGGAGTGGCGATTATTTTGGAATTAGGGAAAGCGACACCTGCGGGTCGTGTTACCACAGCCGCCCGTGAAGGGGCTCCATCTCGCACGCTGGTGACCCCAGGTGAAAAGGCGAAAGTAGGGTGGTATGTTACCGGGGGTGCTGTGGCGCTCATTGGAATCGTGAATATTCTTTCCAGCATTACTCGTGCAGCGTCGCTCCAGATACCGGGTCAACCCAACTCATCGGTGCAGGCGCCCTCTTAGATCTACGACAAGGAGGAATGAACGATGAATTTTGTCTCTTATCCGGCCACGTCAATGGCCAGCCGCTGGCGCCCCGATGGTCAAGTGGGGACCTCCTTGTCCGGTTGGGCACCTGCACAGCGTCAGGCGTGGCCCCAGGGGCGACGCCTGGCTCAGGGTTCAACACCTGTCGGCGCGCGAGAAACTCCTTTAGAGCTCACGGTATCGGTGGGGGCGGCTGTTTCTGCTCTTGTGGCAGGAGTAATCTTGGCGTTTGGCGCGCCCAAAGGGAAGCCCACCCTCACGTGGGTTGGAATTCTGGCGGCCACCATTGGAGGCCTGAAGCTTCTCCAGACCGGGTCGAAGCTGGGCTAGCGGGCGTTGAGGGTGTAAAGAAGAAACATGAGACTGTCCAAAAAAACTGAACTTCAGCCTACGTCGATGCAACGGGATGTCCTCCTTCAGCATTCCGGCTGCGCACGCTGGGCATATAATTGGGGATTGGTGCGGAAACAGGAGGCTTGGGTGAAGCGAAAAGCCGCATTAGATGCTGGCGTTTCACGACACAATGCGCCGAAGATCCCCTCAGCCATCGACCTCCATCGAGAGCTTAACCGCCTCAAGAAGATCCCTAAGGAGCAGGGCGGAGTACCCTGGATGTACGAGTCCTCTAAATACGCGCCACAGGAGGCGCTTCGGAATCTGGATAAGGCCTTCGATCATTTCTTTAATCGTATAAAAAACGGAAAGAAGCCGGGGTATCCAAAATTTAAGAACAAGGGGGTTGGTGGTTTTCGTTTAGCAGGAGACGTTAAGGTGGGCTTGAAAACGATCCAACTTCCCCGCATTGGTCGGATCAGGATCAAGCCAGGAGACCATGGTTATCTCCCAGTTGGAAGACCGTCTCAGGTTTCTGTTACCGAACATGCCGGCTGCTGGTTCGTTTCTATGGTGGGATCTGAAACGGAAGAAGGCCGCCCCAACGGAGGTCCAACCCTAGGCATTGATCTTGGCGTCGCTCGATTGGCCACGTTGTCCGACGGAACGGTCATCGAAAACCCGAGAGCGCTCAAACAAGAAGAGCGTAAGCTGAGGCAAAGGCAGAAAAGCATGTCCAGGAAAAAGAAGGGGTCGGCTAACCGAAGAAAAGCACGACAGGCTTTAGCTAGCATTCATTTCCGTGTTGCAAATCTCCGCAAGGATGTGCTTCACAAGGTCACGACGGATCTGACCAAAAGCCACGGTCGGGTCGTCATTGAAGATCTGCAGGTGAAGAACATGACACGGAGGTGTTCTGGAAATGGAAGGGCGGCGAAGTCCGGACTCAACAGGGCCATCCTAGACGCGGGATTTGGTGAGTTCCGCAGGATGTTGGAGTACAAGGGAAAGTTGTACGGATGTGAGGTCGTAACGGTTGCTTCGCAGTATACGAGCCAACGGTGTTCAGCGTGCAGGTTCGTAGATGCTGGGAATCGTCCAACCCAAGAGAGATTCAGGTGCTTGATATGTGGCCATGAGGACAACGCTGACCTTAATGCCGCTAAAAACATTCTAGTCGCCGGGAGTTGCCCGGAGACTCAAAACGCCTGTGGAGACGATGTAAGACCCAGTCGTATCGGGCAATTGTCTGTGAAGCAGGAATCGGCATAGTTATGATTAACCATGTTTCGAGCAACGGCTAGAAGGTTATGGAAGCAACGGGTGCGGTGCAGACGCGCGCGCTCGGGCTCTCATCGCCCGTGCGGCCTTGGCGTCCGGCTCCGTTCGGACACGGACGGTCCCCGTACAACTTTGCGAAGGCCGAAGAACGCGCTCTCGGTCAGCGCAGAAAAGAACTGTCGGGTGTGCTGTTCGATGATCCTTTGATGGCGACCATTCTCAACGGCAGCGCGACCATCCTGGCAGCAGCTGGTACAGCCACGTTTGACAGTGTCTGGCTCAAGGTCATCGCTTGGGGTGTATTGGTTGGCGCTGGCGCTCAGACGCTTGTAAGCGTGAGCCGGGTTCTTGGGAGCGACGTATGAAAATGCAGTTCAGCGAACTCTCGACCGGGTCGTGTTTTCAGCGTGGAAAGCGCGGAGGGGTACGGAAGAAGCTGGAGAATGGTCGGGTTCTCACCATCTCCAAAAAGGGAAAAAAGCGTGTTCGGGCTCTCAAGGGAGACCCGTCAATTGACTCTGTATCGTGTCCCCTTACATTTTTGGGTGAGGGGCTTCGAAAGGGTCCAGGCGGCCTCATCGAGATTGGTTCTCGGGAGATGCAGCGTAGGCGTCGCGGTTGTTAGCTGTGCAAGGAGAAAATAATGGCTAAAGAACTTGTTGAACTGGGACGCACATGTCCTCGCGGGAAAGTCCGGCGCAAGGGGTACACTCGGAGTGACGGCACCCGTGTGAAACCGGGGTGCGTCAAGGACACCGGGGCACCAGGCAAGACGCCGAAGAGCAAGAGGGTTCTTCCGAAACCAAAGAAGGGGGATCTCTCGTGCCGCGGCCGTGACTGGAGCCACAAGCAGAAGGCTTCGACCCGGCGCGGGATTCTCAAGTGTATCGTTGAGAAAAAGCTCCGAGGGAAGGCGGATCCGTGCCGCTCGGCGATCCTCGACCTAAATCTCTTGGCCAACTTCACCAAGAGGACATCGCCCTCCACACATCGGAAGGCGCGTGCGGACATGGCCTGGGTGCGTAAACAGAGGTGGTGCAGGCTCAAGTCTAAAATTGCGGGAAAGAAGAGCGGTTACTAATCAGAGCCCAGTCGACCACGATGCTTGGTAACACAGATGACGCAATTGGGTGTGATGCTCGGACAGGAATCGCGTCCACAAGGCGCGACATCGGAGAGTCTGCGTACTGTGAGCCTCTCACGGGCCGAAGCGGAGATGATGGTGCGCATCGTAGAAAGTGTCGTCGACTTTGCCCAGAATTTCCCAGTCGAGTTTCACGCCTACTGCCCTAGGGATCGGTGGATGCCGGCCCTCGAGGCCGCTGGCAAGAGTGTTCACCTGATCGAATCCCAACTTTCCCGGCAGGATGAGGTGATTATTGTTCCTGCGGACCTCCTCTTTAGGGTCGTGGATCTCGATGAGTGTGTCTCTGGTGCCAGGGACGCTCGGCTCTCTTCAGGGAAATTGGCTCTTATAATCTCTGCGGCCGGGATGCTTGGCCAGACGATTTTGGGCATTGGATATTTGGCTACTCCGGCTTACATCATTTCACTCGCACTTCTTCTCGGGCGCCCTGCTGCAGCTTTCGTTAAAGAGGATCCGGAACATCCTTTCCGTCCCGATACACTTTCTGGTGCGGAATCTGGCAAAATTCGCCTGGGTGATCATACTGACAAAGCCAAGGTGATTGAGAGGGTGATTGTATCCCAAGTCAACCGTACCCAGAAATTCCATTGGGGCACTGTTACCCCAACATCCTTCTTCGGGAACAAGGCCACCTGTCTGTCCAAGGGAGAGTGGCGTGTTCGTGTTGAAGGATGGGGGGGTGACCGGATCAGCGTGACCGACGGCTGGCAGGTGGCCGAGGGGAGCTGTGAGACCGCCCGCAACGAGATCGCGGTGTGGGAGCGCGCGAAAGAGCCGCTGCGGGACACTGGGTTCCCTCCTGTTCCGGCTGATTCAGGTCATCCGGAGACATTTTGGATCGACTATAAGGGTCCCCTCACGGAAGAAGTCTACCGTCGCGCTGGACCCTTTGGCTGAACGGGCGATGCGAAAGAACATGCCGAGATGGATGCCGGCATGGACCTTCCCGGAGGGAAGGGGTCGTATACGCTCTATGACATTGACGGTAAGGTCGTGGAGGCTCTTCAATGAAGAAGAAAGAGTCGCTTGCCGACAAGCTGGTAGCTG
>SDBT01018214.1_pt1 | contig 11048 bp, 14 predicted proteins | sample 2277101 | NCBI WGS metagenome assembly SDBT01 (sample SAMN10404973, study PRJNA504765) | marine sediment metagenome | isolation source: marine sediment core GS10_PC15, 103 cmbsf | place: Arctic Ocean: Southern Knipovich Ridge | collected 2010 | reverse complement strand
AAGGCAAGAGCCAGCGAGAGGAGTCGAACCTCCGACCGATGGTTTACGAAACCATTGCTCTACCACTGAGCTACGCTGGCAGTACAATCGACAGTATATCATGCGCGAAAAGGCCTTCAGAAGAGGATTCTCGGCATTCGCTTGTCTCTAAGTTATAGACCACGAACTGACTCTGAAAAGGAGTGAGTACAGTGGTCAAAACACAGGAGTCGTTCAACGATGCAGCGAATCGGTTCCAAATGTACTGCCGTGCCAAGGGGCTTGCAGTGAGTACTCAAGAGACCTATATGTACGCTCTCGATCAACTCAGAGGGCACTTAAAGGGACTTGAAGAAACAGTTCCGCTTCCGACAAGGCAGGATCTCCGAGGATTTTCTGGGAATATGTTGGAGCGAGGTCTCTCAAGAGGCACTATCCGCGTCAGAATGCGGTCTGTACGGGTCTTTGCCAACTTCCTGGAGCGCGAAGGGCTGGTTGACGTGAGCCCTATGACAGGCGTTGAGATTCCGAGAGTCCCTCAATCAATGCCGAAGATTCTCAGCGCACAAGAGATTCAGAAGCTTCTAAGAGCAGCCAAGACCGGAACATGGTATGGCATCCGTAATCACACGATTCTTGCTACATTCCTTGATACGGGGCTTCGGCTTAGTGAGCTAATCAATCTCAATGTTGAAGATGTCGATCTCCATTCCCAGTCAATCCGAGTGAAGAATGGGAAAGGATCAAAGGATCGTGAAGTCTTTGTCGGAAGGATGTCTGCAAGGTCACTGCGCCGATGGGCAGAGGTTCGTTCGTATAGCCTCACAACGGATGCTTACTTCTCAACGAGGGATGGAAGGCGGCTCGATAAGCGCAACGTAGCCAGGATTATCGAACGGATCAGTGTAAGAGCTAGCATGGGAGAACGACGCATTCACCCTCATCTGCTTCGGCATACCTTTGCTACGCACTACATCAAGAACGGAGGTGATGCGTTCAGCCTTCAACGCATTCTCGGCCATTCCGACATCAAGACGACAATGATATACGTCAATCTTGCGGGGAGTGACTTGAGGGATGCACATGCGAAAGCAAGTCCACTGGATCGATTGAGTGGGAGCAGATGATTCTTGCAGCCGTCTTGACTTGCAGGGAGTTTCTAAGCTACTGTCATGGAAAGGGGGCAAGATGGCGCGAAAAGAACTCACTGACAAGCTCTCAATCTACATTCCGCAACCGAAGATGAAGCAGAGGCCCGTTGAACGCTTGATAAGACTGGGAGAGACGAAGGATCGGTCCGTCAACTACCTGGTTGTTGAGGCCATTCTGGAGTACTTGGATAGGGAGGAGAAGAAATGAGGTTCCCGAGAGTGGCTGCCTGGGTTCTTGCAGCGGGGTTTGCTACATGCGGCTGGACTTCCATGGCGATGGAATCTTGGCAGTACGAAATCACGAGCGAATCGTGGTCTATCCTCAATGGACCTCTCTGGAAGAATTGTGGCGGGTATAATTGCAGCGGAGGAGAGTACTTCCACTGTGCAGGCTTCCCTCCATCCAGTTCCACCGGAGTTTTCGATTTCTACTGTCACGACGGAGATGAGAAGGTCCCGGACCATATACAAGTACAGCTCCGAGTTACTGCATCCGGCCTAGATACGACCTGGCGAAGCTGGCTAGATCCTGAGGGAATTGGTGATCTGGGAGCCCAGGCAATTGACCTGTTGTCTGCGCTTCGCCCAGTAGCTGCATGGGTACAGGTGTATGTGGGAGGAGGGGAACGCCTGCTGTTAGAAGAGATAATGTGCGGGAGATGGGAATTCTCAGGGTGGTCTCAGAATGCTCATATCTTCCCAAACGGCGTTCTCATCCTTGGCCTTCCCACAGACACGGAACTCACATTCAGCTTCGACCTGTTTCTCGAAGAAGATGGCTGCGATAGCTGGAATGATGGAGGAATCCGAAGTCGGGGCAGGATTACTGTGCGCTCTTGGGCAGACTAAGCTTACCAACCCTTCCTGGTCCCTGTGAACGGAAGTCAGGTGCGAGTTGGTGACTCTCCGCTCTTACGTCGTGACCTTATGCTGTGCGAAAGGATTCCCCTTCCCAAGTTGTCCGGCGAGAGCCAGCGCCCTATTCTCAGTGGTGAGGTGATGCCTTGTACGGTTCGACAAATCCCATTCTACTAATCGGGGCGGCTCTTGGCTTAGTCCTCCTGGTAGTTCTCGTACTAGCTCTCGGAGGTATAGATAAAGATGCCGTGAGAGCAACACAGGAAGCAGAGCAGGCAAGGATTGCTCTAGCCATAGCCTCTGGAACGATTACTTATGACATGACCAGGCGCCAAGTGCTGGCTGTGTGGGGGGAGCCAGACGACGTAGAGAGTAGATCGCTATTGACGACCCTCTGGGTATACCGAAATCCCTTTCGAACGGTGACGTTCGATAGTGCTGGTGCTGTTGTAGACTACCTCAAATAGGGACATCCTGATCTCGGATTGCCCTAAGTCAGTTGCCCATCAACCGCGGGGAATCTTCAGAAGATCCAGGACAGCAGTGGCCGACTGAGACGATCTAGCGCGTTTTTTTACGCAGTAATCGAAGGTCGGAGGACAAACTTCACCCGGTACTTCATTCTCCATATAATCCCTGCGAGGTGATGGGAATGGCAGGAAAGGAAGTCATGGACAAGATCTCGATCTACATACCGCAATCGAAGATGAAGCAAAGGCCAGTTGAGCGACTGATCAAGATGGGAGCAAAGAGAGATAGATCTATCAACTATCTTGTTGTGGAAGCGATCATCGCGTATCTGGGTCGGGAAGAGAAGAACGGATGAATGCTGGGCGACGACGCTCAATCTCTCACCTGCGGCTGAATAGCGATGCTTGATCTAGTGCAGACTGTGTCGGTAATTGGAGTTGTAAGAAGTCTCTCAGGATGGTCTGATCCTGGGACGATTATGAGCATCATCTCAACAACTGGAGCTATCGTGGTTGGGGTGTTGCTCTACAGGGCGTATCGGAAGACCAATAAGCTGAGCGAAGACTTCCACAAATGGACGCGGGGATTGAAGCACCCAACGCCCGTTATTGTCACGGGAAGCATAGAGAGAACACCTCCTGCTATAGACCCGCTGAAACTGTTCCTGAGGATAAGCAATCCTGGAGAAGGATCGATTTTCTTGCTTGCCCCCGCAGTAAGAATGCATTGGACTGGCGAAAGCTCTGACGGGGATGTGCTCAAGTGGGGTGTGAGAGATTCGAGGGACGGAGGGGAGATCCCCCGAAAGGAGATTTCTGGAGGGACCGGTGGAGAGATTCACCTAGACATAGCGAACAGCAATCATGGAATAGAAGCAGGGAAACTGTTCGGTGTGGAGATCTCGCTGACGTTTGTTTCGGGCACGGAGATGCAGACTATCAAATACCCAATGTACAGCATAATGTGGATAGATGAGGTCTTCTCTGAGGGGTTACTTATGCATGAGTCTACCGCTGATCGGCTTATAGAACTCCATAAATAAGAGGGCGAAGATCAGCCAGCAAGGGGGATTCACAGAGGCAACTGGCCGATCACTGCACTGCGGATATCGCCCTCAAGCTCTTCATTAACGATGTCGCTTAGTCGCCCATCAACCGCCGGTACTCTTCCTGCATTTCCTCTTCACTAGCCGTTCCGTAGACTGCGTGGGTGATTGCTACGTTCGCATGACCAAGCAACTGCGACAGTTTGCGGATATCCCCGCCTTTGGCTAGGTAGTGACGTGCGAAACTGTGCCGGAGTAAGTGCGGATTCACATTCACTAGTCGAGGATTAGGATTACTCACACCGGCCCGATCTCCGATTGTAGCAACAATGTGATTGACTCCCCGAACCGATAGGCGCTTGCCCTTTCGTTCGGACTGAAACACCGGCCCGACTCGCCGCCGTCCTAGATGCTTCCTGAGGCCTTCTAGCACCGACAAAGGCAACAGTATGGTTCGAGACTTGCCGCCCTTGCCGGAACGGATTACGACCCTCTCACGATCCCACTGGATGTCTGGCACGTCCAAGTCACAAAGCTCTTGCCGCCGAATCCCGCCGAAGTACAGAACCCGAACAATCAACTCATCTCGCGTGTTCCTTGCCGCCTCAAACAACTGCTGGATCTCATCTAGCGAAAGTGTGAATTCTGCCGCGCTGTTCTGATGATTCGTTCCGTTCGTCTTGCCCATCGTGAATCCTCCTCTCATGGCTACTCGTCACGATTATATAACATAACGTGCAGTAGTGCAAGAAGTTGAGAAGGTAACGAATCTCCAGTTCTAGACGGCATTATAGGCGCATTCGTGGACTGGATTCGTCACAGAATACTAAGTCTGTGCAGTAAGGAGTTCAAATCGAACGGTTCTGGGACAAACTCTCCCGACATGCCCTCTCGAAACGGGCCAATCTGGGCCTGCCTTAGGGCCCTTTCGGGACGAACGAAGGGGAATAACGGGGCTCTCAGTCGATTGAAGCTCGTTGGGCACTATTTGTCTCCAGATATGCTTTTGGAGGCCGACTTGAAGTGGATGACGTTCGCAAGCGGGAAGGATTCCGATACTGTGATGAGTTCAGGATTCGCTTTAAACCGAGCGATGACTCTTTCAGCAAACTTCCATGGATCCAAGCCAACACAGGGGCAACCGTTAAGAGTTACAAAAGTGGGTAGACCGCCGAATCTATCACTGACCATGAACAAGGTCTTTCCGCTCTTCGCCATTGCTGCGTGCAGGAAGCCATTCCGGCACATGTCCCAAAAAATGCTGCGTTGTGAGTCATTTAGGCCAAGATCAGTTGCCATAGCGTGCTTGATGTTTGCCTCGTCAGTTCCTTTGTTTTCAAGGTTGAGCTTGGCAAGGATGTATCTCTCGTACAATGGAAACGCTATCATGAGGACAGCATAACCGGCATCCCCATCTGGTAGTTCCTTGAGTTTCGCGATTGGTTTGGTGAACCACGCGTCAAACCGATCGATTGCTGTTGCTCCTGGTCTCATTTTCCTTTGTGCCCAACTATGATTAGTGTGCGAAGACGCACCATACCGTTAACTGCCACTACTCCTTTGCTCGGGCTTCGACATCATGGTGAGGACAGGATATCGGGATAGGTGATACAAGCCAACAGCACCTTCGCAACAAGAGCCGTCTTCTGTTGCCACTCGTTTCAGTGAAAGCCGAAAATTGTAGTATCTTCATACAGTACCGAACAGGAACTCACGATAATTGGCGGCAAGAAAATTCCCTTTAGGTCTGCGTTGCAGCTGTCCTGTATCGTTCCCTGTCTGTGCTTGGTTGTAGTAAAAACTATCAATAACAATAGGGGTCCCTAGTTTATAGTGATAATATACTATATGTACTGTTGCGCGCCCTGCCGCACATGCACCCACCAAGGAAGCGACCATAATCACACTCTGAATGACTCTTTCAGTAGAACTGAGCGAAGGTTTCATCAGCAAGAATCCGGCTACCCTCTACGGGGGATCTGGCTGTAGCCAGCCTTCGGTTGCTCCTTCGCGGATGATGTTGTTTATCTCGCGCATGGGCACGTCGTAATAGTTGGCTGCCGCTTCCTTTACGGCTTGGTCCCATGCAGGGGAATCAGGGTTCTGATCCTGGGTGGCCGTCATGTCATAGTAGACCTTCTGCCGTGTTGAGTCAGACAGCCGTCCGGCGCTTCTAGAAGTTGATCCTGATGAAGACAAGACACTCGGATCCAATACAGCGATTGTCAGACCGGTAACGCCCATTCCAAGGAAGAGCAGTCCAAGGCAGAAACTGGCAATCCTATTGACGCGAGTCTTCCCGTCTTCCTTTTGATTGCGTGCTTGACCCCATTCCTTACCCCACTCTGGCGTCAACCCCCAGATTATAGCCAAGACCCCAAACACAGCAGATGCAAACACGAGGAGGAAGGTTCCCATAATCTACGCTCCCTTACTCTGTAAATTGCTAACCAACTCCAGGCTATGAATTGGAAGCCATTAAGTCAAGCGGAAGGACTCCTCAGGTAATAGGTATGAATACGGCCCGGAGTTAGGCGCAAGATTCGGTCTCAGAGGCTCTTAAACAGCCGAAATTGGCCTTAGTTGGACGGGTGGGCCTCCAATGTCCAATGGGGCAGGGACGATCTACCTCGGATTCATAAGCGCTGTAGTCATCCGCATATTCGGCCTGCGGTATTTCCTGAAAAGACGATACAGAAATGATGACAGGTTCGTGATATATCGGGGATATACGTCATCGGAAGGGGAAACCCAAGCAACTAGGCATGAAGCTAAAGGAGCTTGACAAAAGCCAGGCAATCGGGTATAATTAAGGGAGTAAATCGAACCAATCACCGGAGGTGATATTTTGAGGGGGATAGGTACAGATACAGTGTCTGTTTCAGTCCGGGTGCCCAGAGATCTATACGAGGCATTAAGGAACGAAGCGTTCGTATCAAGGAAGTCGATGGCCAGAATAATCCACGATTCATTGCGGACAGTTCTGATGGAAACAGAAGACGAGCTCCAAAAGGAGGACGTCAAGTAAGTAGCAAGCGGGACCAGAGTGAGATCTGGCCCGCAGGAGAATATCATATGCTGTGTAATGAGATTATACCTTATTTTAAGGGGCATGTCAAGGAGGTTAGAGAGGGAGAGTGGATGGCTCAATGCCCTTGCCACAAGGACGACCACCCGTCTCTGTCAATTACAGAAGGAAAAGACAGGATACTTCTTCATTGCTTCGCGAGATGCAAGACGGACGACATTGTGGAGGTCTTGGGGTTGAAGATGAAGGATCTCTTCTTCGATCAGAAGGCAGAGGCCGCGCGCGTTACTCACAAGTATGACTACTGTGACGAACAGGGGAGTCTTCTCTATCAAGTTTGTCGCAAAGAGCCAAAGGGATTCTTCCAGCGTCGGCCCGATGGCCAAGGTGGCTGGATCAATAGCATAGAAGGAGTCCGACGTGTTCCATATCTGCTTCGGGCTCTAATTGAAGCAGACCCAACTCAACTCGTATTCATCGTAGAGGGAGAGAAGGATGTAGATCGCATACGGGCAGGAGGTTTGTTTGCCACCACGAATTCCGGCGGTGAGGGTGCGTGGGCGTATGAGTTTGGTGAGTTCCTGCGCAACAGATATGTCGTTATCGTGCCGGACAATGATGATGCTGGAAGGGATTGGACCACGGATGTTGTCAGATCACTCGAAGGAAAAGCCAACTCTGTTCGTATCCCAGAATTGCAGGGTCTTCCAGCGAGCGGGGATGTCAGCGATTGGCTAGATATGGAAGGGAATACTATCGAGAGGCTCAAGGAAATCGCACAACAGACACCTGCGATAGAAAGTCTTGAGACTTACGGCAAAGAAACTCCACCATGCTTGGCATTCGAGAGCAACATCCTGAACAAGCTTGAAGGACTCCTGGATGACCTAGGACTGGCAGGAGAGCGGCGCAATGCCAAGCTTCTTTACCTCGCGGTAACCTCCCGTCTAACTGATCGTCCTGTGTCGATATGGGTAAGCGGTCCAAGTTCAAGCGGGAAGTCATTCTTGGTTGAGACTGTCCTGAAGGCGTTTCCTAAGTCGGCATTTTACACACGAAGTGCGATGTCAGAGAAGGCTCTGATCTACAGCGAGGAACCACTATCTCATCGTTACCTTGTCTTCTACGAACTGGCGGGCATAAACAGCGACTTTGCCGATTACATACTCAGATCGCTTCTGAGCGAGGGTAGAATCAAATTCGAAACCACCGTAAAAGGAGGCAACGGACAGTTTGAATCTAGGCTTATCGAGAAGGAAGGTCCTACGGGGCTAATTCTGACAACCACCAAGCAGAGTATTCATACAGAGAATGCAACTCGGATGTGGCGCATCGAAGCACAATCAAGCGAAGAACAGACCCGGGCTGTTCTCATGATGGAGGCTAGGCGTTGCGGAGGCTCAGGAAATCTCAGTATGGACTGCAATGCACAGAACCTTGACAACCAGGGGCTATTCGGAGAAGCATTGCGGCATTGCGGCGAAAACTACAGGGAGAATCCGGGAGCATACACTGTCAAAGAGTGGATTGCTCTACAAGAGTGGATTGAAACCGCAGAGACAAGAGTGTTCATTCCATATGCATTATGGATAGCTACCCATATTGGCAATGGAGAGACCCGGCTGCGACGTGACTTCCCTGCTGTCCTCAATCTAATCAAGGCACATGCCATTCTCCATCAGGAGAATAGAGAGAGAGACGGAGATGGATGCATCATAGCGAACCCGGATGATTATCGAGCCGTGTATGACTTGGTGGCAGAGATCGTTGGAAATGACAATCGAAACGCAGTTCCAGAGAAAGTTCGAGAGATGGTTCTTGCAGTGCAGAGGTTAGAAGGGGAGGAACCCGTACTGTACAAGCAGTTGGAGAGCGAGCTAGTACTGGACAAATCGAATGTTTCGAGACATGTTCAGGAAGCGATAGAACTTGAGTTCCTTAAGAATGAGGAGAAGACGACGGGCAAGTTAGCGCGGATCAGATCAATCCGTGAGCTCCCAGACGAGAGAATCCTTCCCTCGCCAAACGCCTTGGACCGAGAGTGGGAGGTGCGACTACCTCTGGAAATGGCCGCAACAGCGCAACAGCTATCCTATAATAGCGATGGGATGGAGCAAATGGGCGTTGCGGTAGGTGTAGCTGTCCCAGTTTAGCTGCACAACGGACACATGAGGGAGATCGCGTATCTCCCTCGTTCTGTAGAAGATTGATACTTCCTTGCGAGCTGTTCCTCGGAATCTGTGGTTGCCGAAAATAAGGATCAGTTCCAAGCTATCAATGTTCGGAGATGCAGGTGTCCTGAATTGAATGTGTCGTATATTCCGGGGCGATAGAGAACATCAAGAGAGGTACTGGTCGATATTGCACGGAAAGCCTCAATCGAGTGCGGCTAGGAGCCTGTTGCCGAGCGAGTTTTGTATTGAGCGGTCAATCATTATACTCGTTCAGTGAATGAAGATTCCTAGTTTTCGGGCTGTTGTATGGGTTATCAGTATCGAGGAGCGTGGCTATGGCTGGTTGGCGGAACAAGTTGTTCTTCGGGGACAATCTTGAAGTACTACGAAGTGAGATTGGAGACGAGTCCGTAGACTTGGTGTATCTAGATCCTCCGTTTAACAGTCAGGCAACATACAACGTGCTGTTTACGGAAAAGGACGGCTCCGATTCGACAGCACAGATTGTCGCATTTGAAGATACCTGGCATTGGGGAGACGAAGCAGAGCAAACCCTCAAGGCGGTTGTAACTGAAGGCGGGAATCTGAGCTTACTAATGGACTCGCTATTCCAATTCCTGGGGCGAAGCGACATGATGGCCTACCTAACCATGATGTCAATTCGTCTGAAGGAACTCTACAGGGTCATGCAACCACATGGCAGTCTGTATCTTCATTGCGACAGCACAGCCTCGCACTATCTCAAGCTGCTACTTGATGCTATTTTCGGATTCAGCTCGTTTGCGAACGAGATAGTGTGGAAACGAACATACTCACATGGGGGAGCGAAGCGATTCGGTCCAATACATGACACGCTGTTGTTCTACCGAAAGGGCGAGAGCTACGTTTGGAATCCGCAGTACACTCCTTACAGTGAGGAATACATCAGTAGGTTCTTTCGCTTCGAAGAGCCGGATGGTCGGAAGTATCGACTCACCATACTTACTGGCTCAGGTGTCAGGGGCGGGTCATCTGGCAAAGCATGGAGGGGGACTAATCCAACCAGTATTGGGAGACACTGGGCGATCCCGGGCTACGTTAGGGAGTTGCTCCCCGATCCAACAGCAAAGACAGCTCAAGAGGCACTAGATCAGCTGGAGTCAATCGGGCGGGTTGTCTGGCCAAAGAAGAAGAGTGGAGTGCCAGCATTCAAGCAGTACTTGGAAGATCTCCCTGGAGTGCAGATTCAGGATATCTGGGATGACATACCCCCCTTGTCTTCACATGCCGCGGAACGGCTGGGATACCCAACGCAGAAACCGGAAGCTCTTCTGGATAGAATCATTCTGTCTAGTAGTGACGCAGGGAACGTGATTCTTGACCCATTCTGTGGCTGTGGCACTGCAATTGCAGTCGCTGAGAGGCTGAATCGCAGGTGGATTGGAATTGACGTAACACATCTGGCGGTTTCCCTAATGAGGCATCGTTTGAACGATACATTCGGGAAGCACGTATCCAAATATGAGATTCATGGACTTCCAAAAGATGTCGGTAGCGCAGCCGCCTTGGCGGAAGTAGATCCCTACCAGTTTGAATGGTGGGCAGTTGGCGCGGTGGATGGTCGTTCAGCTCGCGACAATAAGAAGGGTTCAGACGCAGGAGTCGATGGGTACATATTCTTCTATGACGACCCGTCAATGAAAGTGAAGAAAGCCGTAATTCAGGTCAAGAGCGGGAAGGTAAGTCCATCTCAAATCCGAGACCTAAAAGGAACCGTCGAGAGAGAAGATGCAGCAATGGGCGTGTTCATAACTCTCAATCCACCAACAGAGAAGATGAAGACAGAGGCCGTGGCATTTGGCTATTATGAGGCCCCTTCGCTAGACCACACGCTCTATCCTCGCCTTCAGATAATCACAGTTGAGGACATCTTCGATGGCGTCATGCCGAAGCATCCCCAAGCTGGCCCCGTGACTTTCAAGAAGGCGCCAAAACATGAGCCAAAAGGGCCGAAGACAATCAAGCTGATCGATGAATAGCCTAGCTATCGATTGCCCTGCCAGATGAGGTAGATCGCTGTGAACCTCATAGCATTGATTTGTGATCGGCGGCTGGCTGATAGCCCCATCTCTGAGTCTTGAAACGGCACGCATGCGGGTTGGCTTGTACAATGGGTAACGTTGATCTAGGATTGCGCAGTTCGATGGTCATTGACAAGCGAGTGAAGCACGGGAATCCACCCAACTTCCCTAGGGGCCAAAGGCAAGAGCCAGCGAGAGGAGTCGAACCTCCGACCGATGGTTTACGAAACCATTGCTCTACCACTGAGCTACGCTGGCAGTACAATCGACAGTATATCATGC
>SDBT01018213.1_pt1 | contig 11050 bp, 13 predicted proteins | sample 2277101 | NCBI WGS metagenome assembly SDBT01 (sample SAMN10404973, study PRJNA504765) | marine sediment metagenome | isolation source: marine sediment core GS10_PC15, 103 cmbsf | place: Arctic Ocean: Southern Knipovich Ridge | collected 2010 | reverse complement strand
AAGTCGTCAGCCATCGATGCTACGGTTTCCGCACGGCCAGCACCTACATCACCGCCCTGTACCACTGCCTGGGTGACCTCCCAGAGCCTGAATTGGTGCACAGATTCTTGTGAGGAGCCTTAATTTCTTTGGTTTTCACCTTGAGCTCTTGGGCGATCTGTGCCGGTTTGGTGACGCCGTCGACAAAGCACTCCACCATCTTTTGTAGCAACGGATCATCACCAAGGTCTTCCAGTAGCGCCCAGAGGAAAGCGTCCGCTTCCTGTTTCTGCTCCTTCCGCAGGAGCTCATTTCCAGGGTCACTGCGCCCGTCGCAAACCCCATCGAAGGCACTTCGCCCGCGCTCGCGTTCTTTCGGGGATGTCAGCGCCGCGTCCGTACGCATACGTCGATTGGCCCATCCCTTTACGAGGTTACTCGTGAGGCTATCAATCACCGACGTCAGGTATTCAAGAAGGTCCGGCGTTTCCTCTGGATCCCATTTCCGACGACCGTCGATGACTCTCTCGACGGCTTGAGCAACGAGATCGCCGGGCTCGTAACCTTCGGGCATTTCGCCGCCCAGAATCCCTTGCCAGTACAGCCTTCTTACCTTTTGCTCGGCATAGGCGATCAAGCGCGCGACTGCATCATTGGTGAGCTGACCCTCCAGAGCATCCATGACCTCACGGGGGGCCTCGTACTCAACGGAAGCTTCCATTAACCTCCTCCGGATCCGGGTTTCTTCCTCGGTGCTCATGCATGTGCCACCTCCTCCCTCGTCTATTTCCTGCTGAGCCATCTGCAGAGATTGCCGGCCTCGCCACGGCAAATTTCACAAACCACTCAGCATAAAAGGATTGAGGGACAAAATCGTCCCATCAAACAACACGGAGGTCGCTCGAATGGGCACCAACAACACCACGAATCGCAGACCGCTCTACTATATTTTCCGCGCTTGGCGCCGTCACCCCAAAACCGGCGAAAAGATGTGGGCCCGTGACTACGGGCTCAAGGCCTGGCGTATTCCGATCTACCCCACCTAGCGATGCCAGGGGCAAGGGAGGCTGGGACCTAACCAAGATCGGAGTCCCGACCGTACCCGGTCAAGCAATTCAATTGACGCCTACCGTTTCTTCTTCGGCACGAGATTCGGCGGGATCGCGATCATGACGGACTTGTCGACCTCGATGGCGTCGACGCGCTCGTTATAAGTGACGAGCAGCTGATAGAACTTCGCGCTCAGCTCGGCCTGCGAGAAGGCCGCCATCTCCTCGACGTTTTGGCCGACGAAGGACTCGATCGACTCCACGGCGACGCGTCCCGGGACCTCGTCTTTCGCTCGACGGCGGGCTGACTGCACGTGGTCGTCCGGGACCAGGAGGTAAGTCCGCAATCCGTCCTGGGCGTTCTTCTTGCAGCGGTCGTAGACCTTGTCCATCGGCGTCATGGTGATGTGAAACGCGGTGTCCTTGACCAGAAAGTCGCCGGCGCGGCCGAGTTGCTGGTCGGCGGTGCTGTAGCTGTCGTTGGAGATCTCGAGACCGGGGAACCGAAGCGCCAGCTTCGCGCCGACGAGGTACTGCGCTACCTGGCCGGACTGCTCGCGCTCCTTGGCCTTGGCGAGGATCTGCTGCACGAGGTCGCGGGTGGTCATCGACGGGTCGAACGCGATTTCGAGCCGCTGCCGGCCGTGCCACTCGCGCACCTGGTCGACGAGGAATCGCTGACAGTCTTCGATGACCTTGTTTCGCTTCTTCTTCGTGAGCTTCTCGAGCTCGAGCGGCTCGAGCGCGCCCAGCATGGCCTCGATATCGCCGCGGAGACCGCGATTCGTGCGTCCGCCCTCGCTCACGAACTGCCGCGTCTCGTCGAAATCGGCGAGGATCTTCCTCACCGCCGCGCCGCTCGCGCCGCTGACCTGCGAGCCGCCCTCGGCGGTGTGGGCGTCGATGCCGAGGTCGTACTCCTCTTTTAGCCGCTCGAGCACGACGAGCGTGCCGGCCATCGTCCCCTTGGCGGGGAAGCCACTGTACTTATTGCGGGAGTAGTACCAATCCTGAAATTGCTGCGGCGCGTCGGGCACGTTACTCATCCTCCGTACTTCTTGGCGGCCGCCAGCCTCTCGAGCTCGATCATGACTGGATTGAGGTAGCTTCGCGCGATCCACTCGACGACGTCGACGCACACCGCGTCGCCGAAGCCGAACAACGCCTGATTAAGCGATACCGTGATTGGGAAGCCGTCCGCGCCCATCAGTCGCGCGCACTCGTTTGGCGAGAGCAGGCGGACGCGGACGCGACCGTCCTCGACGACGATCAGGATCTGCCGCCCGCTGCCGCCTCGCGGCGTGCGCAGGCAGCCGGCGATCCCGTCGGCCCGGACCTCGGCCATCGACCGGCCCTTGCGGACTCGCCGAAACGCCGTCGCCACGTGCCGTCCGCCGCTGGAAATCATCCCGTCGACGAGCTCGCGGTGGCGATCGCTCATCTGATTGAGCAGGTACTCGAGCCGGGCTTCGGACCACCACATCTTGGAGTCCTCGGGCAGATCTTCGAGCACGTCCTCGAGCTTGAGATCGGTTTGGGGGAGCGACGGCAACGTGCGCAGGTCCCAATCGATATCGCCGTGGTGGAAGATGAAGTCGGCCAGCGCGCCCGGCCGCGCCTCGCACTCGAAGAAGCGGCTCTGAACGGCCGGCTCTCGGACCCGGTCGTGCCGCGACACCCCCACCACGAAGAGCCGCTTTCGAGACTGCGGCACGAAGCGCCCGGCGTCAATGATGAGGGGGTCGACCGTATAGCCCAGGTCGTTGAGCGCAACCATCGCTCGGTGGAAGTCATTGCCGCCGTGCGAGGTGAGAAATCCGGTCACGTTTTCGAGCAGGATCAAGGCCGGCCGGCGGTCGCCCATGCTTTTGATAGCCTTCAGAAATCCCCAGAATGCCGACGACTGCTTGCCGCCGAGGCCCTTGCGCGCGCCGGCGAGCGACAGGTCCGTGCACGGGAAGGACGCGGTGGCCAGGTCCACGACCGGCAATTCATTGGCAGACAGCTTGTGGACGTCCTTGAGCAGATAATGGTCGTCGGCGTCCGCAAACCTCGCCTTGTACATCTCCAGCTTCTTGGGGTCGAGATCGTTGGCAAACCTGATCCGCCAGCCCGCCTGCTCGAGGCCAAGCCGCATGAGGCCGATGCCGGCGAAGAACTCGGCAAACGTGAACGGCTCCCGCCCGGATGGTTCGGGTGCCTCGATTGCCTGGGCTTGCGCTAAGGTTTCCATGGAGCGATATTAACGTATCGGAGTCTCACTGTGGACGATGACCGGAAAATCTACGGGCTCGAGCAGCTGCGCGACACTCTACAGGTCTCCGAGCCGACGGCCAAGGCGATGCGCGCTAACCGTGCGACGGAGACCGGCCCTGAGATCAAGCTTCGCAAAGCGCTGTGGTCTACCGGGCTTCGGGGCTACCGAAAGAACGTCCGGCGGCTCCCCGGCACCCCAGACCTAGTTTTCGGCCCGGCGAAGGTGTGCGTCTTTCTACATGGTTGCTTTTGGCATGGATGCGAACGGTGCTTGAGGAACCTCACGCCGAAAAAGAATGCCACTTACTGGGAGGCCAAAATCGCCCGCAACCGCGAACGCGACCGGAGAAACGAGGAGGCCCTCGTCGCCGACGGCTGGCTGGTGCTGACGATATGGGAGTGTGATCTGCCGCAGAACTTGCCCGATTTTATGGATGAAATACGAAGGGCAATTGATGGCCGGCGCTGACACCACCGTTTATCTGTCCAGCAGGCTTTCGATCGGGTGTTTCTTAATGTAGGCGGCGATAGATCACATCTTGAATCGAAAAGGTGCACGCCATTCCGCCACAGTTTCCGGTCGTAATCTCTCAATCCTGATGGGTGCGGGGATTTCTCGTCTCGAGATGCTCTTTGATATCATTCGCGAACACTACTTCGCAGCCTGCCTTTTCGAGTGCCAACCGCACCCAATCAATACCTGCAACGAACTCGGCCACCGCTAGTTTACTCAAGTTAATCCCACCGATTCGGTGTTGCCGATCTCCTCTATTGATCCCCTTTCCACGATCATGATAACCGACTCGTATTATTCGGATCTGGCAACGGCCATTGTCAGCTCTCCCCTCGTGTTGACCCGCCCTCACCTGATCCGTTATCAAGGGTAATCGTTGATTGACTTCAGATCTGTACGACGCCTAGGTGTGTGCAGAATAAACCGCCACCAGCGGAGTGACAGATCACCGCCAGGAATCCGCCCTCAGTTGTCCTGCCCTGCAATCCGCCGTGCAGAGATGGGGCACTCAACGAGATCGCGATCAGTGGAAATAGTGGCCCGCTCTGGGAGCCATTCACGAAGTCCGTACTTTCCGGTTCTCGATTTGTAGAACTCGGTGTTGAGGTTCAAATACATCATCACGGAACTCTCTTTCCCGTCCCGGCTCCTCTGCACGGCATCGCAAATTTGACCTGCACTCTGCGGGTGTCCGCTCTGCTCAAGCGACTGCCGAATAGCCACCTTGATGAAAGGAACGGCCTCAGCCCACTCTGCCAATCCGTAAGTACCAGCGTCTTGGTATGAAAACGTGTCATGCTGAACCAGAGTGTTGTGAATACCTCTTTCGGCCAACAGTTTCAGGCCCAGATCTCGGCGGATCTGATTCACCCGTTCGGCAACGTCCGTCCAATGGAGGGGCTGACCCGCTTCCATCAGCACCTGCTCAGCAAGTGCGGTGGCCTTTGCGCCTTTCCTCGTCCAGGTCGATATTGACTCCACTTCCTTTTGAATGTCGTCACCGCAATTCTCGATCAGGCCCTCAATCAACCTCCTCCTTCGGGGATCGCTTCCCTGGTCGGGAATTAGAATCGACAGTACATCCGCAGCACAGAAGTCGCCTTTTTCGATGACCAATGACACGCAAACAGACGCGATCTCGAAGAACACCTGCTCGACATCTTCATCTGTCATTAAAACGGAGTGAACCCGAACCGTGTCTGAATCGCTCCCTATTGCGTCGAGGCAAATCCCGACAGACAAAAGCTGTGGACCCGCAGTTGACCCCGGTGAGATTGCTGTAATGAGACGAAGGCAAACCTCGTTCGAAACATATCCCCGGTTCCCCAGGTAGGACCTTGCGGCCCTGATTAGTTCCTTTTGTTCCGATGATCGTGCAACTCGTTTCTTCGCCTTCTCCTCGATTTGCCGAATACGTTCTCTCGTCAGGTCAAGACGCGTCCCGATGTTCTGGAGAGTTTCCCCTCGTTTCCGAAGATTCAGGATTAGCTCATCCCTCCCATCCAAATCAAACGGCAAAGAAACCCCTCCTCGCGTCTTGCGGTCGGATTGGGATTTTCCATTCATCGTTCCACTCGGGCGCATCAACCCAACACGACCAAACACAGAATCTTCTGGAAACCATCATTCGATTCCGCGGGCGCGTTTCCTTGAAATGATTGTTCGACATGCCACTAATCTTTATGGATGATCGCGTCAGCAACGTCTTGATCCAGCAGGTTCAAGAACTGATCTGTGAGCTCATCCATCCTGTTGTTCACGTTTTCGAGCGAGAGGTCTAGTCCCTCCCTTTCGGTCATGTGTCGAAGAGCTTCTTTGATGACCACGTCTCTGTGCCTCATGAGGATATAGCTCTTCCATGTCGAGCTGTTTTCGCCAAAGGTGGAAAGTACAAACCTAGGATACGGTGCCTCTGTGTTGATCCAATAGAGCCTAGCTTCAACGTCAATCGGTGCTCGCTGATACAGTGTCGGATATCGCTCCCCAAGCACTAGAGTGTCGCCGCTTTCGGAAAACGGGTCCGGGTCAATCCCAGCAATACGAATCTCTGGGAATCTCCTCGCACGAGCCTTCTTGTCGCCTGATCCTCCCCCATCCGATCCTTCGTCCCCAGCTCCACTGCTCTTTTTCCCTTTACCCTTCCCGTTGGTGTGGGCTGCTCCACCTCCCCCACCAGTACCTCCGAACCCTACTCCTTCACCCAATCCACCAGTCACCTCAGTGTAGAAATCCGTGAGGAATTGGCGCGCATAGGTATTCAGCATCCGGCTTAACCGCGCCGTCTCCGCTGCTTGCAGCTTCTTTCGCTCTTTCTCGTTGTGCTTTGACACCGATTTGGCTACATCGTCCAGTGTCTCGCTCACCCATTTGATTAGTGCTGATGTCTTGGGGCTGGGGATCAATCTCTCCCGCGCATTCTCGACAAGCGATTTTTCACCTGATTCCAAACATGGCGATGTCAGTACAGCGAACAGGAATTCGGCGCCGTCCACCTGGCTTACAGGCAATTCAGAAATAGGATAGGTCGCGATCACACCGAATTCGCCGATCACATCCAGCCTATTCTGAGCTTTAAGACGACCAGTGAGCGGACGATCAGCGCACGTCACCTCTAAGACGCCCGCCGTACCATCCAGCATAGGTTCGAACGAATATTGCTGGTCCTCTCCCGCCAGCAACATTGGCATTTCGACACATACCGTCTCAACATCAGGGTGAGGGCTGGGCTTTTCGACGCGCAACCGGTCAGCCAACCGCTCACCGTTCACCCAGACTGCCATATTGACGAAGTCAAGGAGAAGAGCCATTTGAGGTTGTTCACGGAGCCCCTTGATCACATGCCCCCATTGGGTTTGAACCCCGGTTCCCTTGGGTTTCCAGCCTTCAACCACAGTGAATCCACATATCCCGTCTGCAAGCGCGTCGAGCACATCCGCAGGAACCATCTTGAGGTCCACATCCGCCAATTTGAGGGCCGCCAGAGGATCGCACGGCACGTCTTTCCGTCCCTCTACAAACCCGTATTCCTTTTTTGGATTGAACCCGAAAGAGCTAAGTCTTCCGCGTTGCCACGTGGTGATTGTTGATTCGCCAAACATCTGCCGCATATAAAATTTGCCGCCATTTCCATGGCCGCCCAGAATCTTCGAACTCACCTGATTCTTATTTAGCCCCTTTGTCGCCGCCCGCATGTCGAACCATCTTTTGAAGGCCCCGTCGATGTCCGCTTTCTCCATTCCACAGAAATCAATCAAACGTACTTTCCTGAACGATTTTCTGCTCCCTCGAAACTCAAGGATGATGTAAGGACGATCTGTGACAATTTTCTCCGGCTCTCTCTGGTAGGCATCCCAAGAGTTTTTGATCCACTCGACTAAAACCTTCTGGTGGGTGAAGCTGAACGAACGTCCGAGGAGGTTCACGGCATCTTCGGCGACAATCTCATACGGTTCGGGTTCAATTCGCATCTTCATCTCCAAAAATTGAGGAAAACCGGCTAAACAAAGCCTCATCAGTTCTTCTGAGGATCTCCGCAAGATCCTTATTAATGTCTTTGACGGCAGATAACGTCGCGAGAAAATCCGCCCGGAGTCCCATCGCTTCCTTGGGTGTGGACCAGGCTGCGAACCCATAAAAACGCTGGCAGTCAGTGTCGATCAACTCGTCCTGTCTCCCCGCCTCTACTAATTCCACTGCCGCAGAACGGCGATAGCGTTGGACCGCCGCCGACTGAGACCTTGTAAGCCTTTTGGGTTTGGCTTCGACGGGGGTATCAGCACCATTGTTGGCCCGCTCGATTTCATCTGCGCGAGCTCGGCCTGCAGCGGTTATCCGGAACGTCTTGTTCGCAACCCGCACAAATCCTTTGGGCCTTAAATGGTTGTACACCGGCTTGTGGATGTCGGAGGCGTCAGGATATTGAGGATACCCACGAAGGCAAAAATCTCTCGGGAACGCTTCGAACGCCGCCACGACGAGGTCCTCGTATGGCACTGCTGAATCGCGGCCCTCACACAACCTCGCTAGCACCACGAGCACTTTTTCGGCTTTTGTCACAGTCGCCTCCAGCAGACCAGTGAATCGGAAGGCGAACACTCATTCACCAGTGCGGTGAACAAAGGTTCATCGACAGCACCGCCTACAATATTACCCCATGGGGCCAGTCGCTCTAGTCGAATGAGTTCCTTCCTTCCAGTTCTTTTCTCATATTCTCTACTCAAGATGGAACTCGTTCCTGGCATCGTCTGGTCCTACCGAAAACCGCCGCTCCGCCAGCCGAAGCTCACGCTTAAGGGCGGCGAATATCTTCCTAACATCTTCTTCGGTATATGAGTAGTTCGACCGATTCGACAGATTCCCGATAAGACACAACGTCTTGATGGCCGAATTGACGCGTTTGTTTGCAAGCTCGACGAATTTTTGCCTATCGTTCTCTCTCATGGTCACTCCTTTTCAATATTTACGCGTACATTTGAATGATATTTCAGAAATATCGCCCTGTCAACACCCGTGTGAGAAAATGTATTCTTCGTTTCTACGCGCGATTTTTCCTGCGAGAAATCACTTACAGACACGATTTTCTCTAGTCTCGCAGTGGCTTCGGACTGCAAACTGAAAGAAATGCGTCTGGCACACCATTCCGCCTGGGAGAATGCCGAGCTGGAGCTCGGCGGTCCCAGGGGGGGTAGATGAACGATCCCGGTCACCGGGGCACCAAGTTGGAAGCCGGTATTGGTAGGTCAATTGAGGTCAATCATCGTCTTCGCTTTCGAATTGCTGCATATCCTCTTCGATCACGCGGGTAGGTGATCGACGATCCCAGGGGGGTACCCAGGGTTCCTCGAGAACGATCTTGATCCCCACATCCTCCCAGTCGAGCAGAATCTGCAGGAAGGTGAGGGCTACCTTTGGCACGACCTTCGGGTAGATACCGTCATTGCCCGGTGAATCACCCTCGACCAGGGCCAGGCAGCCGATTGGAAGCTCGACGCCAGTAAAGTGCCAGATGTCTTCGAGCATGACGTACGCCGCGCCGTAGGGGGTGGCGTCGCGGGGTAGGGCTTCGACAAGGTGCTCGTAGGAGACTTCGCTTTCCAGCTCCTTCTGACCCATGACACCGTAGGCCGCCTCATACTCCTCCACGGTCCAGCCAAGGTCCTTTTCTATGTGCTCCCGCCACGTGCGCGATTCTGGTTCCTGGTAGTCAGTGTCCCGGTCGTAGAGGTGATAGCAGTTGCCCATGTCCTCGGCTATGAGCACTGCGTCGTACTCGTCGTCCCGGAACACGTAGGGCAGCAGAGGCCAGTGATGACGGCCGAAATGGCGCACCGCACCGTTGACGATGTTGTGGGTGAAGGGAGGGCGAATGAGCTCTTCCATCACTCGAATGGTCTGCGCCCATTGCTCGGCCCTGCGTTCCTGGTAGGCGGCCTCCAGTTCGTCGTCGCTAACCTTCAGCACGGGTCACCTCCCCACTTGCTTCCTCTTCCCGAAATCCCATGAGCCTGCACGAACCGGTCGACCACCTGCCCCAGCTGCTCGTCGAGGAGGAAGCCGACCTCGGCTTCGATGCGCCCGGGCACACCGCCGAAGAAGGCCTCGGCAACCCCACCCGCGATGGCGGCCTGGCTGTCGGCGTCACCGCCGAGGGAGATGGCGAGGCGGATGGTGTGCTCGAAGTCGTCGGCGTCGAGGAAGGCGATGAGGGCCTCGGGCACCGAGCGCTGGCAGGAGACCTCAAAACGGTAGTCGGGACGGATGGTCTCGACGGTGCGGTCGAGATCGTAGGCGAAGCGGGCGGAGATCTCGTGGCGGATCTCCTTCTTGGTTGCGCCGATGCGGGCGAGGTGGACGGCGACGGCCGTTGCCTGCGCGCCCTTGATGCCCTCCGGGTGGTCGTGGGTGACTGCCGCCGAGCGCTCTGCCTCGGCGAGGACTTCATCGACGGTGTCGAAGGCCCAGCCGATGGGGCTGACACGCATGGCCGAGCCGTTGCCGTAGCTGTTGTAGGGCCCGCGGTTGGGGTCGCCGAGCCACTTGTGAAACCAGGTGCCGTAGCCACGGTTGGGGTAGAGGCGGCCCCAGCTGCGGTAGGCGGCGGCGTAGTCGCCGTCGCCCATCAGGGCGTCGGCGGTGGCGACGGTGAGGACGGTGTCGTCGGTGAAGTAGCGGGGTTCGATGAATAGGTCGAAATCGTCGCGCTTGAACGGATGGTGTTCGTACGCGGCACCGAAGATGTCTCCTGCGATGGCTCCGAGCATGTGTGTTCTCCTTTGTTCACCGCGCGGCGGCGTCGGCCGCGGCGCGAATTTCTGCAATTGAAGGGGCTCGTGGAAGCATCAGTTGAGGTCGCCCGGGGCAGTCCCGGCCGTAGGCTCGACGGCCGGCGTGCGGCGGTTGAAGTGCTGGTCAAAATGCTGGTCGGTGTATCGGTTCTTGGGGTCGTCGGGATCGAGCTCGAGGGCCCGGTCGAGGGCCTGCCTCGCCTCGTCCCGCTCGCCGAGGCGGATCAGGACCATGGCGAGGTTTCCCCACGCTCCGGGGGCCGCTGGGCCAACTTGACGGCCCGCCGGGCAGCGACCTCGGCCTCCACCAAGTCGTCCTGCTCGGACAGGCACCAGGTCAGTTCGAGCCACGCTTCGGCGTGGAACGGTACCGTGCGCAGGTACTCGCGGAAGCACTCTTCGGCTGTGCTCCACCGGCGAAGGACGCGGTTGAGGTAGCCCTCGACGTAGGCGCCGATGCCGCCCTCCTGGTCGAGGCGGCGGCGGATGGCGGCGGCCTCGTCGAGCAGCCCCTCGAGCTCGACGAAAACCTCCCCGGCTTTCTCTTCGTCGTTCGCAGCGCGGGCGTCTTCGGCCAGGGTTTCGAGGGCGCCCACCCGTTTGCCTATCCGGCGCAGTCGGACCTCGTACGCGCGGGGAGATCCGTTGCGTTTCACTGTGCGCACAGTGACCATGCCGGAGTTGTGGCGGTTGGACTCGGCCTAGATTCGACACTTCTCGATGGTCTCGTCCAGGAACTCCTGGGTCGACTCGGACTCCAGCCACTCGTTCCAGGCGGCGAGGTCGGCCTCGTCGAGCTCGCCGTTTGACGGAAACTCGGGCAGCAGGTCGCCCCGCCAGTGGAAATCTCCGTTGTCGAGTTCGAAGAGCACGATCATGAACTTCTTGACCTCGGCCCGGCCAATCGGCACCGGCGCGTGGACGAAGTCCAGGATGACCTGCTTTCCCGGCTCGAAGGGCGGCCGGTT
>SDBT01018212.1_pt1 | contig 11050 bp, 7 predicted proteins | sample 2277101 | NCBI WGS metagenome assembly SDBT01 (sample SAMN10404973, study PRJNA504765) | marine sediment metagenome | isolation source: marine sediment core GS10_PC15, 103 cmbsf | place: Arctic Ocean: Southern Knipovich Ridge | collected 2010 | reverse complement strand
TGCGGTGCCCTTGTACGCGTTGTTGTTTCCCGCGTCGAAGATCTCCGCGATCCTGAGAATCCCGCCCGCTGGACCGCGCTGAGGTTTCCCGGTTGCAACTTCACGAAGGGCGATGACCTCGACCGTGTCCAAGCGTGTGTTCCGCACTTCGCACTCGTTCACAAGGATGTGGTGCAGGTTGTCGTGCCGGTCGTCCTCGCGCGAGCACTCCATGCCGTTCACTGCGACGCCGTGTGCGTTGAGCAAGAAGCCGTAGCTCGCCGACCCGTCCGGAAGCAACGAAGGGTTGCCGAAGAGCGAGTACGCCTCAGCGTGCGTCTGTGCGTTCACAAAGCCCGTGGCCGAGACGTCGTCGAAGACGTGCTTCATCAGGAGTTGGAGCTTGGCCATTGCTTGTACGAGCCGGACCTTCTCGGGCGTGTTGACGTTGCCCGCTGCAGCGAGCGCTCTCTCGATGAACGGCATCATGAACCGCGCGGCGCTGTACGTTCCCAGTATCGGAACGCTCGTGAACGTGCCAAGCGCCCGGACGCGATTGAGCACGACGTTGTGCACGCCGTTGAGCGCGATGGCTCCGACCTCGTAGTCAACGATGTCGACGTCTTCGATGAGGACGTCCCACGCACCGTTGCCGTGGATGCCGTGGTGACTCGACAGGCCGATCTTCCCGTTCCTGAGAACGAAGCTCGTGGCAGGTGCTGCTTCGGCGTCGCCTGCAAAGTCGGCAGGGCCTTGTCCCTTGATGAACGGAGAATTCGCCAGCTCGATCAACGCAAAGAAGCGCTGCTGCAGGTAGTGCTGGCGGTGCTGCTGCAAGGTGTGCCCACCGAGGTCGATCGTGACTCCGGGCGCCTGAACAACGATCGCTGCGAAGAAGTCCAGCACGAACGCCGGCTTCGATGCGTACGGTTCTTGCGTCGCTCGGAAATCGTGCTGCGGCGCTGGCGCGAAGGCAACATCCTCCGTCAACACGTAGCACGTGTGCGGGACGTCCATGATGTACGATCCTTGCGCAAAGTCGGCCGCCGAGAGCTCCGTGCAATCGGTTGTCATCATCGCTTCTCCCGGGTGAGCATTTGCACCGACGTTGTCGAGCAAGTCGTCACACCACCCGCAGATCTCCACGGGCTCAGGCGGTGGAGGCGCCGGCGCCGGCGCTGCGTCGTCATGACCCGAGGAGCTGGCGAACAGGGCCACAATGATAATGACAACGAGGAAGAAGCCGCCGACGACCCACAGCCACAGCCACGACCATGGCCAATACCAAGAGTTGTACGGGTCCTTGTGCCGACTTGGCATGACGCGACTTCGCTACATCCACAGGCTGTTTTAGTCTTTCAGATATGACGAGCACAAGACGAAAAACACACTCTCATCCCCCCCGCTCTCAGTCTTCGCTCGCAGTATCTGTTGAATCCGTGTCTTCGTCTTCGTCTTCGTCTTCTTCTGGGTAACGTCGCTCTAGCTCGGCGAGCACGCGTCGTATTTTGTAGCACTTGTAGAACGCCAATGCCATGTGCTTGCGGTAGGCTAGTTTGTAGATTCCCCATCGTGGGTGCTTGCTGAATGAAAAAATGAAAGCCGTAATCGTAACGAAATTCATTGCCACAGTCGCAAAATCCCCTTGCGTGATCGATTGGAACGTCAAACAGACAACGAAAGTTCTGTTGGCGCTTTCAGACACGAATGTAGCGTCCTCAAGGATTATCACACCCGTCACGATCACGATGCACATGTAGACCACGGCCATGAAGCGCACGACATCATAGCAGGCTTCCCTGCGTGCACGCTTGATCACACCGTTCGCTGTCTGGGTGCATGACAGGCAGGGCTTGTCTGGTTGATCTGGGTCGACCCAAATAGGCAGGGTCTCGGTGTTGACCCAGTACGCCGCGTTTCGCATCGCGGCGCTTGGCGGAGAAGCAGCGTTCGCCATGGTGCGCACGAGCCACGTGCACGCGACGGCCCTCTTTTTGCGTTTGGCGTGGCACTTGCCCGAAAAGGCAAGTGCGGATTTTTTTGATTGCAATGGACACAACCTGCTGAACTGAACGCGGGGGGCGCTTTTTTTTTGGTCCCCGCCGCCGACATTTTGCGCAGGGGGTTTCTCGGTTCCCACTCTGCTCCTCTGTGTGGGAAGGGGGGAAGAGGGGGGAAACGACCATGGCGGCGTTCGGGGTCAACACGCAGATGCTCTACGGCTCCATGAAGCACACGGAGTGGCATGAGTCGTGGGGTACCCCGCACGAGGGCTACATCGTGAACATCCCGCTTGGGTACCTCTCGCCTCACGCGTCTCTCTTCGCAGACATCAGCCACCTCCCGACGCGCATCCTCGTGCGCTGTCTCGCGTGGATCGTCTCGCACCCGAAGTATGCTCCACCGTACCGTCCCGCCGATGGGGAGGAGCCCTTTCCGTACTACTACCAGCCGGGCATTCCCAACAGCGTACAGTACATCGAACTGCTCAAGGCATCGAATGGCGACCTCATGGGCTACCGACTCTGGGTGCTGGTGCTCGACCCGCGCCTGCACGTCTTCAAGGGATTTCCAGGACTGATAGAGGACAACCAGCGGCGCAAGAAGGACGAGGCCAACGCCAAAGGTGGTGGCCGCGGTGGTGGCAAGGGCGGTGCAAGCGCGAGTGCGGACGGCAACAACCGAGAAGACGCGGGTGCTTCGGCCGGCGCCGTCATACGGCCCGGAGACATCGTTATCAACGGCGACCGCGTCGCGTCGCTGCTCGGGTCCGGAGCGGATACAATCAAGGCCCCCGAAGCCGAGCTGCTGTCAATGACGGACCTCATTCGGCGCGTGTGGGCCCCGTTCACAATGTCGCAGATCGACGACCACGACGGCAACATCCACCAGATGTACTCTTCGAGCACGCCGCTGACGGCGGTCGGACAACAGTTTCACCCGCTGGAGGCGATGAGCATGGCGAACGGGATGAAGCGCAACACGATGGGTGTGCGCAAGGAGCAGTGCGATGCGTCGAACTACTGCACCGGGAGCGGCTCCCACCCGACCTTCGACTCGTTCTCTGGCAAGTTCCCCGATGGGACCGAGGTCTACCAGCTGCACACGAGCTACTTCACTCCGAACTTCCTGCAGATCTTGCCGCTCCCCAACCTGATGCAGGAGCTCATGTCTCAGGCGCTTCGGAACTACAATGCGTCCTCGCGGACGCTGGAGTCGACCGAGGCGGACCTCAGTGGTTTGGACCCGCGCAACCCCGAGTACTCCACCACTCAAAACCGCGCAGAAGCCATACGCCGCCTCATGGTGGGTGACGCCGAGGAGATGGACGAGCACTTCATGACGCTCGTCCGCACGTCGCCGTCCATGGGCATGGGTGGCGGTGTCAACAACCTGCTGTGCGGCGCGGCCGTCGACGCGATCGTGGCCCACCGCGACGCCTTCATCGGTCACGTGAAGATCAACCGTCGCATCTACAAGACTGTCGAGTCTCTCTACCCCAAGGGGACGCGCGGCGATGCCACCGTGCACGCAGAGTTCTGCGCTGCGATGCAAGAACGGCGCGAGATACAGCTCGGCGAGTTCTGGCGCACGTTCATGGGCGCGCCTCCCGACCGCTTGACGCAGACCGTCATCGCGAACCGCGCTTGGTTCAAAGCCCTGCCGCCGCAAGACCAGTTCACGACGCGGATGCGGCTCTTCGAAGACCTGTCACCCTTCGGCAACATGGTCGTGCGCATGTCAAACGACTTCGAAGACACGCTGCGCCTCGAGACGAACTTCCAGACGTTCCACTTGGTGCTGCTGGTCGTCCTGTCGGCCTACCGATTCTCGTGGGAGCTTCACCCGAATCTGTTGATAACGGGCGACCCGGGCACGGGGAAGTCCTTCTTGGTCACGGAAGTCGAGAAGATCAGCATCCAGTGCGCAATCCTCAACCTCACCCACGTCACGAAGATGGCGTTCCAGACAGACCAAGACATGTCAGACATGACCTACGTGCAGGAGGAGACGCCCGGGTGGATCTTGGGCGCAGACGAGCGCGGAAACGAACAAGCGGCCGACCCGTACACGAAGAACCGCCTCACTCGCTGCGCGAGTGCCACGATCTCTCCCGAGATCGATCCTGTCACCGGAGCGCGTCGCGTCGTGTACTCCTTCAACCGGTGCATGTCCACGAACATTTTCCTCTCGAACGACATCGTGCCGGAGAGTGGGGCCGCGCTATCGCGCATGATTCACATTCACATGCGCAAGCTGCAGCGCACGGACACGGGAGGTCGCGACAGCACGCTGGCGCGCGATGTGAGCAGTTCCTCGGACGATATCACAACGTATTACGCGGCGGTCAAGCACGGATTCAAGCTGCACAACATGTACCTCTTCGTGCACGAGAAGGCCATCGAAGCCGGCACGCTGCCCGACATCGACGTCGAGACCGCACGCGTTGTCATGAACTGGATTCTCGACGATCTCAAGCGCCAAGGACTTCCCGAGCCGGACCGCCGCCACATCCAGATGTGCCTCGACCTGTGTCGCACGATGACCATGTACTACGGCGTCGAAATGGAGTTCTTCAGCGAGTTGGCGCGCGATTCGCTCGAAGAGCGGGAGGGAGAAGAGCACGCGACGTTCGTTCCGTCGATGCTCGAAGGACTGGTCAAGTGGAGCGTCTGCACGCAGGAGATCGCCGTCTACGTCATCTCTCTACTGGAGTTCCTCTGGGTGCCGAGCCTGCGCACGGACATCATTCGCGCCATGCGCCAAATCGCCGCCCCGTCGGAAGGCCGCTCGTCCGGTGGCAGCTGGGAACCAAGCCGCGCCTCGACAAACTTCCGCCGGGAGTTCATCACCGAAGACGGCAAGCCGAGTAACGCCGCCGGCGGAAGCGTACAGCAAGGAGCGGGCATGCCTCCACCAGGACCACCAGCGGCGAGCAGCAACGGCGCCTCGGCATCTGCGGCCGCGACTTCGATCGCGGCCACCGCAGCGCGAGCGCCGGCGAGCGGTCTTGTCCCGCCACGAGCTCCCATGCCCCGCAACGTCACACGCATCAACTACCAGTACGTTGAGCTCCTCGGGACCGGAACTCAAGAAATCGCCGTGCGCATCGCCGAGAACATCAAGGACAAGCCTTCGGAGGCAGACGTCCAGTCGCAGCTCAAGCGGATGGCAGCAGAGTTCACGGACTCGATGCCGCACCACTTCTTGGAGAACGGAAACTGGGAACCCGAGCCCGGAGCAACCAGCGATCGCATTTCACTCATCATCCAAGACGCCATACCGGAACACGTTGCTACCGGCGGAAAGCGTCGCCGTCTCTGCATGGCGGTCGCAATCCTCGACATGCAGCAGTTCCGCCTCAAGGACACGATCGAGCGCGTCCTTTGCTACAAGGGACAGAACCCGCAGAAGATGATCACCGGGTTTACGTACCACCACGGCGACAAGCCGTTCTACAACGTCTTTGACTGCGTGAACATCACTGCAGGTACGAACGGGCGTGCGATCGCCAACAGCTTCGGCCGCACGAGGCACCAAGACATGTTTGCGCAGAACTACGCAACCGGAGTGTCGAGCGCGAGTGCACAGGATCTCGACGTTGCGTCTTTCATGGTGGACGTGGATCTCGACGAATTTGCGTTCCGGGGCTTCTTCGACCGGCACGGCATCAACTTCGACGCTGCATGGATCTCGTTGCCAGCCTTCACGTCGAAGGCGCTCTGGGCGCTTCGCAAGGGAAAGGTCGAAACCAGGAAGTGGGTTGCGCCCGTACAGTACGACGGCACGTACCCAGAAGGATGGGCCGCGGAAATTCACAAGCGCATGGTCGCAGCCGAAGATCACAGTTCCACCCCAAGCTACGACACTTCGTCCGGCACGAAGCAGCACACGCGAGACGCCATTACAGCAAGGGCTGCATTTATCAATGATGCACAGAATCTCGGGAAGCGCATGCTGGTCGATGACGCGCACCGACGCGAGCGCACTAGGAAGAAGCAGCGACAGGGCATTTGAGAAGGGGGGAGGGGGAGATCGAGAGTGTGTATTACTAGAGTTCTGCATCGCGTGTCGCGAAGTACATGACGGCAACGGCCCGATAGACCGGACAACCACGTCCTCCCCGAGCGAGCTCTCGCTCCCGCACGTTCGCCAACACGCTTTCCAGTGACGCGCCCGGCGCTGCCGCCCAGTCCTTGACGGTCTCCATTGCCAACGAGACCTCCAACGCACTGCCACGCACCATGCCAGAGTTTCCTGCGTTGCTGTACTCGAGCGTCTTGTCGAACAGCGCGCTCCACTGTTCGTGGTCTTCGCAAGCCATCGAGACGCGTTCGCCGACAGGGAGGGGAGGAAAGAACTTTGTTTTTCCTTTCTGTTTTTATTGCACCGAAAAAAAGTCCACACGATTGGCCGCTCCGTGGGTTTGACCAACACATTCCGCAAAAACCTCTGCGCGCCCCCCCCCCCTTTTTTGCCACAGAGACGACGAGCCATGCCGCACTTCGACCCGGGAGAAGCTTCTTGTAACGCGGTGGCAGACAATGAGAACGGCGAAGCCGACGGGAGTGCACCACGCCCGGAGCCTCGCATGCCATGGTGCTCAGAGAACGGGTGTCCTTGGACTGCGCGGGACAAGTGCGAGTACGGCGGTTGCAACCGACTCGTCTGTATTTATCACATGGAGACATCCATCCTCGCACCGCCAAGCAGCTCGGCGCTGCAGCCTATGCCGGCACCCCACTGGGTGTCGTGCAAGGTGTGCCCACTGCACACGAAGAGTGCCTTGGGCCGCGCGATTGTTGAGGCAGAGAAGTCTCGCGCCGCGCGGGACGAAGCTGAACTCGCGACCATCAACGCCCAGCTGCAGACTGCTTCGCTTTGGCAGGGCCTGCAACTGACACAGCGGAAGCTGCATCTCGTGCCGGAACTTTTTCTGTGGCTACTTGTCCTTTCGATCGTTGCAATGCTCGTGTTGCCGTTCGGAACTCCCGCCAACCTCATTGCTGTCGCAATGGGCGTGCGATACGCTGTGACGCACGGAAAGGGTCCGGCGGGTGAATTGCCCCCATCTCCGTGAAAAATGTGTAAAAAAACCACAACTTCCAATCACACAGCGTTCTTCTTTCTTTCTCTTTACCCCTCCCCGTCTGAACTATCACACACGAAGATGGGTGGTCGGTTCTCGTTCAACAGGAAACCGCGGGTCGACCATGACAACGTCGAGGACGAAGTGCTCGTTGCTGCTGAGACGATGCAACCTGAAGGAAACTATGTCCTGTGCCGTCGCTACGACGAAGGTGCCGTGTGCTGCGTTGGTGCTGACGAGGCGTTGCATGACTTGAGCATACTGAGCGAAGACGCGTTGACGCTGAGTGATGGAACCGCCCTTGCGCGGTTGCTGGCGCACGCGATTAAGTGTCGCCAAGACACGACGGTAGCAGGAGAGGTGTTTGATGTTTTTGAGATCTGGCGCCGGAGGTTCCCACCGAGACTGAAGCGCCAAGACACCCTACCCTTTTGACCAACGGCACTATTCTCTCCGGTCCACGCCACGGTCACTGCTTGACTCAAGCAAGGCCCCACCCCTGCATGACCCCCCGCGATCGGCTCACGCCCTTGTTGCGTTTACGTACTTGGCGTCGTGCGCGCCTCCCGCAGTACCGCCCGAGAAGCAACAAGCACAAGACGAGCGTAGGTACGAACGCCGCGATGCCTAATGCTATTCGCAGCGACAGTGACGTCTCGGGCATTCACTGCTAGGAAAAACGGAGCGCGTGTGCGTGTGTGCGCGCACCGCGGCGGCTGAGAGGAGGCGCGCGCACCACCACCACCTCGCTCCCTTTTTTTGTGTTTTCTATTAAAAAAAAAACACCCTGCGTTCTGTTTTGTGTTGCAAGGGTGGAGGGCAGAAAAAAACGGCGTTTCGGCGCCCACGTTCTGGCACCACAGAAGTCAAAAACCAAAAATGGCCGCGCCCGTGGCTGCCACCGACGCGGTGGCCGCGATGGTGGTGCGCATCGAGAACCACGTCCTCACGGCCGTTCTGAACACAACTGTGAACCTGTCCTTTGTCGCGGAGCATCTCGCGCACATCGGTTCGGAGTACAACCCAAAGACGTTCGCTGCTGTGATCTTGCGCGCACAGGACAGAGTCATCCCGCCCAGGCGCGGCGACCTCTTCTTGCACCACCTCGAACCCGTGCAGGTGCACAAGCCCTCGCTGGAGCGCGTCGCAGTGCTCATCTTTCACCCGGGAAAACTCGTGTGCACGGGCGCCAAGACCGAAGCGCGCGCGCTCATCCAACTGGAACGCACGGCGGAGGCCTTGCGCTCCATCGGCTACGAAAACTCCGTGCTCAAGGGCGTGCCTGTGGTGCACAACATCGTTGGCCGTTCTCAGCTGCCGTGTCGCGTGGCGCAAGCGGAGATGGAGAAGGCCATGCCGCTCCAGTGCACGTTCGACCCCAAGCTGTTCCCGGGAGCAATTCTCCGGCACCCGTGGACAGAGGGCGTCACCTTGCTCGTGTTTGAGAGCGGAAAGATCATCGTCACGGGCGCCAAGACGATAGAGCACGCGCAGCGCGCGATCCGGCGCATCGGCCCCGTTCTCATGAGGTTTGACAAGCGCAACTTCGAGGGGGATTCCATGCCACCGCTCTTGCCGGTGAAGACGGAAGCTGTGAAACTGGAAACGAGCGTTTCCGCGATCGACGCGCCACTCCCATCGATGGCGGCACTTGGCAGTCAGAGCAACATCGATGTGAACCGAGCCGTGGCCGAAGTGTTGCGCGACGTGCGGATCGCGCAGGAAGCGCAGCGCCAAGCAGTCGAAGTGCGCAGGAATGTCCGCGTCGCAGAAGTGCGCGCAGAGGTCCAAGCCGACACCAAGGACGAAGACTCACACGAGGCTCCGTTGAAACGCAGACGACTGTAACAAAAAAAAAATCTGCCCGCGCCAAGGCTGCACTCCTTTTTCTTTCCTTCTAGGTCACTTCCAAGCCAACGGGGGACAACTGGACACTTTTTGTTTCAGACTTGCCGCCTCCAGAGGGGCCCTCTGCCGCCAAAAGAACTGGACACAAACTGTGACTAGGAATGTACGCATCGTATGTATGTCGCATACATGCGATGCGTACATTTCCTAGTTGCATATTGTGCCCAGTCTTGTGCGTATTGAAATGCGTCTTCGCGTGTCTGAGCAACTGAGCACAAAATGTGCCAGTCTTGGTGCTTTGTGGCATCCCCCTGATCCCCAAAAGCGCTGATTGGAACTGGCCACGTTTTGTGCCAGTCCAGTCGGCCGAATACGAGACCCCCTCCCCCCATTCCATCTGAGCACAAATTGTGTCCACAAAAACCATGCTACGTAAAATACGGGTTTTTTTTTTTACAGTGGGAGAACTCAGCAGTCATCGTCCGAGGGGCGGCCGCGCTTGAGCGCGCGTTCGTTCGTGTCAGGCGCATGACCTGCCGGCCGCTTGTGCCCCACCACGTCCTCCATGGCGTCGCGGTACTGCAGCAGCATTTGGACCTTGAATGCGTTGAATCCCGCTTTCTCGGCAAGGTCTGCAAATCGAACAGGCCCCAGCAGGGGTAGCGCAAGCGCGTTGTCCATACCGGCCGCAAACATCGCGTCGGCGTCCTCGTCGGTGAACAAGAACTCGGACTTGACGTGACGGCGCATGATCTCGCGCATGCGCTCGGGATTCCCTGCGCGGCGATAGACGATGCCCCACGGGATGCAGTCATCACTCGCGACTTCTGCGACTGGAAGCACCGGATCCGACTGTGCATCTTGGTCGTCTTGGTCAGGAGAACGGTCGACCGGGGGGACTTGATTGCTGACGCGTTCGGCGTCTTCCCGATATCCGGCGGCGTCATCCACTTGCGCGGCGTCTCTGAGCAGAGCCTCAAACGTATTGTCACCCTCTGGTGGTGATGGTGATGAAGATCCGTCGTCGGACGCCTCCGGCACGGCGGCGTGTTGCTGAACCTGAGGCGGATTGTTGGCCTCAGGTGGTGGTGGAGATCCGGCGTCGGACGCATCTTGCGCGGCTCGTGACTGAAGCTGACGCGGAATGTTTCCCGCCCGCTTCACCTGAAGCGGAATGTTGCCCTCCGGTGGCGGCGACCCGACGTCGCGAAGGTTCGCATCCTCATGCAAGTACTTGGCATCACAAGTCTTTGCATAATGCCCGGGACCGAGGCACCGGGTGCAGAGTCTCTGACCGCGGATGTTCGGAGTCACATCCAGTTCGAGACAAAATCTTCGATACAGGTCTCGGACGCGTTTCTCGTCGGCTGAAGAAATGCGGCGACGAAGGATGGCCGCCGTCGCTTGCACGGGTCCCATGACTGGCAGAGGTGGAGGAGGAAGGCTCGTCGCCGACGCGTCTTCTTCTTCGACACGAGGCGCTTGTACGTCTGCCGCGCCGAGTGGAGGAGTTGAAAAACCTGACTCGGTACCGGAGCTCGATTCGCTCGGATAGTCTTGATCGTCCCCGGCGTCGGTGTTGCTGAGCGACGCCGAATCGTCCCCGGTATCGGATTTCGCCATCGCGCTCGACCCCGAAGCGTTCGCGTAGTGGTCGAGGGCGTCCCGATCATACGTGAATCCGGTGGTCATCGCCGGCGGAAACTGCACGTCAAAGATTGCCACCGCCACACAGAGACGACGGCGATGACGAGTAGAAACGCGTTTCGGTATGGAGTCTTGGATGACGAGTGGAATGCGACAGATTGTTGCTCCGGGCACGGGTTCCCAGATCCCGGTCTCCATGTTGTAGTGGTGCGGCACAGAGTCCGTGAACACTGATTCCATCTGCGTGAGCTGCGATTGGACGTCTCCATCTGAAGAGTTGCCCGTGATTCCATCGGCAAGGCGCATGGCGATGTGCTGAGTCGTCTCACCGAGGATCTCAACGTACTGGTAGTCGGTGACACACGGCGTGGGCCTGCCCGTTCCTTGCTGTGCATCGACGATGGCGTCACCCGGTTCCACGTCTTCGGTCAAGGGCTCCCGGCGGAAGTCTGTCGCACCGCGGTGTGGTTCCCAGCATCCAATGTC
>SDBT01018211.1_pt1 | contig 11050 bp, 17 predicted proteins | sample 2277101 | NCBI WGS metagenome assembly SDBT01 (sample SAMN10404973, study PRJNA504765) | marine sediment metagenome | isolation source: marine sediment core GS10_PC15, 103 cmbsf | place: Arctic Ocean: Southern Knipovich Ridge | collected 2010 | reverse complement strand
CCCGGAATGTCCCTGCAGTAATCATACATATACTGCCATGCGACTAGCTTTGCTTGCTTTAGGAGCGGAGCGATATACGCTCCTCGAGGATTCGGATGCTTACAGGACAGAATGTCCTTTATTAACTGATTGATGCAGGCGACAGTCTTACCTGCGCGACGATGCCACACAATAACGGAGAATCGGTGGCTATCAATTGAGCGGTGTGCTCTTGCCTGCCATGCTCTCGGAGTGTAAGGGATCTCGATCGTCTGCATTGATCTCGCGCCAGCTAAAGGTTATCTCTTGCTGCGTGTCGTCACTCTCGATTCTGACAGGCTGTATCTGCGGGTAACGTCGAGAGGCTAGATTCTGCGCGGCTCTTAACCTGTGATCGACCTTGTAACGACCGAAACAGATCTTAAACATAGCCTCAACAGGACAACCGTAACGAGTAGCGAGCCCATCGTAGAGCGTCACATACTCGAGGGTCGCCATATTCTTAGAGCCTTTCGTCCTCGACATAGCTCTGCATACTAAAACCGTTAGGGACTGAAAGTCAAAGGGATTTGTTTTGGATCGATCTCAGAGCACAGCAAGACCACCCGAGAAACTCACTCGAGAGACTTGCTGCGGGGAACTTGCCTCGGATTCGAGAGCTCGTCGCGACCGACAGGGACTGCACTTTTACCCAACTATTCGAGCCCGGTCTGCAGTTCCGACAACCGCTCGAACCGTCGCGGACAACGCTCGCCCTGGCGGATACATCTCTCCGACAAAGCGAGCGAGGGGAGCCGGTCCGTTGTGCCGACAGCTCCGACGGGATCGCTTGCGACCGTACAGGAACGAGCGCATAATTGTCAAACGTCGCGACAACCGACGAGATCTCCTCGAGAGTCTCCAAGCTAACGAGAGATCGGAACTAGAGCCCTGTGCCGTGTCGCACGTTAGGGCTCTTTTTTTGACCGAAAAGGACTATACACCCCCCTTGCTTTGTGCGTATAATTGTGTCTCATATCTTGGAGACTCATTATGCTTACCTTAATAGGACTGATATTCGCTGCCGTTTTGATTAACGGTATCCGCGAGGATTGGCGCAGATCTGCGCAGATCATCGAGCAGGAAAACGCAGCCTTTAGATCCCTCGAGCGTCACTCGTGAAACGCTCAGAGGCTTGGGAACTGCTCCGCTGTGCCGCGATCGAGGTACTCGGAAACCACTGCGCAAAGTGCGGGGAACGCTGCGGCGATATCCCCGGACTGCTGCACGTCGACCACGTCCGCCCCGTCTGCGATTATCCCGAGCTCGCGCTCGATCCCGATAACGTGCAGATCCTGTGCGCCGATTGCAATCGCATTAAAGGGACGACGTATCGCGACTATCGAAACCATAACGACACGATCGCGACAATGCTCCGCTGCCGCTATGTGCAGCTATTGTCGGACACAATCGAGCAGCAGAAACTGATGCTGCTAATGCTAGAGAACCTTAAAAACTTGGAGACTAAACGTAATGGCTAATCCGTGGAGTAAACGCGAGCAGACGCTAATCTGCAGACACTATCTTAAACTGCTCAAATGGGAGCAGGCAGGAGAGAAACTCAAAAAAACCGAGCAGCGTAATCTGCTGCTGCCTCGACTTAACGATCGCACGCCCGGATCTTACGAGCTCAAAATGCAGAATATATCTGCAGCGATCGTCGACGCAGGCGGGCATACTTGGATTAAAGGTTACAAACGTCTGCCCGGATATCAGCGCAGCCTCTGCGAAGTTATGCAGCGAGTCGCTCCGGATCTATTCGGCGAGCACAATCGCGGACTCTGGACTCACCCCGACGACCTCGAGTTATGAGTCGCGAGCTGCGTAAGATCGGAGCAGAGGGAATACTCACGGAGGAGGATCTCCCCAAACTCGGAACGCAGCGGCGTCGAGTTTATGATCTGCTCTGCGATAACAATTGGCACAGCGGACCGGAGATCTGTCTCGCTGCAGAGGGTAGCGAGGGACTGCGCCGAGCTCGAGAGCTGCGTGCTCTGCCCGGAGCGAGCCTCGAGATCTATCGCCATAAAGAGAGACGCTGCTTTTATTATCGATTGCTGATCGATGCCCCCCAAATGCAACAGGAGTTAGGACTATGAGAAATCCACAAAAGGGAGCTCTGCGCGTCGCAGTTAAACTCTTGCCGACCGGACGCTATTTCGTAACGAGACAGGTTTACGACGGACAGTTTTACGCAAAGGATAAGAGCGTTAATCCCGAGCCCTGCTATCGCGAGGGACTGCTCGAGGTTATCGATCGACTGCAGACGTGATCGGTTTCCTCGTGTTTGTGATTGCCTGCGCAGTCGCTCCTCGCTTTATGGGAACGCTCTGCACGCTGATCTTGCTGCTCTTTATTGCGGCTGTCTTTTTGGCTCCCCTATGAGAGAAACGATCCTGAGTCTGTGCGACAAGTCGCACGTTTGGGGAGAGCAGTACGAGCCGGACTTTGATGTTATCTACCTCGACCTCGAGGGAGACGGTATCGACGTCCGGCTTTTTCATTGGCTCGAGGTTCGCAGACTGCGAGGCATAATCGCACAGCCTCCGTGTAATCATCTCGCGCAGTCCGGCTCGCACGCTTGGGACCGGAAAGGGACCGACTCTCTGCTCGAGGCTATGTCGATCGTCGACGCTTGTCTGCGCATGGTCGCAGTGTATTCGCCCGCATGGTGGGTACTCGAGAACCCCGTCGGCAGGCTGCATCGTTTCCTCGGTCCCGCGACAGCGACGTATAATCCCTGCGACTATGGCGAGGACTATACGAAACGCACTTGCTTATGGGGTCATTTCACAATGCCGAATAAGAATCCTGTGCCAGCCCTGGCGGGCTCGAAAATTTATAAAATGCCGGACAGCAAAGGACGCGCAGAGCGTCGCGCCTTAACTCCGGTTTCTTTTGCAGAGGCATTTCGCCTCGTTAATATCTAGGAGCGTAAAATTATGACGACACAAATAACCCTAATGACTAGCAGACAAGTCGAGGAGAAATGCGTTAAGGATCCGCTGTGGAGTAGCTCGCAGCTCCTGCGTATGGATGCACATATCCAGAGACTGCAGGGAGATATGGTCGAGGCTCGCAGTAAACTCCTGCTCGTCTGCCTCGAGCTGCAGACTCTGATCGAGGAGATCGACGACGACGACCATGCTGCGCCGGACGTTAGCAATGCGGGAGGATAAATCGATCGCACGACCGGACCGGACCTCGAGTCAGCTCCTGTTTCGGCGCCGCTGGTGGGCGAGCGTTAAGGGAAAATGCCCGACGGTTAAAGGCTATCTCGTCGATCCGAAATATATCAGGGACACGACAGAGCGGGAGCGGTATCAGGCGGAGCTGCGGGATTGGTGGCTGCACTCTCTGGACGAGAAGTCTCGAGCATTTCTCGGAGATGCTTGGAAACAGAGCTGCGATCCGATCGCCATAACTCCGAATCGTCCTGCACCCGACAGCGGATAATTGTAACCCCGTCCCGGACGCCGCACTCGCAATATATGTCGGTCGTCCGGGACGCGCACGCGCTAACGATCAGCGTTAGCAGCAGCAGCAACGCCCGCAACAGTCCCAAGCCTCGCAGCAGATCTCGACGGATCCTGCAGCAGTCCCTCCGTCCCTCCGGTAAACAGTCTCGAGCCTGTCCTCGACTGCGTGCCTGCAAACGTAGCGCGACCGAGTGTCGGACCTACCGTCCCCTGTATCAGTGTCTTAACAGGCTGATCGAATAACCGCTGCCCGAATGATCTCGTCGCTGTGCCACTATCGCCGACAATGTCCGGGAATGCAGAGAGGATCTTAACCATATCAAACGCCGGATCCTGCCTGCCTCCGGACTCTTTTGCGCTCAGTCCGGCACGACGGTACTCGACCGGATACCTGCGCCGCAGCAGTCGGTTAAGGTTAAAGTGCGAGACGTCTCCCTCTGCATTGATTACGTTTGGAGATTCCATTGCATCGAGCAAACGCCACTCGTCCCGAAAGTCTGTATAACGATTAAAGATCTCCGGCATTTCGCGACCCTCGAGACTCCTGCGCGTTAGCTGATCTATCTGATCGATGATCTCGTAAGTCCCTTTCATCGCGTTACCCTGGCGCCCGGTTGCAAGTCGCTGAACCTCTGCGACAAGTGCGGACCTCGCATCCATTAGCTCCGCTCCGTCGAGTCCGCCGAGACTCGTAACCTCGCCCGCCTCGTCGACCTCCGTCTCTGCAAAACGCCGGAGCTGCTTGGTAAACTTGCGCACTGGTTTAGTCTTGCCGACTCCGAGTTTATAACGACGATCGATCGCAGCGAGGTTATCGATTATCTCCTGATCGAAATCGATCCGTCCGAGATCCTTTCCGACTTGCGTAAATCCCTCCGCGAGACGATCGTTAGCAATGCCGAGCTGCGCTCCGCCGAAGTCGTCCGTAATCAGCTCCTCCGGGATCCCGACGCTCGCCTGCGTCTGTCGGTTAAGTCCGGTCGCGTTTAATCGCCGGAGCTGATCGAAAGGCTCCGACAGTCCCGGCGTCGATCCGAGCGTCGCCTCGAGACGTCGCAGATTATCGTCGCCTGTGCGCCCGCCCGCTGTGATTGCGATCCCGATCTCGTCCGCCCTGGCGATCAGCTCTCGCTTAAATGCCGACGGATTGCTCGAGTAGTCTGCTGTGCTCGCGAGCCTGTCGTATTGCCGCTGCGCTGCCTCGCCGAGTCGAGGGACCGACGTCTCCGCCTGTAAGTCGACCGGAGATCTGCCGAGCTCTATATCGACTTGCCCGCCGAAGTTATCCGTTACCCTGCCCCGTCCAAACATATTCCGAATAGCAGTCGCGCCTCCGCCGATCAGTCCGGCGCCTGCCGCTCCCGCGACTCCGCCGATCGCAGCATTTTGCACCCGCTCGCCGATCGTTCCCGGTCGTGAGAAAAATCCCTCCGTCGCTCCGATCGCTCCCTCGAGAGCTGCGATCGTCCGCAGGGATGCACCCGCAGGAGCTCCGAGAGCTGCTCCGGGAGCAAACGCCGCAGCCTGTCCTGCAAACGTCGAGACAGGGAAACGCTCCGAGATAGCAGCGAGACGAGCGTCGTCGTCGCGACTGAGCACCTGCATCTCTGCCTGAAATGCCTGCCGACGCTCTGTGCTTATAACCTCCTCGCGAAACGGGATCTTAGCGGCAAACTCTGCGACGCTAAACGCAGCCTGTCGCGCAGTGATCGCAGTCCCGACTCCGAAAGCCTCGAGCGGACTCGATCCCTCCGCCGCGAGCTCCGCATTCGTCGGCGTAATGTCCTGCCACTGATTCGCGACGAGCTCGAATGTCTGTCCGGTATTCGGATTGCGGACGATCTGTCCCATTAGTTAGACTCCACTGCGACAGTTCCCGGAGGCAATGCCGGAACCTGAAAACGCTGCACTCCGGGCCAAAACTTTGTAGCCTCCTGCGCATCTCCGAGCCTCGCCCGCATAAGATCTGCGAATACGTTATAACCTGCCCGCACTGCTTTATTCTGTCCGAGAGCTGCTCGCGACTTGCCGCCGAATCCCGACGGATCCGGCAGGACCGACTCGACTCGCTCGAGATCTCCCTGCTGCAATACGCCGAGCTCCATAAGAATACCGACGTCGGAGATAATCAATTGCCGCAGCGAGCCCATCGTCCTGGCGTCCGTCGCAGAAAATAACTCCGAGCCCACGTCGCTAAAGATCTGATCGAACTGCTCGAAATTATCGACGCTCTGCTGCAGCGATCGCAGCGACTGTCCGCCCTTAATGCTGCGCTCCGATCCCTCGAGCGGGACGATCATCGGCAGACCCGTCTCCGGATTCGGGACCATAACCTCGCCCGGAGGAGTCGTGCCGAATTGCGGACCTCCGAGAGCTGCGCCCCCTGCCGCTGCAATATCTGCCCGCCCCTGTATCCGATCCATAACATTAAATCGAGACGTTATAGCCTGTAACTGCGCTCGATCCATTGCGGCAGTATTCGCCGACTCCTGCCGAGCTCCCGCCGCGACGTCTCCCGCCTCCTGTCGCGAGCCTGCGCCCTCCTGCTGCGTGATCTGCTGCAATAGACCTCCTGCCACCTGCGGAGCAAACGGGAGCAGCCCTGTCGCGAACTCCGCCTGCCTGCGAGGATCTCCGGGGTCCGCTAACAGTCCGGATCCGGGATCGACCGTCTCCGCAGGTATGTCGTCGAATCCCTCGAGCGTGATCGGTCGCCTGCCGAGCAAGTCCGGGAGAGCTGCCTGCAGCTCCGCCCGCCTTGCCTCCTCTCGTTTCGCTCCCTGCTGTGCGAGCACAAAATCGAGTATCCCTGCCATTTTTAACCCCTTGAGAGTCGATCTCCCGGACGATCTCCGGTCGACCTTACCTCTGCTATTAGCCTACGCCTATGCCAAACGAGCTCGAGCGTCCGCTCGAGGATCCCGATCCAAACGACGTCCCGAATCCGCTCGAGATACCTCTCGACGCTTGCTGCGACTGCTGCAGTATATTCGCCGGACCGAGAATCGATGCGAGATTCTGCAGCGGCGCAAACTCCGCCTGAAACGGAGACAGCCCAAGATTAAGCAAAGTCTCGAGCGATCCGAGTCCTGCCTGCGACGCTGCCGCCTGCTGTCCCTGTGCAGCTCCGAGCAGATTCCCGCCCGCTGCCTGCGATGCTTGTAACTGTCCCGCTGCCGCCTGTCGCAATCCGACGTCCTGAAATCTTAACTGCGCCGACTCTCGTCCGAATGTCTGCTGCAGTCCCTGCGCCGCGAGTCCCTGCGCTACGCCCTGGCGCCCGCCTCCGAGTCCGCCGACGCTTACTGCATCGAGACCGATCGCAGGCAGGATCGATTCCGTAAACTGCCGGTTAAGATCCGTCCCGAGCTGCGTGATCTGCTCGTTTAGAAACGGATTCTGATCCGAGATCCGGTCCCTTAAAAACTGTCCGCCTGCGTCGAGCCCCTGCCCGAGCTGCGATGCGAGTCCGGTTAGTCCCTGATTCTGAGACAGGTTCTGCAGGTTCTGCAAAAAACCTCCGCCGAATCCGCCGAGCTCGTCCGCGAGCCCCTGCGCTACTCCGCCGATCTGTCCCTGCTGCTGTCCCGCAAGTCCCTGCGCATCTGTGCGGAGCTGCTCGAGAAATCCCTGCTGCGACGGATCGACAAACGATCCGGAGAATGATCTCGACGCCTGCTGCGACGCCTGCTGCGACTGCGAGCGGGACTGCTGCTGCGAGCTCTGTCTGCTTTTACTACTCGATAAGCTACCCATTAACCTGACACTCCATTATGACTCGTTTGCTCTCGTAACCATGCGGCATGAGATACTTCGACCATCCCATGCGACCGACTAAACGGATCCGATCGCAGCCCTGCGAGCACGCGAGGATCTGCAGATCCGCCTGTATGTCGTCCGCCCATAAATCGATACCCTCGCCGACGATCGATAAAATCATTAACGCCACTCCGCCCCGGACCTTTATGCGCTCGCAGATCATTAGCCCGACGTCCTGTCCCTTGTGCTCGATCTCGAGCAGCAGCCAATGATCGCCGCGAATATGCTGCATAACCTCGACGAGCTCGATCTCGTCCATATCATAATCGAGCGCACGCTCGAGCCTCTCCCGGTAATGCTCGAGATTCTCGTCGAGCACATACGGAGGACAGTAGACGAGCCTGCTTTCCGGCTCCGCCCTGGCGATCGCTTTTGCGTTTGCGTTTATCAATCTGTCGTGTCCGATACTCGAAACATAAAAAACTCTGAAAATGCCGACTCCCACGGATCCGACGTCGGACTCGCGATCTCGATCGTAATAACCTTTCCCTTTTCAATCTGTGCGAGTCCCTCGATCGATACCGTTATGCCGTCGGTCTGATTCGACGGATCTATCGATGCACCTGCCGGAGTCTGCACGCCGTCGATCGCCGCGAAAAACTCATACTCCGCATTAACGATCAGATTGTTATCGGTCGAGGCAAAAAAGATCGCGTAAACCCCTGCCGTTAATACCGTGAGCTCTCCCGTCGTCTCGTCGACCTCGACGCCGTCCGGGGTCGACAGGATCGGCGAAACCGTGTCCCATATATTCAGCGTAATAAATGCCGGAGTGAGCGGCACGACGACGGATCCGGTCGTCTGCAGCATTCCGCCATACGAATGCTTAACCGTATTCGATAGCACGTTTGCGATCCGCTGCAGCTCTCCCTGCAGGTAAACCGCGAGATCCTCCTGCTCGAGCGGGACAGGACCGGGAACGTAGTCCGGCATTAGTAGCGCCCCTTACGACTGTATTCGATATCGAATCCGCTCGACTGCCAACCTGCGCCGCCGATCGATCGCAGCGCATAGCTGATTAACTTCCCGGATCCGAATACGTCGACCTTCTCATCGACGTTAATCCTAAACTCGACCGGCAGACTCCACTCGATCGCGTCGTTAATGTGCATCTGCGTCCCGAGACGGATCTCGACGACGTCTCCGGAGTTACCGTTTACTCGAGGCCAAATGCTGCGGACAGTTTTAACGACGTCCGGCTCGCCGAGATCGAGCGACGCCCGCACGATCTCTGCATCGATATCAGCACCTGCAAAGTCGATCCCAAAGTCGACATTAAAAAAACCGTCCTCAATGTCCGCGAGCAGCAGAGAATCCTCGACCGGATTAAAATTAACCTCGTTCCATATCGTTATGTCCTCGTCCCATTCCTCCGTGTCCGTATCCCAATCGACTGAGCCCGATCCGTCGTCCGGTATTACTCCCGCCCTGGCGTGCGGAGTCTCGAATAAATCCCGCACTCCCCATTTATTCTGCTCGTAATCCCAAACGAGAGCACGATTCGCAAACTCGGATCCGTTTTCGGGATAGCAGACCCATATCTCGTTTTGACTCGCAAGCTGTGCCACAAACGAATTAACGAAAAATACCGGATCGATGCTCGCGAATAAAAACCTGCGCATTCTGCGATCGATGATCGACTGCACAGAATGACCGTCCGTTAAGATCACGTCTCCGTCGGTTAGTACGACGTGACGACCTCGAAACTCCTGTATACAGTTTCGGGTTAATACGCCGCTCGTCGTGAACAGAGTCCGCAGCGCGAATATGAAAGTCCCTCCGACAAAATCTAACGTATGCGTCGCTCGCTGCTTATACAAAATAAACTGATTGCGCAGCGTCCGTCCGTCGATCAATGGTCCGACAGTCTCTGCAACCGATAAGGATCCTGCGTCGTTATCCGGCGCCGGAGCCCACGTCTGCGGGAGCGATCCGGGCTCCGCTGCGTCCGACCATCTAACGAGCTGCGCGAAACGCTGCCCGCCTCCGTCCGTGTAATCCATAGCGATTAGATAATTCTTAAACGATCCCATCGCTCTGCAGGTTGCGTCCGTTTCCCATCCCGGCAGATCCTGCGCGATGTTACCTGTCTGCAGATCCCAAAAGACCGGAGTACCGCTGCCCCAATTATAAAACGGGACTCCGTTTAGACTGCCACTCGTCCACGGTTGCGGGATCGTCGGATCCGTTACGATACCGGCTGCAGGAGTTATATCGAAATGCGCTGCCCCGTCAGTAACGCCGAGTTTCTCGGTCGCCTCTCGCGTGCCATAAGTCCAGAATGCAGCGGCAGAAGTTAGCTCCGGATGCAGATGCACAGGCGGACCGATCGGATCTCCGAATACGTCGCGCACTCCCTGCACTCGCTCTGCAAACGCATCCCGAAAAACGACATTGCGTCCGCTCGTGTACTCCTCGATCCCGACGTCGTGCGGCTCGAGATCCTCGTTAATGCTCGAGGCTCTTACCTGCTCTAATAGTCTCGCCCTGGCGCCCATTATCCTGCGATCTGCACTGCATACCAGATAGTCGCAGTCGGCATCCACATTTCCCAAACGCTGCCGAGACTCGTCGCTATATCTCCGTCGTCTCTGCCGGTCCCTGTGAATCTCTGCAGGTTTATCCCGGCTCCCTCGATTATATTGCCGTTTCCGGTCGCGAAAAATAATCGAAACTTTGTATTATTGTCGAGCGGGATCATCGTGATATCGACGTTTCCTGTATTGACAGCGACGTGCTGTCCCTCCCAATTCTGCAGACAGTCCGTGTCCGCGTTAATCGCAAAGCGTCGAGGATTCCGATAGCCTACCTGCAGAAACCCGAGACGAGCCAGATCCTGCAAAAGTATCCCTCCGTCTGCGGACGTCGTCATAAACGAATGGTCGCTGCCCTGAAAGCGAAACGTAGCACGCAAGTCTCCGTTTATTGACGCATCGAGGACATTACTCCCGAGCGAGACATTAGTCGCGCCGACTGCGCCGATGTTATGCCGAACCGCTCCGGACAGTCCGAAAACGCCGATCCCCTCCGCCATTATTATGCTCGCCTCGTGCGACCATTCTCCGGTAATAACCTGCGCTGCAGACTTTAATGCGGCGTCGTTAATCTCGTCCTCCGTCAAAGCGACCGACGCAGGGACTCCGGCAGTCCCGACAAAATTAGGGAACGATCCCTGCACTGCTGTCTTAATCAATCGCAGATGATCGTCTCCCTCGCTTTTCGGATCATTTCCGAGCGGATTCGTATCGACGAGCTCCGGTATAAAATCTGCTGCCTCTAAACCCATCTCGACGCCCCTCGTCCGTTATAGTTATTACTCGCAAAATTCTGCATCGCTGTGCCTGCTCGTGCATTCCAAGCCTGATCGTTTACCGCTTGCATCTCGCCTAAAAATGCCGAGAGCGAATCGACCCGCTCCTCCGGCTCCTGCGCCCATGCCCATACCTCCGTAAGCACTCCGTATAAATAAATGCCCGGATAATTCGTAAGCAGCTCCGTCTCGTCTGCATCGTCGACGAGCGGAGTCGGTCGCGAGTAATAGATAAGCGTAAGCTGCGCACCCTGCGGACCGGGACGGACCTCGATCACTCCGTTATAGATCGAATAAAACGACGGAGATCCTCCGCCCGAATGCGACGCAGTTTTTATCTGATCCCTGCCGACTCCGATTAAAGATATAACCTGCGATCCTCCTCGTCAGCAAGGCCGACGAGGGCCATATCTCCATCCACAAC
>SDBT01018210.1_pt1 | contig 11050 bp, 6 predicted proteins | sample 2277101 | NCBI WGS metagenome assembly SDBT01 (sample SAMN10404973, study PRJNA504765) | marine sediment metagenome | isolation source: marine sediment core GS10_PC15, 103 cmbsf | place: Arctic Ocean: Southern Knipovich Ridge | collected 2010 | reverse complement strand
CTCTGACTCTAACCCGTCCAATACGTGCAAGTGTCCCATGTCAAGGGCTGACCCCAAGTCTCCCTTATAATCTCGGCGCGCAAGCCATTCCATTCCGCCAGCATCTCTGCCCGAGCGCCGTCACTAAGATTCAATCCCTGACCTATAGTTTTTATTTAGAAATTTAAGAGCCCCCCGCTTGACATATATTAATTTCAATCAGGCAAGGTTTCTTTGAGTAACTCTCTCAAATCTTTTAAGTACTTTTCATCGTCAGGCGTTCCTCTAATACATAACCAGGATCTAAGGAGATTCATCAAAATGGCTATAGCATCATCCGACAATTTTATGGGCAAGGGCTTGTAACTTGCCCTATGCCCAGGGAAAACAATCTGTAGTCGGTCCAATCTGGCAATCCCTTCAATCAGGTCCATACCTGAAGGTGTCCTTGGACAAAAAAAGAACTGGTTATAGATTAAGGCTTTTATTCGGGTGATCATTATTGGCGGAAATCCTCCAGGGTGGTCTGAGTTCTCGAAGCCGAAGATAGGAATAACGAAGATACTCTCTTGCTGCAAATGACTTTTGCTCAGAGCTCTTAGAAGTTTGCCTATATCTGGGAAGATGGTGTTACTCGTAAGCAATACAATTGAAGGCCGTCGCTTAGCTTTTTGAATGATCAGCTCCTCGTTTAACCGTAATTTAAGCCTATAGAGCGGGAGTTCTTCTCTTCTCAAGAAATCTGTTTCTTTAATATTTCTGATGCTGAATCGGGTAATGCGGTGCTCTGTTGGATCGGCTCTTTGAACTTCAAAAATTTGAGGAATAATGTTTGGTTGAGGTGATGTTACCCAGCATAATTGACCCAACGTCGGCCTATCTCTAAATTTCTCCCTCGATATATCTATATAAAAAGGATCTATTAATTGGGTGATTCCCATGTGTCAATCTAATTCTGTTGCAGAGTCCTCAATTACAGCCTCACCCGTGAGTGATACATCTAATCCTTCACCATTGAGAAAACTCAGGGCTTCGAGATAAGCTTTATCAAATATTGGGCGCTCATAGTCTTGCTTAATACGCTTTGATTGGCGTTCTCTCATTTTTGAAATGAGCTTTTTTCCCTCGGCAAATTTCTGTTTAGATAGTTTTTTTATTGAAATTTTTTCAACTCGTATGACTTCTTGTATCTTGGAAAAGTCGAGTATATCGCCGGGATGAACATTCTTCATAGGGTCTGTCTCAAAATAAATATGGTCAAGCAGGCCATAGGTATCTCCGGCCCATTTTCCTATTGCAGCTTGGAGTGGCCCTGTGACATAATATGGCAGGATTGAGCTAATAGAGGGTTCCATATCGGATTCATGCTTGTAAAGAAAGTGCTCCTCATCATCAAATTGACTTTCGAAAGGAAAGGCTTCTATAAACCCCTTATCAACAGCTCCCTTGATAGCCTGTAATGACGCCACACAGAACGGACCATAATGTACAAATTTCCACGTCCATCCGGTTAAGGTAACACCCTGATTTTCTTTGGCATAATATAGATCAGCCAGATAAATGAATTTGACCAATCTGATAGGAGATAGAGTCTCTTCTCTCTCAGATGAAAGCCAGGTGATGTATTGAATCAGTTCCAAAATGTTAACAGACATATTTTATATCCATTGAAAGGCTAATTCTCTAAATCTCGTTATCCTAAGTCGCCCTATTAACATATGCAAATGTGGGAGTCAAATTTTTCACCAGCGTGCATTTCATCAATATCTCAAAAACTTTAGAGAAGAAAAAATCCAAGATTCACCTGTGAAATATCCTGACAGCTGTTTCAACAATTCATCAGCGCTAAATAAGAGGTGATTGTGTCAAGAAAAAAGATTTGAGCTGTAAATTCACTTCACCGAAACGGGAAGCCAAAAATACTTAATTACTTATGACCCCGTTTACTGACCCCGTTTACTAAGATTCAATCCCTGACTTATAGGTTTATTTAGAAATATAGGATGTCCCGCTTGATCCATAAAGCCGATAAAGCCCTTCATTTATTGTTCCCCAGAAAGCTTGTGACTTAAGATAAGTCAAACGAAGACTTGACCCGTTCACACATTTCCAACATACCTTTATTCATAGCCGCCTACTGTTAACTCTTCATAAAGCTATTGGCCTGGTTTGCCAGCAACCTTCTCCTTTCATTCAGAAAATCTTTATATCGGTCAACCGTCCACAATTCTTTTTTTATTGGAATGCATTGACTCTTCAAATCCTTTTTCTTGATTCCTTTTTCTTTGATATATTCAACAGGTTCCTTTGAGCCTATATCAAGGTTGGTCTGTTTATTGATTATAACATAGTTTGCAAGAGTGTTTATCAATTCGGAATTGTACCCTTCGTTTTGCAATAGTGCTCGTGGGAAAAAATGATGAACCTGGAGCTGAGCATTATGACCAATGACATCACCACCCAATGAAGTTTCCTTTTCCCAATCTTTGGCATTACGATTTCGAATCATGGAAATGAAGAATGCCATTGCACCACCAGTTTTTCTACGGTAATCAAAATGTTCAGGTTTGATCTTATAGAAATGTCGCTTGGTCAAATTCCAGAGCTTGTTTACACTGGGTTCAATTTTCAATCCTCTAAGAATACGGTCTAGTTCACTGTGAACTGAACCACTAAATATTGCGAAAAGGTTTGCGGTCAGAAGCCATTTGCAAGCCGTTATTCTTTCATCCCTGCTGAATTTGTTTTGTGATAACAGGTATACCAAAGGAATAATAGAGTTGATGGATGGCAGCCAATTAATAGAATCCCATTTGACGGTACCCGTTAAAAGCTCGACCGTGCGCCCCAATCCCTTCTCTGTTTGTTTCCAGGAATTTTTCAGTGCCTTCTCGTCGGATCCATCCCATATGTCACGGGGATTGGTGAAATTCATTTTGCTTGTGTGGACACCTGCCAGGCATTGAATCAGGAAGGGTTTGGTGAAATTAAATTGGGGTGCAAATTTATTTGATGCCCGATTTATTCCATTGGCCACAAGGTTAGGTACGGTTAATGCGAGTTCAGCCGCAGCTAGGTCACTCCGATTAAGTTTTTTACCCGTTGAGTTGAACCTGATGAAGAGTTCCGTAGCCTTGCGATAATCACTGTCTTCAAAATTTATTATCCCGACTTCATAATCCATTATAGCCTTCAATTTGGTTAAAGAAGCAAGGACTTTTTCACCGTCATTATCGTAATCAAATCCTTCGAAATCCTTGAGTTGTTCTAATATTTGAAGAGGCTTCACTTCATCGGACAAGACGTCGCTCACAGGGATATAAAAAGGATTGTTATTCCAGCGCGCGCGGTAATGAAATCTTTCCATATCAGAATTTTCTTTTTCTGGGGGTTCGAGAGCAAAGACAAGCGGGTATTTCTCATCTCCATCCCTTACGAGTTTAATTGCCATCAGCCTCTGTTGTCCGTCGAGTAGATAGCCGTAAAAGTTATCAACAGCCTGACCAATCATTATTTTCTTTTTAACGCCAAAACCTTTATGGGCAACTGCAATCTTTGCCTGCCAAACGAGCATGTAACCTATTGGAAGCCCCCTGTAGAGAGAATCGAAGAGCAGTAAAACGTTCTTTTTACTCCAAACGAAATCTCTCTGGATTTCAGGCAATACCAATTCGTTAGTGTCAATGTGACCCAAAAGTGTTTTTAGACTTTTGTTAGTGATGCCCATAAAGATTACCCCCTTTCTTTCCATCCAGCCTTTATCTGATAAATAAGGCCACCCATTCTTATTTCATCCTTCCGTTTAATATATCTATATATGGCGACTATCTGAGCAATTCTCCGCGGTCCCTAGCTTCAAGAAAAATATTGACCATGTATGGTATATTTATATCGTTTATACCCAATTCTTTTTTAACATTCCTAATCTCTTTTTGCCATAGTTCAAAGTCAGTTGGTGAATGTGGATCATTAATAAAGCAAATATTCACGAGCCAAGCGGGAACATTCACGATTTCACGGAAAAAATAAAGATGGGCCATGCGATTGGCGGATTGATAAAGCGATCCTGTCCAATCAATATCCGGAGAAACACCAAGCCCCCTTTTTGTCCTATTTAAGGCCTTTTCAATTTTCTCTTTTGATTCTTTTGCCTTTGCCCTCATACCTCCACCGTAAATCTCAGGTGGATGACTCTTCGCTTCCACAAGCAAGACTCCTTTGGAATTTAGGTCTTCTGGAAATTCAAGGACTGCAAGAGCATCCCAACTTGGCCCACCACGAGGCCAGAATTCTCTTAAGTCATCTGCAAGGTGTTCGAAACCTACCGCCTTTAGAAAAGCTCTGTCCTGATACTCGACAAATTTTTCATTCTTAAGCGGAGACACCCAGCGAAGCTTGGGGTTCAATAAAGCGATTGAGGGCAATGCATCGAAAACATTCTGAGATAGTTCATCAGTCCGCCTGTTCACGTAGGTTTGTATCAGAAGCTGGCTTCCGGCGTATGCCCGACCTGAATCATCAACTCTGGTGTTTTCTTTCTTCATTCGATTGGAGTTACTGACCATCTCATAGCCACGTCATTAACAAGAGGGAGAATTCAAGGTTTAAGACATGCCCCCTATCCATAAGTTGCTTTAGAACCTAAGCCCTCCCCTAAGATTCAATCCCTGACCTGTAGTTTTATTTAGAAATTAAAGAGCGTCCTGCTTCATGAATAAGTTGATTATTTATTTATGGACGTCCCTCTTTACAGGACTGTGTCGGAATTTATCATTATTTTTACTTCCATTTTAGAAAGCTGAATGCTGGGATCTCTTATGCAACCGCTTCCTCCGGTGTCGCCAAAATCTCTTTCTGAATATATTTCTTCAAATCATCAACTGCTGTAAAATACAGATATCCGTTTTGATTAGCAACCTTCTCAATATCCTTTCCTTCATTTATTAGAAGCGCCACAGGCCGACTCAGGCCTGGTTGCAAACCATCAGGCCATGCCAGATCAAGAACGGCCAGGTCTTTACCTGTATCCTCGTCGCATAGTTCGTATTCTATTTCGCCAGGCGGCAGGCCCATGCTTTCCACCCACAACGCACATTCCAAAATGAGTTCTTCCTCTTCATCACTGACAATCCGGCCTGGAACTGCCTCAATTTTCCTGAGAGTGATATCCTCTATGGGTGTTTCTGCTTCAGGTACTTTTCCATGATAAAGGCTTACCAGAAATTCATTTGCGGCTTTCGCAATTAGCTTCCTTCTTTCTGCCAAGAAATTAAGATATCTGTCCGGTTTCCATAGTTCTTTGTCCATAGGCATCCAGTGCGATGCAAGGGCGCCCGGATGATTCTTTTCCACTTCTTCAAAGTATTCCTCAGGCGCCCGTTTACCGATCCAGAGATTTGTTTCCTGCGTTTGAAATGTAAAGTTGGCAATGGCATTCACATCGGATCTTTCATAGCCCTTTTCGTACAAATATGCCTTGGGGAAAATATGATGAACCTGAAGCGTACTTAATTTGCCAAGCATGTGAGAAGATAGATCAACTCCGGTTCCCCAATCTTTGGAGCCACAAACCCTTGTTAAGAGATAAATCAGGGGATAAAAACGTGCGCCTTTACCCCAGCCGCTCACATCCTGTTCATGTACCGTTAGGTCACCCCTGTTTTTCCGCAGGTTTTCAATAAGCCTTTCAAGCGCACCCTCTTTTTTCTGTATGAGCGACAGGTCCTGCCTTAGCACACTCTCAGTTGAGCCTGCATATCGCCCCCACAGGAAGGTATGGACATACCAGTAAAGCAGTTTATCCCGATCTTCATGGACTAATCGGGCTGTTCCATGTTCTGATAAATACTTGGACATCAGTGGCAAAGACCCCCGTCCGCCAAGCACCCTGTCATGGTCTAAGCCTAATCTCGAGGAAATAATGTTCAAAAACCCGTCAATTTTTTTCTCGGCCTCTAAAAGTCCATTTTTAAAAGTTGTGGTATCTACATCCTTCAAGGCTGAAAAATAAGCCTCGCCGGTTAATATGGCATTGATGTTCCTGAGAAACCATTCAAGGGTAAAATCAAATCCGGCGCGCCTCCATTTTTCCAGCCTGTTCTTCATTTCGTCACGGGCCTCCGGCCAGGAGGCGCATATCTTAGCAAGAGCCAAATCACCCTTTGAAAGCTTGGTACCACCACTGTTAACTTTATTGAAAATCTCAACAACAATATCGACGGTTTTGTCCTGCCCCGTTATTTTTTCATTATGGAGGTCAACATCTTTGATTTGATCAATTGCGTTTAACCTTCCAAGATATTGGGCCATTTTGGGCTGCACATCTATTTTAGTGCTGAGCTCACTGAAAACTGATACCGCACCTTCCTGCATTACTTCAGTTACATTCACCCAAAGGTTATCATCCTTCATTTTTACCGGTTGGTAGAATTCAAATACTGCATCTTCCAAGTGAAAGTACAAACCAGTAATAACCTTTTTATCCCCGTCAAAGAATATCGGCGGTTTCCCCCGGACAATACCATAGAGTGAAGTTATTCGTTGCTGCCCGTCGAGCAAAAGATTCACCACACCTGGGGTTATTGGACCATCGCCACGTGTAAGCGCTTCGTCTGATTGCACAACCCAGACAAGAAGACTCCCGATCGGAAACTTTCGGTACAAGGAATTCATCAAGCCCCTCACCTGTTCCCGGTTCCAGACATATCCCCTTTGAAACTTGGGCAGGGCCATAGTCCCGAGATCAATTTGATCAAGTATCGTCTGTATTTTCATTTGATACCCCCTAAAGTTAAATAGATACTTGTAATAAATAGTTGTTGTGGAGCTTGAATAAAAAAGGCCCTCCAGGCGCAGGTGCTCGGATCTGGCCTGTTCCACTCGGCTGCCAGAAGTTTACTTCATCAATCCCTGGCTGCTGGGAGAGAAAGGCAAACCAATCATTATCCGTGACACCGATAAAGCCTTTCATTTGGTATCCCCTGGAACGTTTAAGGACATAACAAGAGTCAAACAGATACTTTACACGTTCTCAATACTTATTTACTTATGCCCCGTTTAAAAGTTGCTTTAGAATCTACGTCTTTCACGTCCCGATTCACAGGCTTCCCCCTATTTAGGATAAGCCGGTATCGTCATTAATCCTGGGTCGATCAGCAACAGGACCTTTAGCAGTGAATGCAAGCTCGAACGTCACCTCTAGACCAGGTTCCATGAAGATTCCCCCAAACTTAGAACCTGGACACAAAAATCGGGGGTAACTCGCCGACTCTATGAGCGCGTACCCTGCCTTCACAACCATTACTTTGCCCTTTATTCTGAGCGGTTCTTGAAGAATATCTGGAATAGGAGGGCGAAACTGTATTGTATTCAATTCCGTTGCAGTAAAATCACGTCTAGACGATTCTGCAAACACCTCATTTGCTTCTGAGAATTGTTCATCCATGAATAATATACCACCTAGAGTTGCTATAAATCTAGGGTCACTCAAGCCGTAAAGTGTGCTAAGCCTTAGAACTGCTATAGCCTCTTTGTAAGGTTTCTTAAGGCTCACCAAAGCAATTGCATATTCAACAAATACCCGAAATTCATCATGATGGTTCTTTATAACAGGCTCAAGAACATCCACTGTCTTTTGAGGGAGGTTCACCTTACGATAAGCTCTTCCTAGGAGATACGTTGAAACAATACTGCCTGGACTATCTCGTACTGCTTTCTCAAGAGCCCTTACTCGAGACGGCTCGTTGCCGAGCAATTGCTGTACGTTTGAAGACTCAATCCAGAGCCCATACCGGACAGGGACTATCTTGAGACCTTCATTAATAATTTCTTCAGCTTTAGAAATATATTCAGCGGCCTCTTCTTGAGTAGGGGCTCTTTTTGCCCATCCAAGGTAGAGTTGAGACAGCCCTTGATAACTGTATTCGTCCTTAGCATACATGCTTAGTCCTTGCCGAAAACTTGCCTCACTCTGTACGAGTCGGCGTCTCGCTAGCTCATTACTCTCAATGTTTAAAGCTAGCTGCTTTAGAATCATTCCTTTAGTGTGGTGCAAGACTCGGTAGCTACGTTTCATCTTAAGTGCCTCTTCGATCTGGCCAAGCGCCAAATTCGCTTTATCTTCACGCGAGAGCATTCTTGCATAGTGCTGTCGGACGTATGGGCTGTCTGGATCTTTCTTGCAGGCCGTCTCAAAGAATCGAATCTTACCTTCAAGACTACGAATGCTGTTTACTACGCGATCTGATCGGATAAAGTATTCAAAGGCGTCTTTGTCAGCCTTGTAGTTAAGATTTAAAGCAGATAGTGACGACTGGACGAGGTTATCCCTATCAGCTGGTTCGCCACAGCGTTCCCAGACTATAGCGGCGATAGTCCTATGCCTCGATCTTGCAGCATAGCTCCCCTTTCTTTCATCGATACAATAATAGATAACTACACCTTCAGTGGCGTCTCCTGTGGCTTTGTACATTTCTTGAAGGGGGATCTCCATAAGCTGGGCTAAAAGGGTGTCCCGAATGTACGCACCGTGCTGATGGAAGCAGCAGACTGATAGATACAGTCGCCGTGAAAGGTCGTCACCAATCCCCCGATATTCATCTTCTAATATCGCGTCAAAACTTCTCCCCTCGGTTGCCTCACGCATTGCGACCAGTAATTCCTTGCCATGCTTCTGCTTTATAGCATTGAACTGTAGCTCTCTGCTTAGGGGCTCAAGTTTATTGAGCTCGCAATGCTTGGCAAGACAGTCAAGGAGACGATTAATTTCAGAGTCGCTTAAAGAATCTATCAGGAATTCTTTTCCTCTAAGCTTCCCATGGCCTTGCCGCCACTCGTTTAGCCTTTCCCCAAGTATGAACATAGCTGACCTTCCCTTTTCTCTTAGTCGGTGGACTAGGGAATGCAATATAATGCTATGATCTGCAGCATTGTTCACAAAGAAGAAAGGGTTATCGGGAAAAAGAGACGATGCAAATTCAACGTCACCCTCCAAAACGGAATTTCCAGGCTTTAACATGAACATTATACCTGCTCTTTCTTGAGCCAGTCTAGCAGCCAAGCTCATTAGGAGCGTTGTGACACCGTAACCTGCCGGCCCTAGAATAATATTGACACGCTGTGTTTTTGTGCTACTTGTAGCATAATCCAACAGGTCATCGTATATCTCCTCCTCAACATCCCTTTCAAAATGTTGTCTCGATCCGACGAGAGCCCAGTTGGCTTGATCACCCCGTAGGAAGCTATGTACATTAGGATCGTCGCTAAATGGAGCTTGGTTTACATATGACCAAGAAGAGAGAAGACGTGATACAGCCGCAGGGTTTTTGTCAAAGGCTGACAAAAGATCTGAAGGGAGATCAACCCTTATGCGTTTAAGCAGGTCGGGATCTACTTTTGACTCAGACAGGGCAGCAGAGGCGTTTTCATAGAAATCTTGATAAGACATATGAATAGTTTCGATATTTTTTGCCTTAAGGATTTCGCTCTCGATAGAATCAGTTTGCGGTGCAATACGATATGAGACCGGCATCTTCGAAGGGTAGAATTCCGAGGCTATCTCTGCTAGAACGGTTTTCCAGTTCGGATCCCGGTTCGAATAACCAATATAGAGAATGTTCGACGTAGCGAACTCCTTCTTTAGCATTTCGAAGAGCATTTTGCGATGCTCCCTAAAACGGATATAGTCTTCTTCGGTTATAAGGATCTTTGGCTTTGAGGGAGCGAACAGTGCGCCATGCAGATGATAGATAGGCACTTCGAAACGCAAATCGAAATTAACAATATCAGAGGTCAGCGTAATTGTCACAGGCTTTTGAGGAGGACTTGCACTCAGCTCATAAGCGCGTTGGATACCATTATCGTAATTGGTAGTAAAGATAGCTCTCCATCTAAGGGAGAACAGCCACTGAAACGTTTTATCCGGTTCAAGATTGCATAGGCGCTTATGCAAGAATGTCTCTAATTCGGTACGCCCTTTTCTCAGCTCTACTATTTCAGAAATCTTCGCAAGATCATCCGCATCTTTGGCGTCAATCGAGAAATACTCTCCGAGTTCTTTCGCCAATGAAGCACTATCTGGGGCCGCTTTGCCCTCCGGATCTAGCAGATGATCGCCAATGCCGGAACCAACGAAGAGGACGCACTCACCTGATTCAAGGGCATGTCTAAGTCCTATGGGCAGTTCGATCATTTTTTGTCTCCTCTTAAACTGTGAATTCAAGATATTATTCTGAAACCATCAGATTTTCGCTTTTGCCCATGTGATTTAAGGAATGCGATTTCATGAATGCCATGAGCTTCAATGAAATCGTGAAAATGAATCACATAAACCTCCAAAATCGGCAGTGTTAAGTTTATTGATCGATTGGACAAACTAAAAGTTTAAGAATATTGACTGCAATTTGACAATCCCCCAATAACGCTATCGTTTCCTTTTTGACGAGCACTTGACTGAGATCATTTTTCGCATGACTCCGAGCGACTAAACTCCAGCGCCTCCAGCAACATCTCCTTAATTCCGTAAAAGTAAAACAAATATTTAAGTGAGTTTTCTTTCATTTCTCAATCATTTAGGCGAATGGGCAACCCATGGGTCGGTCGGTGGAGGATCAAGGATAGTTTGGTAAGGTCTGCCTGTTTTAATGGTCTCTGTCATGACACCGTAGCATTCTAGAATCACGCGCTTTGTGCGATATTCACCATATTGCTGCTCGTCCTTGCGTTTGACAATGGGGAAAGTTTCCATAATGTAATCCCATCGGTTACGACCTATTAATGCCAGAGCGGTTAATTAAAAAAGTCTTCTCTCAAAGTAATAATTCATGTCTTGTAGTAACCGTCGAATAAGAAATGGAAGAATGATGCATTTGACTTCCGCTAAACCTCATAAACTTTCAGAACCTCATCACCATAATGGTTGATGACCTTAACGGCGATCTTGCCTGTGCTTGGCGGATCGAAGGGGTGGCTCTTTGTGGTATAGAGAGATGCCCAGGCCTCCTCATCAATTTCGGCCCTGAGGGCACGCTTCAGCTTGTCATAAGGTCGGTCTGCACCGGTGAAATAGGCGTGG
>SDBT01018209.1_pt1 | contig 11051 bp, 8 predicted proteins | sample 2277101 | NCBI WGS metagenome assembly SDBT01 (sample SAMN10404973, study PRJNA504765) | marine sediment metagenome | isolation source: marine sediment core GS10_PC15, 103 cmbsf | place: Arctic Ocean: Southern Knipovich Ridge | collected 2010 | reverse complement strand
ACGTTGACGAGTGATGAAGCAGGAAGGTGGGCCGGGAAGCTGCCCATCGAGTGGGCAAGAAAGGCAACGACCCCGCAGGCGAGGAGGAGAAGGTCAAACCGATCGTCCTCATCCGGATTCCGACGGATTCTGACCCAGAAGGAGATAGGCACGGCTATGAGAAGCGCGAGGAGGGCGAGGATCCCGAGCGAGCCAAGTTCGGCAGCTACCTGTACGTACTCGTTATGTGCCTGCGCAGCGCGCGTGATATAGAAGTCATAGTCAGCTCCCTGAGGGGAGGCGAGGAAGACCGCCTTGTAGGGGACGAAGTTTAATTTGTAGTTTCCCAACCCCACTCCTACAACAGGGTGATTCTTGAACATCTCCCAGCCGACCCACCAGTCCCACATGCGGACCCTGTCTACAGTACGATCCCAAAGCCGTTCCAGCAACGAGTCGTCTGCCGAGAGACCGACCACTGAGTTGAGTGGCCCAGACGGGACCACGACAAGGAATGTGAAGACAAGGACAAGCAGTAGGGCGAGAAGCCAGGCGCGGTTCTTACGAATCGGTTCGATTGGTCGGAAGATGGCCCACCCGAGGAGGAGGGTCACTATGGCGACAGATAGCCCTAGTCGTGTGCCCGTTTGTTGAACGAGCATTACCATCCCGAAATTGAAGGACAAAAAGCCTATTGCTAGAGTACGCAAGATGCGTGAGTGAAGACGCACGATCAAGATTACTGCCGGGAAAAGAAGATAGGCTAGGAAGCCTCCGAGGTAATTCTGGTTCCCCATCGTTGAAATGACCTCGCCTAGACCATGGCCACCGAAGGCGCCCAGCATCACGCCCAGGTACTGCAACAGACCGTAGAGAGAGGCAAAGAAGCCGGATAGGAGCAGGGAGTAGAGGATCAGGGTGACATCGCGATTTTCTCTTACCACGTTCACTACCACGAGGTAGAATAGGAAGAAGAAGATAACGAGTGTCAGACTTTGGATCACCACGCGTCCGTTGACAGCATGAATGAGTGAAAGAAGCGAGACGAGAATCAGTCCGAGAATAGGAAAGGTGATCCACGGGAGGCGAATCTTCCACTTCCCCGTCACCCAAGCGTAGAGCCCCCACAGAATCAGTAAGACCGAGACCCCGACCAAAGTAAGAATCGACTTGCCGTAGCCGTACTCCGTCACCCCCGGCCAGATGAAGAGCGGCATCGAGAAGACAAACAGGGCGATCAGGTAAACCATCAGCCGCTCAAACGGAAGCCTCACCCGCAAATTATGAGATACCTTGTGCCTCTTTGGAATCTTCTTCGCCATCATCCTCACTTATTGTAGGGCAGCAAGCACCAAGCCTTGAAACACGCGGCAATCTGATAACTGCCTATATTGCCCGTAACCCTTCTCTTACCTCTTCCAATGTTTGTACTTTCTTACAAAAGCAGAATCTGACTTGATCTGCGCCTTTCCCGGGCGAGGTGTAGAATGACGTCCCAGGAACAGTCGCAACCCCGGCACGTTCTATCAACCTACGGCTGAAAGAGACGTCATCATCTGCTGCCAGCTTGTCCATCAGGCCGCCAATATCAGCGATGATGTAGTATGCCCCTTTAGGCAACCAAGGCTTGAACCCAACTGCAGATAACATTTCGAAGAGCATCCTACGCAATTCATGGTACTTGACGCGCAGCTCCTCGTAGTAGGACTCCGGCATGACATTCAGAGCAAATGCCGCTGCATGCTGAAAGGGTGTAGGGGCACCAACGGTCAGAAAATCGTGTACCTTCCTTATTTCTTTCGTGATCCTCGCATCTGCTATGGCCCACCCAACACGCCATCCGGTAACCGAATAGGTCTTGGAGATTGAATTGATCGTAACAGTCCTATTCTCCATACCGTCCAGCGAAGCGATGGATATGTGTTGCTCACCATCATATAGAATGTGTTCATAAATTTCATCGGTGATCGCTAGACAATCCCACTTCACACATAACCGAGAGATCTCCTCTAGTTCTCTCCTGGAGAATACCTTGCCCGTTGGGTTGTTGGGCGTGTTGATGATGATGGCCTTGGTCTGATCATTGAAGGCAGCTGCCAGCTCCTCAGGCCGGTAGTTCCACTCCGGTGGACGGAGCGTAACATAGCGCGGTTTGGCTCCGGAGAGGATGGCATCAGGCCCATAGTTTTCATAGAAGGGCTCAAAGATGATAATCTCATCACGCGGATTTACGACAGCCTTGAGCGTTGCAACCATTGCTTCTGTAGCACCACAGGTGACGGTTATATCGCTTTCAGGATTACACAACATCTTGTTATACAGCGCTGCTTTCTTGGCAATTGCCTCGCGTAATTCCGGTTCCCCAAACGTGACCGGGTATTGATTGTGACCATCTTGAATCGCCTTGAGAGCCGCCTGCCTTATTTCTTCAGGAGCCTCAAAATCCGGGAACCCTTGTGCGAGATTGTATCCACCAGCGGCATCACTGATTCGGGTCATCTCTCGAATTACAGATTCTGTAAAGGTCTGAGTAACAAGCGATAGCTTCTTCATGCCACTCCTCACCGCCTTCAGCGTAAGAAACTTAGGCTAAAAGAACGCCTGGACCCTCTTTATCACGTATTTTACCTGTTCATCCGATATCTCTACATTCATTGGTAAAGACAGAACCTCTTTGCTGATTGCTTCCGTCTCCGAAAACGCTCTATTACTTAATCCTAGACCTTCATACTGATAATAGGGCTTCGGCCAGTGGATGAGGACTTCAACGCCATTCTCTTTCAGATGCTTTGCCAGTTTGTCCCGCTGGCTGGTTCGAACCACGTAGTTTTGGTAAACGTCTTCAAACCTTGGATCGCTAAAATGAGGTAGCCCAAGATCTCCAATCTCACTTAAGCCATCTCTATACCGTGCTGCAATTGCTCTCCGGCGTTCGATCCATTCCGGTAAATGGTGGAGCTTAACGTCAAGAAACGCTGCTTGCAGATTATCCATCAGACATGTAGAACCATGGTGATAGTAGACGCCCGTTTCCTTATCTTCACCATTGTAGCGAAGCAGTCTAGCATACCTTGCTACTTCAGGATCATCCGTCGTAATGGCGCCATTGTCTCCGTATCCTCCCAGTATCTTGAAGGGATAGAAGCTCCAACAGCCTGTCAGTCCAAACGTTCCCGCTCTCTGGCCGTTGAATGTAGCACCTAACGACTGGCATGCATCCTCAACAACAACAAGCCCATGTTTTTCTGCAAGATCCGTTATCGTGTTCATCTCACAGATCCTCCCATTGAGATGAACCGGAAGGATGGCCTTAGTTGCAGGTGTGATTACTTCTTCAATCTTTTCGACATCAATGTTGTAGTCCTTGCCGACATCAACCAAGACAGGTGTGCCGCCAGCGTTAACAACAGCGGATGCTGTCGCTACGAATGTGTGTGCAGGGACGATCACCTCATCTCCTGGTCCTATCCCCGCTGCCAACATCGAGATGTGTAGGGCGTCGTAGCCACTGTTCAGCCCTACGGCATACCTAGTCCCAACAAATCGGGCGAGGTTTTCTTCAAATGCCCTTAGTTGGTCACGCATTATGAGATCGCCCCTGGTCATCACCTCCTTGTAGACAGCATCAATTTCTTCTTCTATCATCTTGTAGTTTTTCCCGGGATCTACGAAGGGAACTTCATACGCCATCTTGCTTCACCACCTCGGATAACAGCCATGCCCAAACACATTTAGTATAGCGTGCAAAGGGGGGCAACTACCCTCGCACACACAATATGCCGCTCTAGTAACTCTTCTTCCTCACTACAAAGCATTCTTCGTGCGTGATCAGCCGCCCTAGCAGCACCGACTCATCATCACATCGTACCCTATCTATCCATCGCGGCAGACTCTATTCCACAAATCAAGTCTCCTGCTTTAGCGCTACCGCATATAGGACTTTGTACTGTGCCTCGCAAGTATCCTTCGAAATGGTCTCAAGCGGGTAGGCTTCGATCATCCCATCCTCCAACTCCTCTGGGAGCATCAACAGTTGACCATAGAAGACCCTCTTAAGAATAGCTCTCATCTTCAATGACCCCGGCATGAAATGAAGTGTGTTGACCACTCGCCTTAGAAGTGACACAAGTCTTTGTCGTGTGGATGAAATATTCAGTGGGAAAGCTCCAAATAGCTCTACATCAAATCCTTGCTTGTGAAGTAGTCTAAACAATTCCGGACCTGAGAAATATCGAACTTTGAAAGGACTCGGTACAAATTCAGGACAAGCCTTGTTTGCTGTAGAAAGGAGGAGGACGCCGTTCTTTCGAAGAACTCTATGACTCTCTTCAAGGAACCTTTCCGGCTGAGCAAGGTAGTAGATCGCTTCAAACAGGATGACGACATCAAAGCTACAATCCTCGAAAGGCAACTGATGGGCATCAAGAACCCTCAGGTCAATGTTCTTCCTATCTCCATACTGTTCCTGAGCAATTCGCAAGAACTCTTCATCGATATCTCCAGCTACCACCCTTCTGGCCTTCTTGGCTAAGTACCCCAATCCGAATCCAGGTCCACAGGCTACCTCCAATACATCCTTGTCATCACAAAACGTAGCTGCAGTAGCATACCGCGTATAGGCCATTGCCAATTGCTCAGGTGTCACGCTAAGCCCTGGGAGTTCTGTTACAGCAGCATAATTCATTTTCATGAAAACCCTCTGAATCTTTGAAACAGCGGGAGTGAACTTGAGGTATAGAAAGCCCTACAGGTAGAGGGTTGACAGAGTTCTTCCAGAGTATTGCAGAGTGCCGCAAGCCGGGGAGTGATCCGCTTGATGCAATGCCTGATCACAGGGAGAATCGTCTCAGCGGACTGCGGCAGATAGTGAACATCCTTCTGGCCTGGCAGCTGTTCCGTCAGTACACGAAACTGAAGAAAGCATTGGGAGATGGGAAGCTGTGAAGTGGTCGTCATCGCATGCACTTGATTAGCGATGAAATGGCGAGCGAAGTAATACAGCAAGATAGCAAACTGCAACATGTGAATTAACACAGGTTAGCCTTTTGGTGGCTGTCCTTTAGTGCATTCCGTACTACGTTCACTATACCATTCACAGATAATGAAAACTGTTCTCTTAAATACTCTTGCTTGCCGACAGCATGGCAGAACGTGTTCCCTAAACTCAGCTTCTTGAAGTCTATCCTGCAATCTGTGTGTTCGACCAAGACTTCCTCAACGGCGGATCCCAGCCCTCCGATTTGGCCATGTTCTTCAATCGTCACAATTCTACCTGTCTCCATGGCAGCGTTTCGAATGCTGTCAACATCGATAGGCTTAATAGTGTGCATGCTCAGAACCCTCACAGAAACGCCTTGCTCTGCAAGAGCAACTGCAGCGGACATGGCGTTGTGCACGATACCACCTGTGGCAATGAGCGTTACATCCTCTCCTTCCCGCACTTCTATGGCTTTGCCAATCACGAAATCTGGTTCACTGTTGTGAATGGTCGGCTCTCCAGATCTGCCCAATCTTAGATAGCAAGGCCCTTCCTTAGCATGAATCGCCCTCGTAGCTAAGCCAGATTCGATTGGATCAGCAGGAACAACGACCGTCATATTGGGGAGGGATCGCAGAAGTGCGATATCTTCCGTTCCATGATGCGTAGCTCCCAGGGTCCCATAGGCCAGGCCTGCCCCAACAGAGACCACCTTGACATTTGCATTGTGATAGCAGACATCGTTTCGGATCTGCTCCAGACATCGAATCGTCGGGAAATTGGCAATGGAGTAGGTAAACACGATCTTCCCAGATAACGCCAACCCAGCGGCGACCCCAGTCATATTCTGCTCTGCTACACCTGCGTTGATGAATCGTTGTGGAAATCTTTCCGCAAACTCATCTAGCACCCCATAACCCAAGTCACCCATCAACAGGAAGATCCGTTCATCAGTGGTGGCCAAGTTCACCAACGTATCAGCAAATGCAGTTCTCAAGGCGCCCCCCCAAGTGCTCGTAATGCTTCCTGCAACTGTTCCTCGTCAAGATGTCTGTAATGAGAGACAACCCTGTCCTCCATGATGCTTACACCTTTTCCCTTAACTGTATGAGCAATAATGCAAGACGGCTTGCCTCTGGTAAAGGGTACGGAGTCAAGGACTTGTTCAATCTTCTCTACATCATGGCCGTCGATCTCGTTCACGCTCCAGCCAAAAGCGAGCAGTTTGTCAGCCAATGGTTCAAGCCCTAAGACAGAAGCAACCCTCCCGCAAGCCTGGAGTTTGTTGTAATCGATAATTGCGACCAGATTATCTAACTTATGATGAGAAGCAAATAGGGCCCCTTCCCAAGTTGATCCTTCATCAAGTTCCCCATCGCTCAATAAGACAAAAACCCGGTAAGGATCTTCATCTGCTTTGCCCGCGAAAGCCATGCCACAAGCCACTGGTAGTCCATGCCCCAAAGAACCCGTTGATACTTCAACTCCTGGGATGTTGAAATGCGTAATGTGTCCAGGGAGTCTTGCCCCATCCAAACAATAGCTCTCCAGCCATTCCTGTGAAAAGAAGCCTTTGATTGCCAGCACAGCATAGACAGGTGCGCAGGCGTGTCCCTTGCTGAGAACAAAACGATCACGGAGTGGCCAATCAGGCTTCTCGGGATCAACGTGCATGATGCCTCCGTAGAGGACTGCAAGCAAATCGCAAATCGAAAGCGCCGAACCAACGTGGGAACTCCCGGATCGTGAAGTCATCTTGATGGTGCTAATACGCAACTTTGTGGCTAGCTCGTTATATTCTTGAATAGTCACTTGTCTACCATCTTTCACAGTCTATCCCCCCTAGTTCTCCAGCCACAGTTAGACAAGCACAGACTCAAGTCAAGCCCGATCGTCGCAGTAGAATCATTAGAGTCTTAAGGATAATCTTGAAATCAACATATACTGAGCGAGTATTGACATATTCCAGACCCAGTCTTATCTTCTCGGGCCGAATAACCTCCCGATAAGCTTGGTGCGGATCCTTGCTGCCGCGAAGGATTTCACCCTCATTATTGAACTCAATGGATGCATAATCCGTCATGCCTGGGCGCACACTTAGCAAGGCTTTCTCTTCCTCCGTATACTGTTCCACTTCCTCCGGCACTTCTGGTCTCGGTCCGACAATACTCATATCTCCCTTGAGGACATTGATCAATTGCGGCAATTCATCAAGATTGTATCTCCGAATCTGCTTTCCCGCTTTGGTGAGTCGAGGATCATCGTCCGATGTTGACGGTCCTCCCAATTGATTGGCGTTGATGACCATAGTCCTAAGCTTGAGCATGTGAAACTTCTTGCCGCCCTTCCCAACTCTTGTTCCTCGATAAAACATGGGCCCCTTCGAATCCAGCCTGATCCACAGCCCTACGACAACCATTATAGGGAAGACAACCATCAGCCCCGCTAGAGACGCACAAAAATCCAGCAATCTCTTAAGCATGCGTGCCCCGTTTCTCAACTGGCAGTAGTACCTTCATCGCCCCCCAAATGGACCCTAACCCATAGCAGAAATGGAATACACCAAATACGATCGGCAATGTACCTAAGTATGAGATTTCTCTTTCTCGAATGGCCAACCGCAGCGAGAAATACAGATTAAGAATAGAATATGAGCCAAGCACTAGTCCGAATAGCCACAAAAACCAGTAGGAAAGGAATGACAATGCCCCGGTGGTCACCAAGCTAGCCACGAACAGCAATGGGATAAAATGCCTCCCTGAAACTGGTATGTGATTTGTGAATTTCAGTGGGTAGATTGCCCAGACACCGTTCCGCAAAGTCTGCTTATAGAAGGACGTGAAGCTACTGCGAGGATAATAGTGGCTAACAATACTAGGCATCAGCAAGATCCGCCCGCCCGCTTTCCTCAAGCGTATATTGAACTCTATGTCTTGGCTTCTGACTAGCGCTTCATTGAAGAGGCCAATCCGCTCAAACACATCCCGTCTGTAGCATCCACCGAATACGGTATCGACCCATCGCGGGCTGTCAGTCCCAGTTTTGTAGTGCGCAGGCCCTGCGCAGAAAGGGTGCGACATAGCTTGCGCAATTGCTTTGCCAAAGCGCGTCTCGTTGTCCGGCAAGATCCTTACTATCCCTCCGACGTTATCCGCAGCATATTTGCGCAAAGATGCAACACTGTTCGATATGTAGTCCGCTCTATAGGTCGAATGAGCCCCCATCAGCATTATGACGTCACCAGTTGCCTTCCTAACACCAATATTGAAAGCGTAGGGGGTAGTCTTGTTGGGGTTGTCTAAGACCGTAATATGCTCGTAGGCATCATCGTAGCTCTGCAGAATCTGTCTAGTGCTATCTTCACTTCTGCCGTCAAGCACGAAGACCTCTAGTCTGTCTTTGGGATAATCATTAGCGACAATAGAGTCCAGACACTTGCCAATGAACTTCTCTTCATTGCGACAGGGGATAATAATAGAGGCAAACGGTATATCACTACGGAGCTTCACGTGCCTACCTCCTGAGCTGAAACACACAGAATCACTTGTTTGACCTCTTGCAGCCACTCTCCATCGCTGTGGATGAAATTCCCCGCCGCTTGCCTCGTCTACTATACGCCATCTATCAACACAAGACCTGGAAGAACCCAGGCTTAAGAGGACGAAGCAAAGAACCCCGCACTTCCGGACGAGGCCTTCTCAAATCAACCGCAGCTGCTCTGGCTGACTCTTCCTCTCTTCGTGCGACCAGATGTATCGTGCGATCATCTCCGTCGGCCACCTCATCACCAACCGTTTGAGCGAAGCCGCCATCTTCCCAACACTCCCCACCCTATGACTCATGCTCCCCTTCTACTCACGTCAATCACATCGCTTTTCCCGAAGTTGTCTTGGTGAACTCGTCTCTCGCCTTGGCACATTAAGTGGTGCAGCTTCCCGCCACACGCTCCATTGGCTCAGGCTTCTCAACGAGCCATGTGCTCGCTCCTCCCCGTCCTCTTCTACTGTGGAATGCAATTCCCGCTGCATAAGTCCAAAAATAGCCCATGATGATTGGATCCTTAAAAACATTGTGGAATAATGCTGCAGCCAACAGTCCAATTATTGAATAGGACAGAAACTCAAAACATCTCCTCTGATCGCCTTGTAAGCGTAATCCTTGTCTGACAACAATCAAAATGAATCCCCAGAAAAACACACTATAAAGGAGCCCTCCTCTTAGCAGTAAATCAATGTAAGAGTTGTGTGCTGAGCCCATCTGGCGTACCGTATCATCCCAACTATAAGTCGGGATCACTTCCTGGAACCCTCTGAATCCCCACCCCAGGATCGGACGTCTTGTCCATTGTTCAATGGCGGCACTCCATCGGGCACTTCGATCCAGGAATGTATTTGATACTGTGTATTGCTTAAGCCCAAAGGACATATAACCTCCCAGGCTTATGGCCAACACGCTGATAAGTACTCCCAAACGCAACTTTCTCCTGTTCCTCCAGACTGCAATTCCCATCCCCAGCGCTAATGCACCTATGGCCGCTCTCGATCCAGTAAGGAATAGCGACAGCAGGACTGGCAACAGCAGCAACCATAGGTATGTCTTCCTGTACAAGGAAGCAAGCCCGATGATTAGCCAAAACGCCATCACCATATACAATGCAAAATTAGTCGGCCAATACCACACATAGATGCGAATCAGCCCCACGTAGTTACTTACTAGACTGCCTACCCCTCCCTTGAGTACTATGGGTATTACTATTATCCACACATAGCCTATCATCACCATGGTGCAGGCGCACCAATAGCGAAGGAATTGCTTAAACTGCCCGCTTCCTGCAATGCAGTATCCTATTTCGTAGAAACATGTTAGCGCAATTGTGCCTCCAAACGCGACCACATCTCGTGCGCTTGTATCTAGCACGTAACACGTCAACAAGAATACTACGGAAGCAAGGCTCCTCAGCATCCAGATTGCAGCAGTGATTCCGCTTTTCTGGTAAGCACTACTGAGGAACAACACACCAGGCATTGCGAACAAACAACAGAGGAGCGCAACATGCGTTCCATAAACCCAAAACCCCATATACTCTCCTATTCTGATGGGATATAATATACATAATATGAAAAGCAATATACCACCCTTGGTTACCCCTTCTGTTTTTCTTTCTATCGTCTGCTGCATTGGTCTATCTCCCTGACTATGAGATCCTCTGGTGAATTCTTGGCTGCAAAAAACCTTCCTGCTGCTCTTTCCCCATTCATAGCCGCCATTTCTCCATATCCTGTATCGTCCAATAGTCTCTTCAGTACAGCGCTAAACTCATTCGGATCTCTTGCGATTATGATCTCATTCTGATCTACTAATTGCAGAACATCACCATAACCAGGACATTTGATAATAATATTGGGTACGCCCAAGGCAAAACACTCAAGAAAGACAGTCGAAGCAACCGTAACATGGACATTGGATGCCACCAAGAGTTCATGAAGATCTACGTCACTATCAGTCAATATTCTAACACGAGAATCTTGAATAGTCCTCCCGTAATTTCTTTTCAGTGTCTCTGCCTGGGATGGATGAGGTTTAATGCAGATAACAATTTCATCGCCCAATGAAGCCCGCAACGCTTTTCCTAGGAACTCTTTCATGCAGGAACTAGCCTTTGAGGAGGTTGTCACTGTAAGCACAAAGACATCTTGCGCAAGTCCGAGGCGGTGTCTCACTTCCTCTCGCATAGAATCTCGCCCTTGTTGCTCAAGTCTCCTTAGAAAAGCTGAGAGTCTCGGAAACCCACTTATCTTTATGTTGCCTGGCGTAAATGCGTTTCCTGTTGCAAGGATAGCCTGCTTGAAAGCTTCCCCGTAGACCATTATTCTATCTGGAATCGGTTTTTCCCCCTGGTAATCATGGGGAATGAAGTGAGTATACCCCGTGGTATTGATGATCCCGTGTTGGAGTTCGACAACAGGAATATCTTGCCTCCTGGCGGCGAGATTAATAGCTGTAGGAGCAGAATCGTAGCTGCAAATTTCGACTATTACTTTGGGATTTATCTCTTGGAGAGCTATCCTGGCAGCCTCAACTTGTATAATAACCT
>SDBT01018208.1_pt1 | contig 11051 bp, 23 predicted proteins | sample 2277101 | NCBI WGS metagenome assembly SDBT01 (sample SAMN10404973, study PRJNA504765) | marine sediment metagenome | isolation source: marine sediment core GS10_PC15, 103 cmbsf | place: Arctic Ocean: Southern Knipovich Ridge | collected 2010 | reverse complement strand
TTATCAGGAAAACATTTTTTTGCCTTAACTAATGCCATTATTGAAATGTCTATTCCCAAATAATCCTTCCACCTATCTTCATACCGACACAACGACCCGACCCCACAGCCCAGGTCTAAAATACTCCTATCAACCAGGAAGCCCGCTATTGTTTTATAAATAGGATCCCACCTACTGGAATCATAGGGCTCGGAGTAGACCTTGTTATAGTAGTCGATGAAGTCAGTTGATTTCATTTTATCCTTTATTTCTTTTTAACCATTGGATTAAACCGTCTAAGCAGGCATCATCATCGAGGGTAGAATAAAGAACATCGTCAATGCTCATTGCTGCACCCTGAAGGATTGAATGATCTACCTTTTTCATGAGTCCGTTAATATAGTGAGCATATTTTATAAGCTGCATGGTTTTTGCCGAAACTCCAAACTTTTTAAGTTCTTTTTGTACCTCGCAAATTAATTGTTCTTCCATTATTCAAAATCCTTTCTTCCGTCCATAGCATGATGGACAATTAGTTCATCCTCCCAATTTACCTTAGGCCCACAGGGACAATCTAAACCGCGGGCAACATGAGTTATTAAATCATCCAAAGGTTCTACGTGAGTGAAATGAGAGAAGCCGGTTATTTCTTTCATACAACTGCAAAAGCTAAACTACTTCCTTTAGCTATTCTTACAGCACCCTCCAAAGCATCGGGGCCATCATCATGGTCGGCCATCGGGAAGTTTTTAAGCTGATCCATAAGAATAGAGTAGCTTTCTAATGTCTTCCAATCTGCCCTAAATAATATCTGGCCTGAACTCACAAACTTCTCCATATTAGTAATGCGCTGTATTTTGTTTTCTTTCTGAGGGTGTCCAGAGATAGGGATATACATCCCTTTCAAAAGGCTCTTATTAACCGCGTCATCCTTCATGTACTCCTGGAACATAACCGTTTCAAAGACTACTCTAATAGAAGGACTCTTATTCTTGTACTTAGTGAACATATCCTGCATTGCTAAGATAGTAGCGGAAGGTTTACGCTGTTTTATATCTGCATCCAAACACAGAAGCCGGTTGTCCTTCCTCCTCCCAACACAGACAACCGCCCCAAAGTCAGCCTTCTTAGTATCCTTGAGGGAGGGATCGACAAAGATTACAATCGCTTTAAAATGGTGATCTATCTTCTGATCCTTTTTCTCCTGTTCTTTCTCGACTATTGCCATTACCTCACGGTAATCAAATGTCTGGAACTCCGAGAATATTAACGCCTCGGGAGGGAGGGGAAGAAGTCTGTAATTAGCAGTGTAATCTCTTATGTCCGCTTTATCGGCGCGTACCTGATCAAGAATCTTCCTGCTAAAGAATGGCCAACAAATCTGCCACTCTCCTTCTCTAAACCTCTCAGCAGGACGTTCGTAAATCTCGAACCCATCTACCCCCTCAGCCCTCTTCCTTTCGTTACTCTTTTTAATCTTCTCAAGCTCATCGTCTTCGTGCCAACAGGTACCAACCACAATCAACAGACCTTTCCTCTTGTCCAATAAATCATAACACTGCTTCATTAAGCGGCTGGACTGTTCTCGTGCTGCTTTTGAATACATGTCTTCTTTGGTCACTCCATCGTCTACAATGATAATATCAAAGTGAAGAGAGGTTAATTCAGTTCCGGCCCCAGCTACCATAATAGAAGGCTCCTTGCGCACCTTCGTTCTGGTGTCTATTATTAACTTATCATCCCCCCACTTCCTCTTACCCTTCCAATCCCCGAAGATGTTGGTAAATTCATCCTGTTCAAACCTCTCCCTTTGTGCGTTCAGGAAGTTCTGAGCATTGGTATAGACCTTTGAGATAATCAGTATTGATAGATTTGGATTCTTTGAAAGACACCATGAAGGGAAAGACTGGGTTATACTGGTTGATTTGAAAGCATCTCTCGATGTCTGTATAAGAATATTCTTTCTTCTGGGTTTTATAGGGTTCCATTTTGATTGAAGCCAATCCGTCAAGTCCTTAACAGACTCATGAACGAAGTCATACCCCATTCCCTTTTTAACGTGGTGCCAAAGGGATGTCTGACAGTTTATTCTGATAGCTCGATAGTAAACTTTAGCTGAGACCTTCTCAGGGAGCTTAGGGAGAATCTCCGCTTGAGCCGCAACTTGAGCTTGAACATCAGGAAGGCCAGCCATATTTCCTTATCCAATTTAGAGTAGTAGAAGAACGTCCAGTCATAGGGATTAAAGAGAACGATCAGGGTCAACATAGACAACCACCGTTTCCCCGTTTGAATCCGTTACCACCACAGCCATCTCGTTACATACCCTACCACAGCGTTCAAAAGACACATGGCGGCAAGTTCCCACCGCTTCATTTTAATCAGACCCTTCCGCCTGTCCATCTCTTCTGAGAACTGCCCACTGACTAAAGCCCTGGCAATCTGTTTGACACGCTGGTTCTCGTTTAGCTTCGACGTTCTGTTCATCAGCTTAAGCGTGCCCTTGGTTAGACTGCTCATCCCCACACCTTCCAGGCAACACCGATAACAGAACACCCCAATAGATACCAACCAGAAGTAATTAAGTTGTACTTCTTACGTGTCATCTTAACGAGCCCCATATCCTTATGCAAAAGCTCTGCAATTGCAGCGTCAATGATCCTCTGGGATACCCGGGCAATATCTCCTTCAAGGCTTACCCTGCCTACCCTCTTCCTCCTGGCAATCCTTTTCAAGCGTGCAAGTCGGCTTAGTCTACGGTGCCTAGTCCTGCGGTTTGCGTTTGCGTTCATTGATCTCCTTATGATATGTAGTAAGTTTTTAATGGATGCTTTCCATTATCTCTAAAATGCTTTGAAACAGGCTCTTGATCTCTAAGGGAGTTTTCAATATCCCATACAAACCATTTCCTATCTTCAACATCAAGCAACCCCAGCAGCACCCTTATCTGCTCTTTGATTTCTTCAGGCGTTTTCATTTACGCACTCCAAAGAATGTTGCATGATCTATCTGGTCGTCAAGATCCTCAACAATCTCATTGAACTCCATCCAGAAAGCCACGGCATTGTCGATCCATTCAAGAAAATACCACTCATATTTAAATTCATCGCGATACATTTCTTTCTTTAAAAGATTGAACGCCAGTGATATCTCCATCACCCTCTGAAGCTTCTGCTCAATTGTTTTCATTCTCCCTCTCCTTGTACGCTTTTTGCATGGCATCGGCGCGTTTTATCGAAGTTCTCACAAGCTTTTCACAGTCCCAACCATTAGCTGTTAGATTAGCCTCATTCCCAGCCAAAGAAAAACCCGCCCACATTCTATGCCAGTAAGCATCCTTCCCTTCCTGGATCTCCTTCCTAAGCTGATCTTCAAAAGAATTATCGAAAGTAAATCTAGGACCCATACTCGCTATCTCCTTCTGGTTCAATTATTTTGTAATCAGTACCCTCCAATAATTCCTTTGCTTTCTTAGTCTCCTCAACTTCCTCAGCACTCCCGGGCATCAACTGAATTTTATCAACATACAACCCTTGGATTTTAGCAAGGTCTTTTGCCACTTCTAATTCTAAGGAATGATTTTTCGCCTTTACAGCTTTTGTCATCATATATTTACGATGGGCGATATGCCAATTTCTGTTCTGGGTTATTGTTGCATCTGATTGTTCTGCAAGGTATTTACGCGCATCACGGAGGTACCTATCAACAGCCGGTTCTTCGACAAACCATTTTTCATAACAGAACGTAATTATCTGTTGTCTGGTTGCACCTGAAACTAGTAGTCCGAAAACCAATTCAACCCGTTGCAATCTTTGGACTTGTGTTACTTCTGATCCTTCAGCCATATTACTAATCTATATTTTAAGTGTTTCTATCCAAAAGGTTACAGTTTTCTTTGTGTCCATGCTCCCCTTTACATCTAAAACAAGTTGTGTAGCCTTCGGAATGGTCCCATATCTTATCGGCCTTTTTCATACCTTCCGGCCTTCCCTCACGCAATCCGGGATCAAATCTTCATAGGGAATATATTTTCCACATTTCCGGCAAATACCCGTATTCGGGTTCTCATCGTGGGGATTCCCACAGGCTTTGGGGTCTACCTTTTTTAAACAAGTATGGAACTCTTCCCCTTTAGGGCGAACCTTTCCACATCGGGAGCATTTGCGGGACTTGGCTAAAGGGGGGGTGGGGGTTGGCCTCCAGTGTGTCACATCGTAATTTTCTGGAATCCATTGGTGAGGTATTCCCAAAACTGTTTTTTCAAAAATGCCAATTAGCTCCCCATTGTCACCTATCGGTTTTCTGACAAAGCGCACATCTACTTTTCGATAGCCCTCGCTAATCTTTTTTGGGACCATGCCCGGACGGGCGTAAACCCAAGCATCAACAACATCACCATCTTCCGGCAACCCATCTTCCACGCTTATCCATTTCTCTTTTATTGGCTCCCCCTGCCCCTCAATGGCTTTTATTTTTGAGATAGCATTGTCCCAGTAATTTTTTGCCAAGTCCGGGCGGGATTGCTGTAACTTCCTACACATTTGGATCTGGTCAATAATTTCATCCAAAGGAAAATCCAAAGGTTTTAGGGTGTCGGTCATTTCCAGCCCCTTATAATCGTAGCTTTTACACACCCATAGCCCATCCTATATGCGGATTTCCAGCTTACATGCCTATGGTTATTGACAAAACGCAAAATACTCCCCCACCTTCTTTGGTCGTAAGTCCAAAAAAGTGCCCCAAACTCAGGGTCAACAATTACCCATCCGCGTTCTTTATTCATTTTGTTTTCCTTTCCTGTGACCCCAAGGGGTTGGGGGAGGGGTTTCTTTCATAAAAAACTTTACCGCAAGCCTCGCAATAAATTTTGGTTACGGGTATTGATTCTCCCATTTTCCCAACATGCTGAATAATCGTAGCATCACCGCACCTTATCATATTTGCTATAAAGTGCCAAAAAGAATGGGCCAACCCTAAATACTTTCTCATCTATTCCCCCTTCCCCTGTTTGGTGTCTGGAGGAGTGGGCAGATAGGCCCCTTCATTGCAAGTAGCACACCTCCATATTTTCCTGTCCGGCGAAACACAAAGACAGGCTCCATGCTCTTTACAGGTTACTTTGTTTTTATCGGTCCAAAACACTTTACCTTCGGATACTGAATTGGCCCCGTTTGGAACCTTTGGGTTATAGTTCGGCATTTCTGAAATATCGACGATAAACCCAATTTCACCGAAGACCTTTCCACACCAATTGCATTCGTCATGCGTCCAAGAAGAGTTGCTATGGTGGCCACAGGTGCGCTTTGATTTCGAACACTCATCTTTTTTTGCATCCTCTTCACCGCAAGTCAAGCATTCTGAGTCAATAATTTCGTCCACCTTCCCCGCTTCACTACTAGGGGGGTCAGACTTATTGTTGGTCCCTTTAGGACCGTCAAACCCTGCCATCTTCTCTATACTGGGTTCAATTACTATAGGTTCAAAAGTGGCGCCGACATTGTCGCATTCGTCACAACCGGCCCCAAGGTGACAGCCCTTTTTATCATCAAAAGGGTATCCGTCCACGTTTTGACCGTCCAAGGTTACATAGCATCCCGAGCAAGAGCGCCAAAAGCCATCTTCCCCCTTCTCTTTACTGGGTTCTATTACTGGGGGAGAGGGGAGAAGTTTTTCCATTTGAATGACATCGACTAAATGGTGGCATTCATTTTCTTTGTGGTCATTATCGGCTCCGCAAAATTGGCAAACACCCGCGTCCAATAAATTTCCCCTCAACTCATCCCACCATTCCCGTAGATTCGCTAAATAACCATAAGGTACTAAATCCCCCTTGGGTTCACTGTCCCCTGCTGGGGTGGGGTCAGACTGGCCGGTGCCTTTGCAAAATTCACCCATCTCACTTGCTTTTTTTGATGCTCTTTCTAGCTCCTCCTTCGTCCAAACGGGCGGGATTTTGGTTTCGGTGGCGTTTGAAAACCATTCATTAGCCTTATCCCTCGGCATTCCTTTTTGGCCCAAGCTGTAACCAGTATCGAAAGAAAGCCAGTTTTCCAGATCCGCGTCTTTGCACCTCTCACATTTACCCTGCGCCTCCTTTGCTTGGGATTGGCCGGTGCCTTTGCAAACTCGGCATTGATAACTAATATCTGAATCTTCGATACCGTCCCCCCCGCACTTTTTGCATTTACCCTGCGCATCCTTTGCTTGGGATTGGGGACGGGGCAAAGCATTCCAAAGTTCTTGTGCCCGTTTGCGATCTATATAATCGGCGTGTTCGTCATTTCTTCCACCATTAGTTTCTGGCCCCCGCATTCCACAGGTGAGACATTTCACATAAACGTAAAAATGCTTGAGGTCCTTTGACTCGCAGGACGGGCAGGGCTTTAGGTTATGGCTATCGTTCATCTTAAATCTCCCTGTTACAGTGTGGACAAATTTTCGGCTCTTTTGCTTTCGCCTCGTTTGGAGCTATTCCTAAATCAAAATCAGTCAATCCCCAGCTCTGCAATTCTTCGGTACTCCAATGATTAGCTAAATCCTCTGTGTTCCATTCTCCAAGCTCAACATTGTCCCTTATCGTTCGCTCTCTCTCTGCTTCAGGCGTTAACGTCTCAACAATACAAGGAACTTTCCCTAACCCTATTTCTTGAGCAGCCCTTAATCTTTGATTACCGGCGTAAACAACCAACTTACCGGAAGCGTCATTTACTAAACAAGGCCGGGCTTCAAAGTAACTCGGATTCCGGGCAATGCTTTCCTTCAGCTTTTCAAACCTTTCTTTTGTAATCTGGCGGGGATTACCTTCTAAAAGATTTAATGTAGACAATTCAAGGTATTGTATTTGGTGCATAAAGAGTCCTGATAAAAGTGATGATTGCAACTATGGAAATGGCAATAATAAGAAGGCGGCAAGTTAAGATGATACCAGCGGGGATTGGGCGAACATCCTTGGAAGAACTCAAGACAGACCATAAAAAAAGCGAGAAAGAAAAAGAAATAAAACCACTTCAGCATAATTCACCCCTCATCCCATCCTCCTAAATGTAAACATCCCGAAATCCCTGACTAGCCTATTGTATTCTTTTTTCTGGCAATAAAAAGTGTCACCGTCTTCAAAATCCCCTATGACACCACGGTAAACTTTCATCTCACTATTTGAAACGAACTTAACATGAACAAGCTCAACATCTTCTTTAATAGGTCTTGTATTAAAATCAAGGTTCTTAAAAGGTACGGCTATTTCTGTTTGTCGGTTCTCCATATAAATGGCATCGGCAAGCTGTCTTTCTGAACTTCTTTTATAAGGGTAGTGGTAAAGAGTGACTGGCAGACCGTCCGAATAAATAAAGGGTATGCTCAAATCCCTTGATACTAAACCAGAATGAACATCAGAGGGATCTTTAATAAGTGAAGTTCTGTAGATAGCGCAATGCCTGTTTCTGTACTCCATGTCATCGTATTTCTTGTAGATACGGTTAGAAGGGTATTGTTTAAAGCAGTTTTTGAAGACGTTTTCAACTGAGGACTCTGTACCGGGTTTTGGTTCGAACATCTGGACGGAATAGGAATCTCCTGTTAAGAGGGATTTATCAATTGGACTGGCTAGTACTTCGTCGGCATCAATTACAAGGAAATAATCCCCCACTGGAACAGGTTTGATTGAGGCATTCCTTTTCTCAATCTGGGAATCCCAGCCCTCAATTTTTGAGAGCTTCAATCCACCCCAAACATCGACATATTTTATAACCAACTCTAATTCTTTCTGTGTTGAATTATTACCCTTCTCAGGAAACTCCTTATACCTTCCATCAACAGCTATGATTTCATCAACCCCATTCTTCTTAAGAGAACTCAAACACCTCTCAAGAAGCTCAACCCCATCCCGGTAGAATATCAAGCAGGCCCAGAGTTTCATAGTCCTCCCCCAAAAATACCACCCTCACCATTAAACAGATCATCCAGCGGGCCGCCAGTTGCTTTCTTTGATGCAGCCATTAACTTTCTGGAAGTTTCACAAGTTGCACAAAGGCAAACGGCGTCTTTTTTAATCCTCCCTTTTTCCATCTCTCCCAAGAATACCCCACATTGAGAACACCGAAATATTTTAGACGTCATTTCCCCTTCCTTGGATGAGCCGTTTTTAAAGGTTTATCATAATGGGACTTGGCAAACATCCCCTGGACGGTGAGACGGTCCTTAATCTTCTGAATATCCATGCTCTGCTTGCGGGAGATCGTAATTGAGTGTTCCATCATTTCCTCAGAAAAGGCGATTAAACTCATGGAAACCACCCAAATTACGATAATTAGGTTGATAATCAGCACTATTTGTAGGAATTGTAGGAATGGTTTAAAGAAGCCTATTATAAGGCCCTTCAGCGACCTATCGGGTTCTGGCATGGCTTTGGTCATTTCTTCCATTATCTTTCTTTCTAGGCCCCTTTAAGGAGCTTTAATTTGGCTTTAAACTCGGTTATTAGGTACTCAAAGTCAAACCGGTTCCTTCTGGTCGTTCCCTTAGATTTAATCAGGATCTCGGCCGCGGTCCCTTCCCCGTATTTCTGGTCAATATACAGCCCCATTTCGTACTGTTTGCCCGATTTAAACCGGTTACACGTCTGACATTGAGCATGGATATTCCTTGGGTCGAATTTAGTTGACTTCCGGTCCCGGGAAATGAAGTGACCGGCATCCATCTCCTTCCAGGGCTTCACAGTCCCACAGGTACAGCAGATACAAAGACCGGCATAGTTTGAGTCCCTTCGCCTGACGAACTCACTGACGATCCGCCAGAGCTTCTTATCAAGAGACTTGAGAGGCAGCTTAAGCATAAATTATGATCTCAATTCTCTCTTGAAAAAGAAATCCTTATATTCAGGAAACTCTTTTTCGAACTTCCTGACATACCTGGAAGTGTAATTATTGTTTAATTTGAACCCATCAGATTTTACTTCAAATTCAAAATACCACCTCATTCTTTCAAAAACTCCCTTGGCTCCGTAATGCTTTCTACCCTTACCAATCAAATAAAAAGTAAGCTCTTTAAACTTTTCCCAAACACCAGGGTTTTTTTCATCGTATTTTTTAAACTTATTATCTAAGGTTTTCCAAGATTCAAAAGTTAAGATGTCTAATTGTTGTTGCATTTAAATCCCCGAATCTTTTAAAGCGTTTAAAACATCTTCCTTGGAAGCCGGGTTATCTACTTTCGGGGCTTCCCACTTTTGATCTTGTAACTTACTGTTAACCGAATCAATGGGACCGGCCTTTTCCTTGTCAGTCCTTTCCCAGTTCTTAACCGCCCGAACCCAATCGAGATACTTCCCTCCGTTCGCTCCTGAATAACCGACAGCCTTATCATAATAAAGAGTAATTTTAGTCAACCCCCACTTAGGGAATTGGCTTCTAAATCTTTCAAAGTCAAAGAAAGGCGAAGCTTCGAAAGAGTGTTTTCCATGCCCTTTCTTGACGGGTCGAGTATTCCAAAGGGCCGCAGATTCATCCCAAGTTAAATCCCCTTTGTGCATGGCCCCACAGTTCATACAGATATGGTTGCCTAGATTGTTGGCCTTGGAAACCCACTCGGGATCACCGGAGCAAAAGGGGCAGCTAGTCACAGGTTTGCCCATCACTGGCTATCAACGCCAACCCAACCACAAGTCCGATACAGATTAGGAATGTCCAGTAGGTACGGTCCATTACAGTTCCTGTTTGATGGGGTTAATCATACTCTCCCAGTCTTCTTTAGTAAAACCTTTGGGCAAACGCTCGGTAAGGAATTGAACCTCATCTTCAGCTACCACCAAAATATTACCGTGAAATAATTTGCTTGTTCTTAATTCCAGAGAAATTCTGTCATAAGGTGTATTCATACAACTACCCTTTCCCGTAAATTCATATACTGGGCATCCTACACAATTACCACTAACGAAAATATTGCACAAACTACAGGCTTCCGGCCCAAGCTCAAATAGAAAGCTGTTATCAGCAGAATAAAGTTGCACCCCCTTCCTAAAGAAAGGCTTGCCCATATTCTTTTTGATAACGGAAACAATATTCTTCCAATGATCTATGGAATCCAGCAGGGCTTTAAGTGTTTTTTCTTCCATGTTTTCCTTTAAAAAAAGCTGGTGGGCAGGGATTTGCCGAGTATGTTTCCGCTAGGGATAAGCATAATGCTGCACCCTAGACCGTTGCACTCGTATAGTCACCCTACATAACCAAGGATAGGCGTGTTGTGATGGCGCCTCGTTTTACCTCTTGCCCGTCCGTCTTACCATACTCATCTGGACGGTTTTGCCCGCATCGTATCGCTTACACCGGGCAAATTCTCCTTGATCTGATTACTGATTCTATTCAGCTCCACCAACATTTTAATTAAACCTCAAAGGGAAGCTTGTCTTGCTCTGTTCTCTTCGCACGAAGACGAACCCCACCGGTTACTTTACCTTTGAATTGAATGTTAGGATCATTATAAAGAACTACCTGTTTTCCAATCCAATCCTCAGACTCTTCAGAACCTAAGATGGTTGAAACGGCTGTCATGTTCGTTTTGTTTAAAATCAAAGGCTTGTCAGTTTCCTTAAACAAAAGCACCCATTTCATATCCATGTTTTCTTGCGTTCCTGCGTCCTGCTCTTCAACGCCAGTGATTTCATAAAGCACGCCATTTCCAACATCTTCTTTTTTGATAAATTTGGATGGCATCATTTGGTTTACGTTCATTTTAGTTCCTTTTTAGTTGTTTAAAATTCTGTCAATTATCAGGGTCACAAGTATAAGCCCTGCCACTACATCAAACATTTTCCCCCCTTTCTATTTCACAGTGTTCCTTACATTTGCTACATATTCCCATATCGTTATCACCCGGATTATAGACAGGGGCATCACAGCAATCACTCGACCCGTCAAAGAAATCTGAAGGTTCCATGCTCATGATTTTTGAGAGCGATATTTAGAAACAAGGTCAAGCATTTCAGACATTCCGGCTCCTTTGAAGTGATCAGCAAGATCAACGGTAAGTTCAGGGGGCTTTAAGCCTTGAACATAAGCCAGCACTTCTTTAAAGCAGTC
>SDBT01018207.1_pt1 | contig 11051 bp, 9 predicted proteins | sample 2277101 | NCBI WGS metagenome assembly SDBT01 (sample SAMN10404973, study PRJNA504765) | marine sediment metagenome | isolation source: marine sediment core GS10_PC15, 103 cmbsf | place: Arctic Ocean: Southern Knipovich Ridge | collected 2010 | reverse complement strand
GAATTCATACAAGAAGGAATGGAATCCATAGAGGATAGCATTAATATAGCTGCAGACAAGCTGGTGAAATCAAATAGTGCATCAAAACTGCCTAAAATTGGCCAAATCTGGTATGAATCCATTTTCATAGAGCCATATGCCTTACCGTTTCACGAACTACTTCTTGTTGTGAAGAATCGTTTTCTTCAGCCAAGCGCTCTGGTAGACCCTACCACCGACATTGGATTGATATTTGATCAGACAGAAGGCGATGTATTAAAACATTCTCAGACTGGGCCTATGGGAAAAGAACAATTGCTCAGAATGTACCTGCACTATGGAAGAGGCCAGGTTCCAGATACTTTTATCTTCTTAAGCTTACGATATCAGCAGAACAAAGAGTTTGCTTTTGATACCGACTACGTGCGAAGATTTCTTGAGGCTGCTAGGCAATGGCAAACGGGTCAAGCCAAGTCAGTCTTTAGTTACTTGAAGAAGGGGGGGGATTAACGATGTCAACCGATACCGCCACCATTGAGCGCATACAACTACCAAAACCGCGTGGCGTCGAAGAAATCTCAGTCCCATTTCAGCTTGGGACTGAAGATACTGATTCGCTTGCTTGGAGACAAATCAAAGACATATTTTCTCTTAGGGAATCTGGTTTCCCACAACCAGTTCAAACCGTCGCAGAATCTCTAGAATTACCCGTTCAGATTGTGGTTGCGCCAGGTATAGTGGTAGGAGGCGCGGAATACCAACAACGATATGATGGTATTGACCTAGAACAGTATAGGCAGCAAATGTCTCCTGAGTTATTCAAAGCGTTTGTGCGCCATATAGGGTGCATTCCTGGGATGCCTGACCTTGACCTAAGTGACATTGTAACCACTCCTGAGTAGTGTGAGTATGCAATATGTTGATTGGACACCACAAGTGGCAATTGAACCTCCTGTCTACCTTGATGCAAATATTTTAGTTGGAACTATCGTTAGGACTCATAGGCTGTACCCCATGTGTGTTAGATTGACGGCGGCCTTATTGGCAGGTAAGTCTAACATATTGTTATCTGCGGTGTCGGTAAATGAATGTCTTGGGGCAACGGCCAAATTGGCTTACTGCCAACTAACAAAGCAACCTCCAAATGCTCACTGGAACAAAAACTTATATCTACGTTGGTGTGAGAGAATCTTCGCATCCTATGAAGGCTGGATTACTGCTGTAGGTTCAATGATGAAAGACTGGTCAAGTGCTGGAGTACCAATTGAGGTAATCCCGAAGACAGATGCACTGTGGGAACATGTTGTTGACCTAACTCCCCACTATATGCGACAATTCAAACTGAGCCCAGCAGATGCCATGCACCTGGCACTTGCTGAAACACATGCTCGAACATTCATCACAGCCGATTCAGACTTTGAGGAAATACAGAAAAACCCACCCGTTGGAGAGCTCGTCATTCTTCATCTTGTGGCATAACCAGTTGCGTATCCTCTAGATTTAACCCAACAATTAGCCACAATGTTACTACTGACTTTACCGAGAAGGATTACTACTTCCATTCAAGGGAAATGCTCATTTTTTCAGGTGGGTCACCGTCTATCTCGGATTGAAGAATATATACTCCACCTACAATATTCCTTCCTTCATCATCTTCCTCTTGACCCTTGTAAAGATAATATCTATGCCCCATGCGTAACTCTTCTTGATGCAAAACAAGTATGCTCTCTAAGATAGCCATGAATCCCCTCCTTTCGATAGTGCTATTTTATCATCTTATTTTTGAAGTAACAATCCGTCATGTGTGATGTGAGACCAATAACTGTTGCTTAGAAATCAGTTGAGGTGTATCGATAAATTCATTTCCCATTGACCTGTTCCAAATGATTGTACCACCTTTCGGGTTGGAGTCAAGCAGTTGTGCTGGTTCATATGGAGAAAATAAGAGATGCAAAGCCTCTCTTTCAAATTCTTTCCCCTTCCCCTTGCTAAGGGGAAGGGGATAAAGGGGATAGGGTCACTACTAACCTACTAACAGCTTGTTGTACCGCAGGTCTGATGCTACAATAAATCCAGACAGGGGAAGAGGATATGTCGCTTGATTCCATAATTGTTAGAGGCGCTCGCGAGCATAACTTAAAGGATATCGATGTTACTATTCCGCGCGATAAGCTGGTGGTTATCACCGGTGTTTCCGGCTCGGGGAAGAGCTCACTGGCCTTTGACACCATCTATGCCGAGGGGCAGCGCCGCTACGTGGAGTCCTTATCGGCTTACGCCCGCCAGTTCCTGGGGCTAATGCAAAAGCCGGATGTTGACTACATCGGGGGCCTGAGCCCAGCCGTTTCCATCGACCAGAAGGGGGTGAGCCGAAACCCGCGCTCCACAATGGGGACGATAACCGAAATCTATGATTACCTGCGGCTGCTTTTTGCCCGGGTCGGGCACCCCCATTGCCCCGGGTGTGGGCGGGAGATTGCGATGCAGACGGTGCAGCAGATTGTTGATGCCGTCAGCGCTCTTCCCGAAGGTAGCCGTATTATGGTTCTGGCGCCTCTGGTTAAAGACCGTAAGGGTGAATACCAGGCGGTGTTTGACGATTTGCGCAAGACGGGCTACGTGAGGGTGCGGGTTGATGGTGATATCCACGACCTGTCCGAGCAGTCCCAGCTGGACAAGAATAAGAAGCACTCTATTGAGGCTGTGGTTGACCGGCTGGTAGTCGGTCAGAGCGGCAGTCAAGACCGTATTACCGATTCGGTGGAGACCGCTCTTAAGCTTGGCGCCGGGGTGGTCCTGGTATCGATAGTTGATGGTGAGGAGTTGCTCTTCTCGGAGCACTTTGCCTGCGTTCACTGCGGCATCAGCCTGGGTGAGATTGCCCCGAGGACATTTAGCTTTAACAGCCCCCACGGTGCCTGCCCTACCTGCAGCGGCCTGGGTTTCAGGCATGAACTGGACCCTGACCTTATTATTCCCAACAAGGACATCTCCATCGCTGACGGGGCTATCCGTCCCTACCAGACCGGGTTCTGGTACCTTGAGCAGCTTGATGAGTTGGCCCGGCGGCACGGCTTTTCCCTTGATAGCCCGGTGAGAAGCTTAACCAAGGAGCATCTTAAGCTGGTACTCCATGGTGAGGGGGGTGAACTGGTAAGCTCCCGCAATCGCTTCGGCCGGGTGAGGCAGTATTTCACCGGTTATGAGGGAATCATTCCTCGGCTGGAGCGGTTATATCGTGAGACAGAGTCGGACAACTCCCGGGCATCACTGGAGCGCTATATGGTGACCAGGGAGTGTCCCGTCTGTGGGGGTAGGCGCCTCAAGCCGGAGTCTCTGGCGATAACTATCGGGGGCAGGAATATTATTGAGGTCAGCTCGATATCGGTGTCCCAGGCGCTTAAGTGGGTGACCTCACTCAGCGAAGGTGAGCAGTCCATCCTTAGCCGACGCGAGCAAATAATAGCCCGCCAGATTATCAAGGAGATAAGGGCGCGGCTGGGTTTTCTCGAAGATGTCGGGTTGGACTACCTCACCCTGGACCGCCCCTCGGCTACCTTGAGCGGCGGCGAGGCGCAGCGAATTCGCCTGGCTACTCAGATCGGCAGCGGACTGATGGGCGTACTCTATATCTGTGATGAGCCGACGGTAGGCCTGCACCCCGCCGACGACTTCCGCCTGATTGAGACCTTGAAGAGGTTGAGGGACCTGGGCAATACGGTGCTGGTTGTCGAGCATGATGAGGCCATGATGCGGGCGGCTGACCATATTATCGATATGGGGCCCGGCGCCGGAGAGCATGGCGGAAGGATTATCGCCAGCGGCACCCTAACCGATATTATGAAAGCGGAGGACTCGATAACCGGCCAGTATCTTAGCGGGGTGAAGCGGATTCCCCTACCCGATAAGCGCCGTCCCGGTTCCGGCGAGGAGCTGGTGATAAAGGGAGCCAGGCAGAACAACCTGAAGAATATCGATGTCGGTATCCCACTGGGCAGGTTTGTCTGCATCACCGGCGTATCGGGCAGCGGTAAGAGTACCCTCATCGATGAGGTCCTCTACCGGAACCTGGCGCAGGTGCTTTACCGGTCAAGGGCAAGAGCGGGTGATTGTGACGGTGTCTTCGGCGTGGAGCATATCGATAAGGTAATCAATATCGACCAGTCGCCTATCGGGCGCACTCCGCGCAGTAACCCAGCCACCTATACCGGCACCTTTACCCCTATCCGTGAGCTTTTCGCCACCGTCCCCGAGGCTCGGATGAGGGGCTATGCGCCGGGACGGTTCTCGTTCAATGTCAAGGGTGGGCGCTGTGAGTCCTGCCGCGGGGAGGGCTTTACCCAGATTGAGATGCAGTTTTTACCCGATGTCACCGTTCCCTGTGAAGTGTGTCAGGGAAAGCGTTACAACCGCGAAGCCCTGGAGATTAGATTTAAGGGCAAGAATATTGCCGAGGTGCTGGACATGACCATTGAGCAAGCCCGCTCCTTTTTTGAGCACTTCCCCAAGGTGAAGAACAAGCTGAGCACCCTGTGTGATGTCGGGCTGGGCTATATGTGCCTGGGCCAGCCGGCGCCGACACTCTCCGGCGGCGAGGCGCAGCGGGTGAAGCTGTCCACCGAGCTGTCGAAGCGGTCAACGGGGCGGACACTGTATATCCTCGACGAGCCGACCACCGGGCTTGCCTTTAGCGATGTGGCGGCGCTGCTCAGGGTACTGCAGCGCCTGGTCGACGGGGGCAATACGGTGATTGTTATCGAGCATCACCTGGATGTGATTAAGAATGCCGATTATGTCATTGACCTTGGCCCCGGGGCCGGTGACCACGGTGGTTATGTTATCGCCAGCGGAACACCAGAGGAGATTATCCGGCAGGTATCATCGACGACCGGACAGTATCTGGTCAAGGTATTGACTGATGGTGTAGAATATAATGTGAGTGGCTGAGAATTCCTGCCCGGCGGCCCTTCCCGGCTGTTCGTGGCGAAGGGGGGTGATAGATGGACCGAAAAGAAGTGCTCGATTCGATTAAAGAGAATGTGGAAAACAAGAACCTGCTCAAGCATATGTGGGCCACCGAGGCGATAATGCGGGCTCTAGCCCGGCGCCTTGGTGAGGATGAGGACGAGTGGGGGCTGACCGGGCTGCTGCATGATATCGATGTAGAGCTTACCGAGGGCGATATGAACAGCCACAGCAAGCTGGGAGCCGACCTGGCCCGTGAGATGGGGGCCAGTGAAGAGATGACGCATGCCATCCTCTGCCATAATGCGGCGCATGGCGTCTCCTGTGAGACAAAGATGGACAAGGCCCTATTCTGTGCTGACCCACTGACCGGTCTCATCACGGCGTCGGCCCTGATCCGGTCGGATAAAAAACTGGCCGGTCTTGAAGCTAAATCGGTACTGAGGAGATTTAAGGAAAAGGCTTTTGCCGCCGGGGCCGATAGAGAGCAGATTTCGTCATGCCGGGAGCTCGGGCTTGAGCTAGAGGAGTTTATTTCGCTGGGGCTTAAGGCAATGCAGGACATCGCCGACAGCCTCGGGCTGTAATAACGGCTAGCTGACTTCCAGGGTGGAGCCCGCCGCGGTTTTCCTGACATCAATGCGAGTGGGAAAGGCATCCCTGAGTTCTTCGATATGAGTTATCACCAGTATCTTGTCGAAGTCATCCTGAATTGAGTTTATCGCTTCCTTAATCTTTTCTATGCCAACGCTGTCCTGCGTACCGAAGCCTTCATCAATAACCAGAGTGGGCAGTGGCGCCCCCGCCCGCCTTGCCAGCAGCCTGGAGAGGGCAATGCGGATGGCAAAGTTAATCCGGAAGGCTTCACCACCACTGAACATTTCGTAGTTTCGTGTCCCCAGCTCGTCCGAAATTTTAATGTCCAGGGTCTCCACCACACTCCCCGATTTTGTTTCCCTTTGTGTTTCCATCTTGATGTGCATTCTGTTGTCGGTCATATGGGATAGTAACTGATTGGCTTCCACTTCAATCTCAGGGAGAGCGCTCTCAATCAGCAGTGCCTGGACTCCCCTTTTGCCAAAGGCCTCGGCCAGTTCCTGATAGATACTCTCCTCTTTTACTACCCAGGCAAGCAGTTTCTCTTTTTCCTGTAGTTTTATGTCAAGTTCCTGGCAGCGCTTCAGCTTCTCTTTAAGGCCCCATAGCGCTTCCTGGGCCTGTTTCTGCTTCGCTGTCAGTACCTCGTATTCTGTTTCTGCCCGGGTCAGCTCAGCGGTCAGCTGCGGCAGTTGTGCCAGTTCTTTACCTAGGTCTTCCTTTTTGCGGTGGCCGCTTTCCAGGCTGCGGCGCAGCTCCCGAGCCGCCTCTTTTGCCTGGCCGACGCCTTCCTGTGCCTGGCTGATGAGCCTTTCCGCCTCTTCCAGCTTTCGCTTGAGTCCTTCGTACTGCTCTAAACCGGCCAGGCGCTGACGCGCCTCTTCGTGCTGATTGGCGCTGTAGCCCAGCTCAGCCAGTTCCTCTTCAACCTGTCCCAGCACCTGCTGCTCAATAGCGGCGAAGTCTCTCCTGGCCAGGCGTTCTTCAATCCCGGCAAGGACATCCCTGGTCTCTTTAAGCTTGCCGCCGGCTTGCTCAGCCCGGCTAATCTCCTGGCTTAGAGTGCCGGCCCTGTTCTGGAGGGAGGCCCTGTCCTGATTCAGGCCGGCTTCAAGCCGAGCGATTTCCCTCTCGCTCTGCTCAAGCTCCGCCTTCTCTTGCGCAAGTCCCGCCTTATTTAGCCTGAGGGACTCAGCCTTTCCCTGCTTGTCGCTGGTGTACTTTGTCTCAATCAGCCTTAAGCCGTCCGCGGCAAGCTCCGTCTCGCAGAGCGGGCACCTGGTCCCTTCCTGGGTGCGCAAGAGGTCGAGCTTTTCCTCTATCTCCTTTATCTCCCGTTCCAGGTGGGTCTTATTCGATTCCAGCCGGTTCAGCCAGGTCCTCATCTCCTGAGAGGCCTGCCTTTTTCCCCGCAGTCTCTCTTCTCGCTCCGCCAGCCGGTCCAGCTGGGCCTGTATCTCGTGCAGTTCTTTCTTTAGCGAGGGCAGCCTTTGTGCGCTGGTCTCCAGTTCACTCACCTGGCTCTGGACTACGGCGTGGTCTTTCAGTAGGACCTGCCCGGCCCGGGTAACGCTCATCTCCATCTGGTGCTTGCGCTCGTTTAGCGTGTTGACCAGCACCAGCTTCCGGTTGAGTTCGTCGCCCAATTGCCTGGCTACACTGAACTTTTGGTAGCCTTCTTCTATCGCCGGACGCTGGTCAAGCAGCTCCTGGTACTCCTTGGTGCGCCGGAGGTGCTGTTCCGCCTGCTCATCCCAGCGCGCCAGGTCTTGCGCTGTCCTGGCGATATGTTCCTCCAGTTGGGCCAGCTGCTGTTTCTTATTTTCCAGGGCTTCCTTTTTCTGCCTGATGCCCTCCAGCCGGGACTTCTGCCCGGCTGCCTGCTTTTCAATATCGGTAAGCTGGCCCAGCCCTGCTTCAAATTCAGCCTGCCAGGCTGGCCTCTGCTCCAGCTCATTGGTTATCTCCTGAATAGTGCTCTCCAGCTGTTCCCTTGCCATTTCCTGCTCTTTAGCCCGGTTTTTGGCCCGCTCGGCCAGTTCATCGTAGAAAGAGAGCCCCAGGATGTCGGCCAGCACCTGCTTGCGTTCAAGGGGGCGTTTGACGGTAAAGGCATCGGCGCGCCCCTGCAGGAGGAGGGCGCTATTGACAAAGGTCTGATAGTCCATATGCAGGATATCAATAATCGTCTGCTGGGTTTGAGTGATAGTGTTTCCGGTAATCGTGCGGAAGCCGTCCTCATTAGCTATCTGGAGTTCCAGGAGCGTCCTTCCCTGTCCGCCGCGCTTCTTCGGTCGGGCGTGCTTGCGGATGATGCGGTAGGGTTGCTCCCCGATGGCGAAGTCAAACTCCACCCCCATCTCTGTCTGGCCCAGGTGGATGAGGTCATCATCGCTCTTGGCCCTGGTCTTTCCCCATAACGCCCAGGTGATAGCGTCAATCAGGGTTGACTTGCCGTTGCCGTTATCTCCTGAAATACAGGCGGTATGGATACCATCAAAGGAGAGCGGCGGTGCATTGTCCCGGTAGCACATAAAGTTATGCAGCGACAGCTTGACGGGAATCATCGCTAAAGCCTTGACAATGCAGCTTTAGTTACGTTAAGTTTCATAGACTGTTTTTCTATTTGTCTTGCCAGGCATCTTGTCTTTTCAACAGCCGACAAAATAGAATATTCCGATAATTAGCAGGTAGATGCCAATCAGATAGGCAAGTACCTGGGGCTTGACCAAAATAATGATACCAAAAATAATGGCGATGATGGCGGAAACAAAGCCGAAGTTTAGTAGTCCCATGTCCATAGCTGCTCCCCCTCTCGGTCATAGTTTTTTAGATTATAGATTAGTTTTCGGGTTTTGTCTATAGATAGATGGAATTACCGGACAAGGGTTAAGGTTAGATGTCTCCTTCTCGTAGTCAATTAAAAAGTGTCCTTTTGATGGGAACCAGGAAAGGGCGAAAGAGCTTTATCTGGATTTGCAAACTCCTTATTCCTATCTCTTTCTTGGCGGTCATAATCCAGTGGAGCGGCTGGCTCTACCAGGTGGTGCCTCTCCTGGACCCTGCAATGCGGCTGATAAACCTCCCCGGTGCGGCTGCTTTACCCATTCTTAGCGGAATGCTCATCGGCCCCTACACCACCATTGCCATCATATCGGTGCTTCCCTTCAGCCTCGAGCAGATGACCCTGATTGCCATCTACACTCAGATTGCCCATAGCCTCATCATCGAGAGTATTATCCAGCATAGGGCTGGTATCCATGCCGCTAAAATAACCCTGATTCGCATCGGCGCTGCTATTCTGGCTGTGCTGGCTGTTTCCCAGTTCTTTACTAACACCACACAAGACATTGTTGTGCCGGCTGCTCTTACTGCCGCTACGCCTTTTACTGAGGTCTTAAAGGTCTGGGCTATTGAGACAGGGTGGTTACTTGCAAAAATCCTCGGTATCGTTATGGCGGTTATGATTGGGCTGGAGTCTCTGAGGTCTTTGGGTTGGGTCGAAATCCTGCTCAAGGTCTTCCAGCCCGTGATGCGCATTTTCGGGCTTTCCCGCCGGGCTACCATGCTCTGGATAACCGCCGTCCTCTTCGGCGTACTGTACGGGGGCGCCGTTATCATTGAGGAAGCCGGCAGGGCGGGCTTGAGCAAGGGCGAACTGGAAGACCTTAATATTTCCATCGGCATCAATCACAGCATGGTGGAGGACCCTGCTCTGTACCTGGCACTGGGACTGAATGCTTTCTGGCTGTGGATACCCAGGTTGGTCACAGCGATTGTCGCGGTCCAGGCCTACCGTGCCGTGAAATATCTTAAGGGAAAATCGCTTCAGTGGCAGGCGGCAAGGAGGGGATGACGGCACGTACGATAGGTCTCTCTCACTCCAGGTAATCCTTCAGCCGGCGGCTCCGGCTGGGGTGGCGCAGCTTGCGCAGCGCCTTAGCCTCAATCTGGCGGATGCGTTCTCTGGTCACACTGAACTCCTTACCCACCTCCTCCAGGGTGCGGCTTCTGCCGTCCTCCAGGCCGAACCTGAGCTGCAGCACCCTCTGCTCACGGGGGGTGAGACTGCGCAGCACATCCTCGATCTGCTCCTTAAGCAGCTGACGGGAGGCAGACTCAGGGGGCGGCAGGGCGTTGCGGTCTTCAATGAAGTCACCCAGGTGACTGTCGTTCTCCTCACCGATAGGTGACTCCAGTGATATCGGCAGCTGGGCTACCTTGATTATCTCCCTTACCTTTTCCGCGGGTATCTCCAGCTCGACGCCGATTTCCTTGGGGGTAGCCTCCCGTCCCAGCTTCTGGGCCAGGCGACGGCTCACCCTCAGCAGTCGGTTAATCGTCTCAATCATATGGACCGGGACACGGATAGTGCGTGCCTGGTCGGCTATGGCGCGGGTAATCGCCTGTCGAATCCACCAAGTGGCATAGGTGCTGAATTTATAGCCGCGGCGGTAATCGAATTTCTCCACAGCCTTAATCAGGCCGATGTTCCCTTCCTGAATCAGATCGAGGAGAGACATACCCCGCCCGACATGCTTCTTGGCGACACTGACTACCAGACGCAGATTGGCTTTAATCAGGTGCTTTTCCGACCTTTGCGCTTCATACTCAATATTCCCCAGGTAGGTCCGGAACGGCTCCTCATAGCTCTGCATGGAGTTAATGAAGTCCGTATTCACTACCAGGCCCTCTATCTCGGATAGGGGAATGCTGTCTCCGATGGCCTCGATAATCTCTTTGGGCAGCAGGGAGCTATTTAGCGACAGGTTAATCAGAAGGTGTTCCACCTCCGGTATCGCTTTAGCCGTCCGTTGAGTAACTGCCTGGATTAGCTGTTGGTCTATCTCAGCGTCAATGTTCTTCCTCAGCCTGGTATTAAAGATAAGCTCCCCAAAGCTGCTGGTGGTTGCCAAATCGAGCTGCTCCAGGACGATGTTAATGACAGCAGAAAGCTGTCCTATCTCCTTAAGCATAGCGAGCACTATCTCAACTGACGAAAGATGTCTTTCGTAATCATGCAGGAATCCATGCTTGATTTCAGTGATACGTTTACCCTCTGCTATCCTTCGGGACAGGGCCTGCTCATTCTTGGCGGTGAGCAGGGATACCCTGCCGATTTCATGAAGGTAGATGCGCACCGGATCGTCGGTTATCTCCTGTTCGTCCATCTGCTGCAGCGGTACTTCCAGTTCGTCGGTTACATGGGGATGAAGCTCTTCGTTCAGTCTCTCATACGGTGATGGGTCTTCGTCACCGTGGTTCTGGGATGAGAAACCCCGAGTTCCCTCGGTGTTTTCCTGGTTCATTTCTTGCCTCCCTTTATGCCTGTCCCTCTGCTCTTTTGGGTGAAGACCTCACCCAGTTGAGTGCTGACTTCTGTTCCCTGCTCCTTTAGCTTGGCTAACTCGGCGGCGCTGCCGCCCAGTTCAGCCTCTAGAGCCAGTGCCGCCGCTCTTTTTGCCTCCAGGCTGCGTAGAAACCTTTCCCGCAGGCGGAGGACGCAGTCA
>SDBT01018206.1_pt1 | contig 11052 bp, 9 predicted proteins | sample 2277101 | NCBI WGS metagenome assembly SDBT01 (sample SAMN10404973, study PRJNA504765) | marine sediment metagenome | isolation source: marine sediment core GS10_PC15, 103 cmbsf | place: Arctic Ocean: Southern Knipovich Ridge | collected 2010 | reverse complement strand
CTGGAGTCTAATTCCTGTTTAGCATACTGTCCAGTTTTTGGGGTCCACTACACTCAATCCCCGCCACCTTCATTGCGTTAACGAGCTTTGGAATCGAGGCGTTGGGATTTGTAAGATTAAGAAGCTCAGGATTGGTAATCCTAGGGTCTGGAACCGGGATGGATAATCCCTCAAGTGTAGTAATTGGTGTTTTAGTTGGGGTGGCTGTTAGTGTAGGAGTTTTTGTTGGAGGTTTCGTTGGGGATGGTTCAGGTGTATTGGTTGATCCGGTTGTGAAGGTGTTTGTTAGCTGGGGAGTAGCTGTAATTTCCACGGTTACTATTTCCGTGGTCACCGATTTGGGAGAAGGTGAACATGCGTTGATACATGTTGCCAATATAATAATCAGCGGGAGTAGAATATTTATATTCATGGTTAAACTCTATTAGATTACAGAATATTAGTTTTGACAATATACACTTTTTGGACAATCCTTAATTGCATTTCTGAGCTCCCCTGCCCACTTTTTACCCTCGCTCCTCTCCTCCCTCTCCCACCCGTAAGTAAAGCGTAGCTTCATAACACTCAAACCACGGATCAACCACCGGCAGCGGCCAAAATCTGATACTGTCCTTTCCTGGGCAATCCAGCACCACGGTATAAACAGGTTGAAGCCGCTTTTCAATAAAATTCATTTCACAATCGTTGATTAACCTCATCACATTAATCCCTTCTATAATGCTCAAAGCTGATTTTGAGCACTTTCAGTGGACTCATGACAATCATTAAATGGTTTTCTACTGCCGCAGTACGGACAACACCGAGATTTTTATTTAAATAGTCTCATTTTTCGCAGCACCATTATCGGTAATATATCACCATTAGGCTATGCGTATGGCAATGAATTTTGATATAATGATTTTGCGAACGCCATTCGCTTCGGCGTCACCCTACCCTGGGTGTTATTTGCACCTCAGGGCGCTAGAATTTACATAAGTATTTATTTCACGAGCATGCCGATGCTGCAACATGAATAGATAACTATTTAATAATTGAAGAATCGCTGTTATTATTATGTACTATAATTAGTAGAAGGATATTTAAACAATTTGTTCTTAAAGTAATTATAGGAAAACAAAATGTCTGAGCAGATCACTGATCAAAACAAGAAATTTCCTTTAGAATTGAAGTGGCCAATTGAAGATGATTTGCCATTTTTATACACAAATCATTTTTCTATTTCTGATACAGGTCACGAGATTATAATTGTATTTGGAAATTTTCTCCCAACCGGTTTCCACCGACGTTCGAAGGAAGAAATCGAAACTTACTTAAGTCAAGCGATGGTAAAACCCGTTGCAAAAATTGTTATGTCGCGTAGTGGTTTCAAAGCTTTCATGGGTTTACTTGAAAGTAAACGAGCAGATTTTTTAGATCCAACAGAAGAGGAAAACTCCAATGATTGAAGCTACACCTGATTTTTCTCCGGCTGCTGGAGGAGAGCAATACATTTTTCCTTCAAATAATGCGGAAATAGAATACAAAGATATTAAATTTGGGGATGATGGCACATACCCAATTAGCAACACTTTGGTAGGCGGAACAGCTATACACACTTCTAATGATTCACACTTATTGCAGACTCGCCTTCGGTCACGATGGTCAATGATATTGGAAGAAGCCAGCCAAGCGAGGTTGATTTTTCCTGATCCAGTTCAATCACTGATCGATTTGTTTGGCAGCATTCCTGGCGATTATGATACCTGGATAGAGGTTATCGAAGAACCCTACGGGTAACCTTTATGACTGCCAATGTTATTGATATTAATGACCCGAACCTACAACTTCCCGAATTCATTGTCCTAGATGCAAGTATAGTGCTGTGGCTGCGTCCTAATCATCCACAGAATCATCCTAATTCCAATATTGCAATTCAGTTTTTTAATCGACTTCAACATTTAGTTAATCAAGGGCGGGTGAAACCTATTCTTCCCCTTCTTGCTTTTGAAGAGTGTTTATTTAAAATTTGTCAACTCGAGATAAAAGCCCATATACATAATATTGGCTCAAGTAATAAATGGGATAGATATTATAAAGAAAATCCTCAAGTTCTCTTGCATACTCGGAGTGCCGTTGATAATTTCTGCCAAATATTGCAAGCTTTTCCGATTATCGTGACCGAACCAGAAGATTTGGCGATCTATCCTATTGATACTGAGGCCCGATTAGCTGATCGTATGAAAGACTTGATTTATCAATTTCTAATTCTCCCAAAAGATGCAACAATAATAAGCGAGGCAGAAAGATTGGGAATAGATACAGTAGTTACTTTAGATAATGATTGGACGCGCGCAAATGGTTTTTCTGTAATCACTATTGTTGAAAGTTAAAGAATTATTGTCCGGATAGTTCAAGGAATAAAATAAGAAAAAGACCGTGATTTTTTCACGGTCTTTTTCTGTTTCACAATATGCATCATCAAATTCATCTATTACATCAACTCAATCCTAAACAGTAGTGATTCGGGGACACGAAAAAACTCTACACTATCGTCAGGTTACTTAACGATATATTGATTACATTATAGAACTTGCAATAGTATAATGTTAGATATTAGGGGCATTCTCACATGCGTACTTATGAAAAATGCTTCCTTTCCTCCATGAAACAGTAAATATAGAGCAGAATTTTGGATAAACAGGTTAATAAAGGAGCACTCTCATGTCCCCTCGTAAGCGTAAATCCTCTAAAACAGAAATCACGGATTACCGCCACGATACCACCCGTAAGAACATTCCCCCCGCGGGACTGGCTGCTCAGGGTAAAGTCAGCGAAGTTCCTAAGACCCGTTATTTCTATGACCCGCACCTGCCTCCTGTTTTGAGATTCGATGAGACCGGTGAATCCGATAAGCTTCCTGAGCTGCTGGAAATCGCCAGGCAACGCCCTCTCACCGATAAAGAAGTCCAGTTATTGAACGAAGCCCTCCGTAACCACCAACCCTGGCTCGAATGGTCTGACAAGCGCGAAAAAAGCTGGTTTGATGTTGATCCTGTTGCTCTTCACATTCACGATCGTTACTCTGCCCAGGCTATCATCAAACTCGCCGCCCTTCAACCCATACAGCGTTCCTTTTTTGCAGATCCAGAGTTGGATTACCAGGAAGCTGTTAAGTTTTACCGGCACGATATTGATTGGACCAATCGATTGATCCTGGGTGATAGTCTGGTGGTGATGCATTCCCTCGCCAAGCGTGAAGATTTGGCTGGCAAAGTGCAGATGATCTATATTGATCCCCCATATGGTATTAAGTTCTCAAGCAACTTCCAACCATACATTACAAAACGTAAAGTCGGAGATAGCAAAAAGGATTTGACACGCGAGATTGAACAGATAAAGGCATATCGTGATACATGGACATTGGGAATTCATACATATTTAACCTACCTCCGTGACCGCTTGATTATTGCCCGTGAACTGCTTACTGATTCTGGCTCTATTTTCTTACAGATATCAGATGACAACCTCCATCTTGTCCGTCAAGTAATGGATGAAATATTTGGAGAAGAGAATTTTATTGGGATAATTACTTTCAATAAGACATCTAGTCAAACCGCGAAGCTTCTTGCATCAATCTCAGATTATGTATTGTGGTATGCCCAGAATAAAGACTTTGTAAAGTTCAAACAGTTATTCAAGAGTAAAAGGCTCGGCGAAGAAGGTGCAACAAAGTATACAAATTTACAATTTATTAACGGTTTAACTCGTCCAATTCGTAAAAGCGAGTTATCCAATCAGAAGTTGCTTCCTATTGATAGCAAATCATTTCGCTTAGATAATTTAACTTCGCAGAGTGGTGGAGAAACTACAAGCTTTGCAGTTCAGCTACAAGCAAAGGAATTTTTTCCTTTCCCTGGTTTTTGGAAGACAAATGAAGATGGGTTTAATCGCTTAGTTAAATCCGGTCGTGTTTCTGTTACTGGAAAAACATTGGGTTATATTCGTTATTTAGATGATTTCAATCAATTCCCAATAGCAAATTTATGGGCCGATGTTGGTGGGATACAAAGCAGAGCTGATCCGAAAATATTTGTTGTTCAGACAAACTCAAAAGTCATTGCACGTTGCCTCCTCATGACCACCGATCCTGGTGACCTTGTTCTTGACCCCACTTGCGGCTCCGGTACCACCGCCTATATCGCGGAAGGCTGGGGGCGCCGTTGGATTACCATCGACACCTCTCGCGTTGCCATCGCCCTCACCCGCCAGCGTCTGCTCACTGCCAGGCATGATTATTACGAGTTGCAGGATCTTGTAGCTGGTCCTTCTGGTGGCTTTATTAATAAAACCGTCCCTCACATAACTCTTAAATCTATAGCCCAGAACCAGGCTCTCGATTCCATCTTCGAAAAATGGGAACCTGTCCTGGCAGAAAAATTGGAAACCCTCAACTCTGCTTTAAGTAATGTCACTCCCGAATTCACTACAAAGCTTAAAGTTAAGCTAGCCGAAAAAGAGCGCGTCAAAGGGAAGCGAGCCATTACAGAAGCTGAAACCCGTCGCTGGCAACTGCCAGATGAGAAATGGGAAGAATGGGAAGTGCCCTTTGACACCGACCCGGATTGGCCCGAGCCATTGCAACAGGCGCTCGTGGATTACCGCAAAGTCTGGCGGTCAAAAATGGATGAAGTCGATACTGCCATCGCCGCCAGCGCCCCCCAGGAAGTATTGGTCGATCGACCAGAGATTGTTCCCAACATCTTGCGGGTCAGCGGCCCCTTCACGGTTGAAGGTATACAGCCTGTCGAAGAGTATCTCGATCTCGAATCTCCAGTTGGAGGCACACCCGGGGATCTGGAGTCATTTCCTTTGGAAGAAGCTGAGCCTGCAAATGCCGAAGCTTACTTGGAGAAAATGATCGGACTCCTGCGCAAGGATGGTGTCCGATTCCCTGACAATAAAATTCTAAAGTTTGATCGGCTCGATCCTCTCCCCGAAAGCATTCTCCACGCCGAAGGCGAATGGCAGGTGGGGGAGAAATCCCACCGCGTTGCCGTTTCATTTGGTCCCCAGTATGGACCCATCACTGCCAAGCAGATCGAGCAGTGTTTGCGGGAAGCATATCGACGCGGTTACGATGATCTTGTATTTGCTGGTTTCACAATTGACGGTGCCGCACAGGCAATAATTCAGGAGGACCCAAATCCACACGTCCGTTCCCACCTGGCACATATCCGTCCAGATGTCAACATGGGTGACCTTCTTAAAGATACACCAACCAGTCAGCTCTTCACCGTTTCAGGTTTGCCCCGTGTTGATCTCGAGAAAACCGATGATGGAAAATGGACCGTTCACATGCAGGGCGTTGATATCTACGATCCCCTGACAAATACTCTCCAGGATACCCAGGCTTCCAAAGTTGCTGCCTGGTTTCTTGATAGTGATTATGATGGTGCCACATTCTGTATTACTCAGGCATTTTTCCCTGATAAATCTGCGTGGTCAAAATTAGCACGTGCACTAAAAACAGTTGTCGATCCCCAGCGTTTCGAAGCTTTTTCTGGAACTACCTCTTTACCTTTTACTACCGGCGAACATAATCGTGTTGCTGTCAAGGTCATCGATCCACGTGGTAATGAGGTAATGCGAATTATGAATCTCGATCAGGAGGTTGAATATGCCTGATCATCCATCTCGTCAGAAAGAACTTCCAATCCAGCCGGTTGAGGAGCCGATCCTCTCCAGCCCCTATGAAGAACCTCCTGCGCACTGGTTTTACAATTTAGAGACCGGTGAAGCCTCCATAGCGCCCAAGCGTCGTCCAGCCTCATACTGGTATACAACAAAACGTGCCGGCACTCGCGAACAGCAGCTAGCTTTATTTGCAGAAGAAACACGTGAGGATCTTGATCTCGTAAACGCACTCCGTGAAGATGTCAAACGTTGGCGAAATTCTGATTATGAGGGCGCTACCCAGATTACCAAGCAGCTTCTCCATTACTGGTGGCGTGAAAACCGCCTGAGACGTCTTTTTTTCTGTCAGCTCGAAGCTGCTGAAACTGTAATTTTCCTGCAGGAGATTCGACTCAGTAAAAAGTATTTGCGTTTTAAACCAGAATTTACGGATGAACATCTTGAGCAGCTGAAAAATTTTCCGGCTGACTCAGAATTATCACCTTTGACCCGATTGGGCACCAAAATGGCGACTGGCAGCGGTAAGACTATTGTCATGGCCATGTTGATCGCCTGGGCATTCTGCAATCGGGGTAAGGTTTCCAGTGATATTCGTTTCCCTTCTGGTGTCCTTATTGTATGCCCCAATCTTACGATCAAAGATCGCCTCCAGGTTCTTCGTCCCGAAAAAGAAAATAACTATTACGATGAATTTGATATCGTCCCACATAAACTTCGCCCGTTGCTTCATAAGGGTAAGGTGAAAATTACCAACTGGCATCTCTTTCAACCCGAATCCGAGCACGTGGAAGGAGACAAATCATATAAGGTGGTCAATAAAGGTCCCGAAAGCCCGGAGGCTTTTGCCAGAAGAGTGCTCGGTGATTTATATGACCATTCGCCTATTATGGTTCTGAATGACGAAGCTCACCATGCATGGCGCCCAAATCCTGAAACCCAATCTGCGGGTACAGAAAAAGTTACCAAAGATGAACTCAGGGAAGCTACGATTTGGGTAAGTGGTCTGGACACTATCAATCAATCTGTTGGCATAAGTTTTTGCGTTGATCTTTCTGCCACACCTTTCTATATCCAGGGCAGTGGATATATTGAAGGCTCACCGTTCCCGTGGTTAATTTCCGATTTTTCACTGGTGGATGCTATTGAGAGTGGCATTGTTAAAATTCCTCGATTGCCGGTCAGTGATACCACCGGTCGACCTGAACCTAAGTATTTTCGGTTGTGGGCTAACATCGTCGGAGAACTCGAGCCTGACGAGCGACTTCCAGGTCGTGCTGGCAAACCCAAGCCGGAAGTTATTTATCGAGAAGCTGAGCCAGCGTTACGTACACTCGCCGGACAGTGGGTCGAAAGGTATCAATACATTCAGGAAGCCAGCAATGAAAAGGATAAAACCCCGCCCGTTTTGATCATTATTTGTGACAACACTGATATTGCCGAATACTTTTATCGCAAGATCTCGGGTGAGCAGGAAGTTGAGGATATTGAACAGAAGGGGAGGAGGTCTCGTCCGAAGCCCAGAACTGTTTATGGACGGGGGGAAATTTTTCCTGAATATTTTTCCAATCAGGACTCTTCCAAGCCTACCTTGCGAATAGATAGCAAATTGCTAGCTAAAGCAGAGAGTGGTGATCCGAATGTATCTCGTACTGAAGCAGAAGAGAAAATACGTGAAATTGTTTCAACGGTTGGTAAGGTCGGGAAGCCAGGTGAACAGATCCGATGTGTTGTTTCTGTTGCTATGCTTAATGAGGGTTGGGATGCAAATAATGTAACCAATATCTTCGGTATCCGTGCATTTACCAGTCAGTTATTGTGTGAACAGGTTGTAGGACGTGGTTTGCGGCGAATGGATTACTCCGTCGACCCTGAAACCGGGAGATTTTCTCCAGAGTATGTAGATATTTATGGTGTTCCGTTCTCCTTAATTCCCTTTAAAGGACGTCCGAAGGAAAAGAAGGAAACTGAGGATAAACCTAAAAACCACGTTCGTGCCCTCCCTGAGCGCGCCACTTTTGAGATTCGCATTCCCATTGTGGAGGGTTATGTTTTTGCTTTAAAAAAGAACGTTATCACAGCCGATATTGGTTCGATGGAACCTCTTTACATCGAACCTGAACGTGAGCCAACTGCCGTGTTTGTAAAACCACGTGTTGGCGTTCAGGTGGGTCCTCAACTCGTATCTGGTCCCGGTGATTTTGAAGAACACAATCGCCAACTTTATTATGAAAGCACACACCTTCAAACGATTGAATTCGAGATAGCCCGTCAGGTTGTTGCAGAACTTGTAGGAGATCATACGTTCGCACCTCGCTCGGATAGTAACCCTCAGCTCCGTCTTCAATCCCGTCATTTGTTGTTTCCACAGGTCTTACGTTTGGTTCATAAATATGTGATTCAAAAAGTAAATTTTCGCGGCGAGGATCCACGTGAACTCGGGCAGGAGAAATATACCTGCCGTATTGTTGAGCGTTTACGCGATGCGATTATCCCTGATGATAGCTCTGGTGAGCCTCCCCTGTTGCCACTGCTGAATCGATATACACAGTTTGGGTCGACAGCTGATGTGGATTTTAAAACCACCAAACGCTGTTATGCAACACAGAGCAGTCACATAAATCTGGTTGCAGCCGATACAGCACGCTGGGAGCAGAGTGTCGCCTTCCGTTTGGAACAGGCTTTCACGCGGGGTCTTGTAAAATTTTATGCACGTAATGAAGGACTTGGTTTATTTATCCCCTATGATTTTATGAAAATCTCCCATTATTATGAACCGGATTTTTTAGTCCGTATGGAAAATGATCTTACATTGATCCTGGAAGTAAAAGGTCAGGAGACCGAACAGGACCGGGCTAAGCACCAGGCTGCCCGACGATGGGTAACCGCAGTCAACAATTGGGGAAAACTCGGTCAATGGGATTTCCACGTAAATAGAGATCCTCAAATGCTGATTACCGAATTGATACCCATTGCCAAAAAATAGATTGTATTTGAAATCAGGATTTCAAAATGTAGATTCAACTCGTAAGTGCAACAACGAAATTCGATGATAAAGGCAAGCTGAGGTAGGATAAGCGTTGCCAAAAGCCATCGAATAAATCGAAGGAGCACTTATGAATTCCTATAAACAGCTTGCCTATGTACAAAGATACCAGATTTCTTTCATGTTGAAAATGGGAAATAGCCAAACTGATATAGCCAATGAGATTGGTGTTCACAGATCCACAATCAGCCGGGAATTGTATCGTAATCGAGGCAAACGTGGTTACAGACCTAAACAAGCACACCAAATGGCTCTTAGTAGAAGAAATAAAGCGCATTATCGCTTCTCGGACGAAACCTGGGATCAGATTGAGCATTTGATCCGAATGGATTGGAGCCCTGAACAGATTTCGGGATGGTTGAAATATAGAAAAGATATCCAAATCAGTCATGAGTGGATTTACCAATATATCCTGGCTGATAAGCAAAATGGTGGTGATCTCTACCGGCATCTGCGTTGCCAAAAGAAGCGCCGTAAACGCTACGGCAGCTACGATCGAAGGGGTAAACTGTCGAACCGTGTGAGTATTGACCAACGTCCTGCTGAAGTCGAAACTCGTCAGCGATTGGGTGACTGGGAAGTTGATACCATAATCGGAAAAAGACATAAGCAAGGCTTAGTAACCCTCATCGAACGTAAATCTCGATTGGTTTTTATTCGCAAGGTTAAACAGCGCACTGCTGGAGCTGTTGAAGATGCAATCATTCACTTGTTAGATCCCTGGACGCACGATGTGCATACGATCACGGCGGATAATGGGAAAGAATTCGCTCATCATGAACAAATCGCTAAAACATTGAAAACAGAATTCTACTTTGCTCATCCGAATGCTGCTTGGGAACGGGGTTCGAATGAGAATGCCAATGGATTGATAAGACAATATTTTCCAAAAAAACAATCTTTTGATAACATTACAAACGAGGATACTGAACTGGTAATGTGCTTACTCAATAATCGACCACGAAAATGTCTTGATTTCAAATCACCTATTGAGGTATTCTTAGAACAATCTGTTGCACTTAATACTTGAATCCAATAAAGTAAACAGTAATAAAAAAGGTGGGTTATGGGTTTTTGGGAACAGTTTTGGCCACAAGTTTCAGCTACCGTAGTCGATGTATTAATAGGCTTTCCGATAACAATATTCGCTACTTTTCTTGGTGCTGGATTAGCTCTGGTGGGTGCATTATGGATTAATAGAAAACAAGAAAATAAACAACAACAGAAAGAAAAACAAGAAGAAAAGAGAAGAAAGGACAAGATACTTGTTTCTTTAAAAGATGAGCTGGAGGATAATCTCAAGGGATTGAAGGGTTGGGATGAAAGCGATTATGAAAAAGGAACTCTGTCTGCTCGATTGAAAACAGAATCATGGAAAGCGTTTTCTGAAGGGGGAGAACTACAATGGGTAAATGATCCAAATTTACTTTTTTTCCTTTCTGAGGCCTATGCTGCAATAAAAGCAATTCAGGATATATCGAAAAAATACTTTCAATTAACAATTATTCAGAGTCAATTCGTTCACCATTGGCAATTAGAAAAGGTCTATAAAGATATTAATAAAAGGGTTAGTTATGCACGGCAGGTAATAAATGGAGTATTGGGTTATCTCAATTACTATATAGAGTATATTGCAGAAGTTAAAATAGAGGAGAGTGTGCTTCGAAAGACACTAAAGGACGCAAAAGAGGGTAAGTATGATTTAGATTGAATTATTTATTACACTTCTAACCAGTGGGGGAAAAGAAAAAACTTTTAGTGGTCCCATAATTTTAAACAAATTTTTAGCGCTTATTTGGGAGGATGGCATGACCGATTGTTTAGAGAATGCCGGCTTTTAGTAAACCCTATCATACCTGTCCATATCCCATCGCGCCGTGGCTGAGGTTGACTCCCCTGCAGTGAAATCCTGCAGCGTCTGGCGATAAGCGCTTTCGGCTCTGGCGGCGTTGGTTTCGAGGGTGGCGGACATCCGGGTGGTGGTGTCGGGGTCTGCGTTTTCGGTGGTGGAGAGCTCCTGGAAAGCCGCCATGCGCAGGCTTACAACCTAACACCCAATCCCCACGCCAATTAATTGGCTAGATCTAAATTGGCAACCGAATGGAAAATGTACTCCCACGACCAATGCCTTCACACGCTGCCATGACTTCTCCCCCATGTGACTCCACAATGGCACGAACAATTGCCAAACCCAGTCCCGTTCTCCCAGCATTCCGGCTGCGGGCGCTATCAGCGCGATAAAATCGGTCGAAAATGTGGGACAGATGTTCGGGAGCTTTACCTACCCCCGTGTCCTGGACGCGCAGCCATAGCTCGTCCTGACGCTGTTCCACCTG
>SDBT01018205.1_pt1 | contig 11053 bp, 10 predicted proteins | sample 2277101 | NCBI WGS metagenome assembly SDBT01 (sample SAMN10404973, study PRJNA504765) | marine sediment metagenome | isolation source: marine sediment core GS10_PC15, 103 cmbsf | place: Arctic Ocean: Southern Knipovich Ridge | collected 2010 | reverse complement strand
ATTCGCAAGGAAGCGCTTTCCGCTTGTTTACTTGAAGAATATCGATTTATAACCGATTGAAATTTTTTTAGAGCCTCTAAAGAGGTAGGATCCAGGCTAAAGAAACATTCTCCAACCATGAATACTGCTTCCGGGACAAGTCTATCTTTAGGATACAGTTTTATAAATAATTGGAACTGTTTGGCAGATGCTCTTTTGTTTTGCTTAAATAATTCTCCAGCTGACTGAAAAAAATCATCAGAAGAAAACTCCGGCTTACTAGATGTTAATCCATTAAGGGGGGATAAAATTGTAGCAAAAATGATAAACATAGTTAGAAGTGCTGTCTTCATAAGTGATTGCCTACTTCTTCTATCTTTGAACCAGATGTGTCCATATAGTCCTGTGATTTCAACCATTTTTTTATTGGGTATCATACTATTGTTATTTTTATAATTTATAAAAAATGGGGTTTATCGCCACTATGAGTATAATCTAAACTAAGTCAAAATTCAAGTGGTTTTTATAGAAATCTTGGAAAAGAATTCCAGGAAGGATTTTTACAAAGATTTGAAGAGGGGATATTTCAGTGGTCCTGCGATTGTGTGAGGGAAGGTCTTAGTCCAGTTTCTCCTACGGCCTGACATGGGTGATTTTTCTCTTAAGGTAGAGACTACCACTGATACTGTATCCCCAGGTCATACCGCCCGACCGATTGAGATGTTGATCTGCCTTCATATTCCCAGGCAATGCGAACCAAAAAAGCGCTTGAGGTTCTGTGCCAGGCTTCAATCCTCCCCACATGAGCCGAGAACCTTCTTGTCTGGCCGGGAGCGCCTGCCTCGAAGCTTTCTCTGTAGAAAGAATATGAGGGGATAATGGTGAATCTGGAATTCAATAGCAACCGTCCCTGTACCAGGAACGCCGGATTCCATTCAGTTGCCCCATTGTGAAAACATGTTGCGCTGATATATGCCCGCCCTATACCTTGAAAAGACCTTGTAACAGGCCAGGTGGCGCCCATCGCCAAAAGATGGACATCCGTTGTTTCATAGCGGGAGAAACGGTAGTGCGGCATAATTTCTACGGAGGCAACAGCCCGATACAGGGACCAGGAAGTGGAGAACCTGGGTGCAATCACAGCCCCGGGACTCACACTTATTTCTCCCTCAAGCCCTGTTTTGGCACCGACACGCAGGGAACCCCCAAGAGTCCCCTGAACGTCAGATTGCTGGAAGCGGCGGAGCACCGTTACCCGTCCAAGAAGAGAGAATTTTGGTGAAGCGGGAACCACTGCCTGCACCCATTCGGTATGGCCCAGGTCCGCATAGCTGAAATCCTCAAAAGTCACCCCAGAATCTACGCGTATCTTCTCAGCGGACGCCATAGAATAGAAGCAAACCAAAAGCACCGCGAGACACAACGTATTAATGCGCATCTTCCAGTCCTTTCTTTTCAATAAATTACCAAACATTTTGCCTCCTTGCAAAGTCATACAGCCCTTTTAACCTGAAGAAAGCAATCACTTGCCGATATCCAAAATTCTCCAGGACAGCACAAAAGAGAAGCTTCACAAGGTTACGCACTCTGGGATAGCGATGAAGTGTGAACTCTTCCAATAAGACGGAAAGCAGAGAGAGGAATATCCCCATCCATACCGCCAGGATGAGAAAGGTCGCCACTGCTTCCCAATACACCGAACCCAGGTAGAGGGCGATGCCAAAGAGTGCATAACCGAATAATTCCACCGCCGGGCTTAAAAGCTCCACCAGAAGGAAATACGGCATAGCCAGCATCCCTATGGAACCATACCTTGGATTGGCGAACATGGAAATGTTACGGTATAAGACCTGGCCAAGTCCCCTCTGCCATCTGTTTCTCTGTCTTCCCAGCATGCCCCATTTATGAGGAACCTCCGTCCAACACACGGGATCGGGGATGAAATGGATGCGGTAGCTCCTTTTTTGCTTCCTCAACCTGCGGTGAAGGCGCACCACCAGCTCCATATCTTCCCCCACCGTTTCAGTGGAATAACCGCCAATATCCTTGACCGGCTGCTTTTTGAACACCCCGAAAGCCCCGGATATCACCAAAAGCGCATTCCGGGCACCCCAGGCAACCCGACCAGAAAGGAAGGCCCTGAGATATTCGACTACCTGGAAGTTGGGGAGCCATCCTTTGGCAAGCCCTACCTCTTCTACAATCCCATTGGTAATGCGACATCCATTGGCAACGCGAACGATTCCCCCTACCGCAACCACTTCCTGGAAACGATCCATATAAGGACGGATCACCCTGATCAATGCATCCTTTTCCAGGATCGAATCCGCATCGACGGCACAGAAGAGCGGATACTGTGAGAAATTAATCCCCACATTCAAGGGGTCCGACTTCCCGACAATTTCTTTCTCTTTGTCCAGGACCCAAAGATTAGGATATACCCTCGACCGGTAGACCACCTTTACCGTAGCCGTAGGAATCTCCCGGTGGTAGACATGGGCTGTACGCCTGAGAGAGAACGCTTTTTCCAGCAGACCAAGAGTATTGTCTGTGGATCCATCATTAATCACAATGACTTCATACTGCGGATAGTTAAGTCCGAGCAGAGCGCGAACACTGGAGACAATACCCTTCTCTTCATTATAGGCTGGAACCAGGATGGAGATAGGCGGTGTGACACGTGCCTTGAGTATTTCAGAAGGTCCCCTAAATCGGAGAATCGAACGGTAATGGATAATGGCAGCACAAGAAAAGAAAAAAAGCAACAAATAGAGTCCATTGGCCATAAAAAAATAGATAAGAATGGACATCTGGAGATATGTCATCATGGAGTTGCCTCCAATTCATCGAGCCACTGGGAAGCCATATCCCTGGCGAAGCGATCCGGTGATTTGAGCGCTTTTTTGAGGGCGATTTTTCCCCTTTTTCCCATCTGACTCAACGCCTCACCCGCATTGAGCCGCACCCACCAGGCTAAATCCTCCAGGCATTTTAATAGACCCGGGATGGCAGGTGTGAAACCGTTGCGTCCAAACTGCTTGGCAGCCTGGGCCCTCATCTGCCAGGCTGAATCCTCCATATACGGGATAATACCAGACAAGCCTGATGCATCGCCAATCGAACCTATAGCTTTGCAGGCCGTTATGCGAATCTCCAAATTTTCCGAACCCAACAGGGACAAGAGTACTTTCAGCGTCCCTGGGTCTTTGAATTCCCCCACGAGGTGGATCGCCAGCAACTGGATTTCCCATTCCGGATGTTTACAGAGATCCAGCAAAAGAGGTAGGGCCGGGGCACCCATCTCAAAAATGAAAGCATCCATGCGTAAAGCCGCTATCTTGAAGAAACGAGACATGCTCTCCATAATCAGAGGCAAGGTGTCCACAAATCCCATGTGGCCTATCGCCCAGGTAGCTTCCAGTCGCACTTCTATATTTTTATCGCCAAGTGCCTCAATCAAATTGCTTTTGGCGCGTTTAACACGCATCTGGCCAATATCATGCGCTGATGCCGCCCTCAACCACCAAAACCAGGAACGCCTGAGAGTGCGGATTTCATTATCGGCAATGCCGGAAAATTCATACAGTTCCGTAGCCCTTGATTGTTGAATTCCAGAAACCTCCTCTGATAATTCCAGAAGAATTGCTTTGAATATCAGAGCATCTGCCCACCCCAAATTCTTCAGTGGAAGTTTCCCTTCAGCATTTCCTGTACGCAGGAATTCAAGAGCCAGGGACATGAGAAGTGCTCGTCGTTTCCTTTTATACTTATCCCAGAGCCCACCTATAACTTTTGTCACCACAAGAATAACGACTAAGGAAGTAACTATGACTGCCAGGATGTTACTCACTAAGATACTGAGTGTTAAAAAGGCCAACGGCCAATTAGAAACATTCACAAATTATTCACCACCCTACTCCTGTCTTTGGCTTTTAATCTTTCAATAATTTTACCTAATACAATTCATAAGTGCAAGGAAAAAAGAATTTATGGCTCCCTACAGAAAATTACGGGTTGACAACGAGCGATATCTAGTGTTAAGATATAACTCGTCTACAAAAAGCAGAAAACTCTTAGAAAAAGATGTGTCAAGAGTGGAAAAGAGAGGTAAAAATATCCACCATGAGAAAAGAACCTATCTATATGAGCAGAGAAGGATATGAGAAATTAAGAAAACAACTCAAGTACTTGAAAGAAGTAAAGCGAAAAGAGATTGCTCAGGCACTGGAGCACGCCCGCTCCATGGGAGACCTCTCAGAGAATGCCGACTATGATGCGGCAAAAGAAGCGCAGGCATTTAATGAGAAAAGTATCGCCGATCTGGAAGGTAAACTCATCCGGGCAAGAATTATTGAAGAGGAAAAGATTGCCGGAGGCGAAGTTCGGATAGGAGCAAAGGTAAAGCTCAAAGATCTGGAATCAGGAGAAGAACTGGAGTATACTCTCGTCTCAGAAATAGAGGCAGACTTCACCTGTGGCAAGATCTCTAACACCTCTCCTGTAGGTGAGGGCTTATTGGGCCACAAGGAAAACGATATAGTCCAGATTAAGATTCCTGCAGGAACTATGAGATACAAAATATTGAAGATATCGAGATAATTATGGGGACACATTACTTAATTATGAAGAAATGGGGTCAGAGTGATTTTTTAGGCCTTTTTGATTATAGTCATCGTCGGAGAAGTTTCAATATCCAGTACTTTGGACTATATAAATGGAGCATTTGCTGCATAAATTTAACATTACCTAAACCACTTGCGAGCTTTTTAATCTCTTCATGGTTAAAGGAAACCCTGTTGACATGTTCTCGTATCGCTCATAATATTAACTCCCAAGATTTTATCTTTAATCTAACATTCGAGCTAAGCGGGAGGATTGAGCACCGAATTGTAAACAGGCGCGAAGTCCCTGATCTTTCTCAATGAGTTTTAACATCTCATTAAAAACTTCCCTCCCCGGTTCCTTTGCAGTTTTAGATTCAGTAAATTCTCTCGTGACAGTGATATTTTCCTTCCTGGCAAATTCTCTTAATTCGGCAATCTGAGATTCAATAGATAGAATTTACCTATCTTCTTCAAGGGAAATATTTAATCATGTACCCAAAACTTACGTATTTTTTTAGTTTTAATATTATTTTTCCCAAGCCTTGATTTGATGGTATTTGTCATATCTTCAATTTCCTTATAGAAAGAAAATATTTCTTTTGTGCTAATTTTATTTTTTAATACCCTATCGAAAAAATTAATACTTTTTGCGCTATCGTAAACAATTCCAAAATCTTTTTTTAGCCTATCGCAAATAGTCGAACATAACATGCCAATACAAGAGGGATTTTTTAGCTGCCCTAGCATGCATCCTTTTTCTAAACTAAGATATTTACAAATATTTTTGTCTGTATGTTTTTGAGAAACTCGCCTTCTAGCCTTTTCGAAAATCTGGCCAATATTATTTTGAGGGATTTTGTGACCATACCAATTATAATCACAGCATCCAGCAGGTTTTTTATGGCAATAATCTTTACAGAATTTTCTTGTGTAAAAGAATAGTTCGTTTATCTTAGATTCTGCTCGTATATACTTGTTAAGTGCTTCTGCAGCTTTTTTATTCGCAGGAAGATAAAATTTCCGCATTAAATTTTTTTTCTCCAATTCTCACACTTACAATTACACAAGGCACCTAACAATTAATAGACGAACTCCTTATTTGTATCGGTTTTCTCTCTTTTATTTAGAATATCATATTTTTGAAGACTACACAATAAATTAAATCAAAAAAATATTGTAATCAAGGAGTTGAAAATTCTTTAAATTTTTGATTTTCCTAATCTTAACTTTTTTATATCTTCTACTATAAGATATACACATGGCACTATTACCAACGTTAAAAATGTAGCGGCAAGAAGACCATACGCCATGGCAATTGCTGAAGGTACAAGAAACGGTTCTGAACCGCCTAACCCATAGATAAGAGGCATTAACGCTATAATTGTTGTTATAGATGTAAGTAAAATAGGCCGGAGTCTCGTTTTTCCCGCATCAAGCACAGCGCTCATAATATCAAGCCCTTGTTCTATACGTCTGTTTATGAAATCTACAAGTATTAACGAATCATTGACTACTACGCCGGTCAGACCTACAATTCCAAATAGCGCCATAAGACTTACAGGCTGGCCATGAATGAAAAGCGCTACTATTACACCTATCATACCAAACGGGACCGATACCATTATTATAAAAGGTTGAATGAATGAGCGGAATTGAGTTGCAAGGATAATATATATAAGCATAAATGCAATGGCGAATGCTTGAAAAAGTGATTTCATTGATTCAGCAGTATCTTCCCATTCACCACCGCTTTTAAAGTAATATCCCGGATATTTTTGAGAAATATCGCTAAATTTGTTTATTATCTTTTTATTTGCAGCAACCGAGGTTGTTTTATTTTCATCTACATTTGCCGTAATAGTTATTGTCCGTTTTCCTTCCTCGTGGCTTAAGTTTTTTATGCCCTGGCTTTTTTGAAAAGTTGCGACTTTATATAACTTGATCAGGCGGTCCTTATCGTTTGGAATGGTTAGATTTTTTAGTGTAGATATGTTATTTTTAAACCTTTGCGGGAGCCTGACAATTACTTCAATATCTTCGTCTCCTTTTCTCAAAGTTGTCGCAAGGCCGCCTTCAAAAGCATAGCGTATAGTTTGGGCAATCTGACGGACGTTCAGGCCGAGCCGGGCAGATTCTTCTTTGTTTATGGTTATTTGTATTTCTTCTTTGTCCAGTTCGTAGTTGTCTTTTACATCTTCTACTCCATCTAATGTGCTTATATATGATTTTATTTCATCTATTATTTTTAGAAGAATGGAGTAATCATCGCCGCGCACCTCTATGGATATAGGTTTTCCCACAGGAGGACCATGTTTTAATTTTTCAAATTCAAAATTAACCATATTGGGTATGTTTTTTGCCTCAATTTTTTTTCTAAGTTCCGCAATAATATCTTCGGCGCTTCGCTTCCTTGACTGTTCCGGTGTTAAATAGACTACACATTGGGCGTATTTGCTTCCATGTTTATCAAAAGGGCCGCCTCCGATTTCCCCGGAAAAACCGACTGTAGTGGTGATATTTTCAACCTCTTCTTCTGGTAATTTCACAAGGACCCGCTCTATTTCAGTTATCATTTTATTTGTCTCTTTAAGGGAAGTCCCTTCGGAAGCTTCTATTCTTGTATAAAAGATTTCTATCATACCTGGAAAAAGCTTTATTGGCATAACTTTTATCGTGAAAATTACAGCCCCGATAAGCACGACCAGGGCGCCAAAGCACATTTTATAGCGTCTTTTTGTGCTAAAAGTAATTAGTTTCGTATAGACCCCAAGCAACTTTTGGAACCATCTTGCTTCGCTTCCTTTTCTTTGTGATGAGAAAAAATAACCCGCTAAAATTTTAAAGACGGTAATTGGAAAGCATATTATTTTTAATATAATGGATTTAGCTTTTTTTTCACATTCGGATTTGCCGGATAACCTCAGTTCATGGCTGTCTTTAAGCGGTTTTGTCCACTCTGCCAGATGCGACGGTAAAATTATTAACGCCTCAAAAAGCGATGCCGCAAGACAGAAAATAACTCCCATAGGGAAAAACCGCAAAAATTTGCCCATTATTCCTGCTATAAACATCAAGGGCAGGAATGCCGCGGCAGTAGTGAGTATTGCGGTTGTTACGGGCGCAGCAACTTCCTCAGAACCCTTGATTGCAGCTTCTCTGGGAAGCATTCCGCCTTCCATATGGCGATATACGTTTTCTGAAACTATTATGGCATCATCAACTACCATCCCAAGCACCAGTATAAGACCAAACATTGTAATCATGTTCAGACTTACCCCGAAAAATGACATAAAAAAGAGAGCCGTAAGAAAAGCAAACGGAATCCCGATAGCAGTTACAAGTGCAATACGTGTATTAAGGAACAGGAACAGTGTAAATATTAGTAATACCCCTCCTATTATTCCGTTATTGGTAAGCACTTTTAACCTTCGTTTTACATAGAATGCCATATCATTAATAAAATCTATAGATACACTCTCGGGCAAGTTCTTTTTATATTTTTTTGCCTCTTTTTTTATTTCATCAACAAGTCTTATTGTATCTCCGCTCTTTTTCTTTTTAGGCGTTATACTTATGGATATTTTTCCGTTGGTTTTATGTATTATTTTCTGTTCTTCGAATGTTTCCCTGACTTTCGCAACATCCCTTACATAAAGGTATTTGCCATCAGTATTTGTGCGGATAATTATATCTTCAAATTCACCTGCATTTTTGAGTTCTCCAACTGTGCGGATAATTAACTCTTTTGTCCCGGATTTAAGTTTTCCACCTGGCAGACTTACATGCTGGTCCCGAATGCTTCGAATTACCTGGGCAAGAGAAATGTAGTATTCTTCAAGGTTTGCCGGGTCAACTTCTATACTTATCTCTTTATCTCTCCATCCAACTCTATTAATGGTGCCTATTCCCTTTATGTTCTTTACAATTTCTTCAAAATTTTTAACATATTCTCTTAACTCCTCTTCCGGCACGTTTTTGGCGGTAAAAGATACTTCTATGAGCGGGTTTTCAAGTACAAATTCCTTAACATCGGGGTCTTCAGCGTCTTCGGGGAGTTTAACCTTATCCACCTCTCTTGCTATTTCGTTAATAACTCTATCCCTGTTTGGTGCATCAGGGTCCAGTTCTACAAATATAAAAGATACACTTTCGCGCGAACCGGAACTGAAAGTATCTATACCATCGATGTTCTTAAGAGTATCTTCTATCGGCATAGTAATTAATTTTTCCACTTCCTGCGGAGATGCCCCCGGATAAAAAGTACTTATAAAAACATAGTCAATCTGTACAGCAGGGAAATCTTCCCGCTGCATCTTGAGAGTAGCTATTGTTCCCACAACAATTGCTGCAATTGTAAGCAGGTTGACCAGTACTTTTTGTTTTATTGAAAACGATGCTAAGCTCACCTTGCTTCTCCTGTTACGAGGGCTAAATCTGCCTTTGCTTTATAGTAATCTGTAAGCGCTTTATGGTATTCGATCTCTGCATTGCTAAGATCATCCTGATAAGCCAGTAACCACTGAATAGAAGAACGACCCTGATTGAACTTTATCTCTTCCAGGCTTAATTTCTTTTCCTGCAACTTAAATGATTTAAGCGCCGCATTGACATATAAGGCCTGAGTATTTATTCTCCGGGTTATGCCTTTGCATTCCGTTATGACAGAAAGCTTCATGTCTTCAAAGTCGGCAATATTCTTTTTTTGAGCATATTCGCTTTGTTTAAGCGCGCTGCTTGCAAGTCTTCTTAGAGGAAAGATGTTTAAGCTTAATCCTAAATACCATGTGGGATTATCTCCTGAGGTAATGGCGCTATAATTATCACCCCATTTCTGGCTTATATTACCCAAGCCATACTGGCCTACCAAATCAAGTGACGGCAGTCTCTCATTTCTTTTTATGAGGGTGTCAAAAGAATTTACCTCTATAATTTTTTCGATTATTTTTAAATCAGGATTTTGGGAGGTGGCTTTTTTAACTGTTTCCTCTTCATTTATCTTTTTGTGTTCAAATTCACCAAGGGTTTCCGTCGCAAATGAGCACTCTTTTTCATTGGTTATTCCGATTATTCTTTTTAGACTGTCCTTTGCGTCTTCTACAGAATCCTCTGTAAGTAAGATAGAGGCTTCACGTATAGTTATTGCCGCCTCTGTAGCTATTATGTCCACTTCTTCAAGAAGGCCATCTTCTAATTTTTTCTTATTTATAGAGAGAAGTTTTTTGGCGCGTTCAAGCGAGGCTTTTTGGGTATTTAGGCTTTCCTTGGCAAAGTTAAGTGACAGGTACTCTTTTTCTACCTGATTTACAAGGACATTTTTCCGGAGGATAAGCGATAAATCCGCTATATCTTCGCTAAGTTTTGACATCTTGATGGTTCTTCTGTCGTTATAACCTGCAAAGTTTTTTAAAAGCGGCTGGGTGTATGAAAACGTTATATTTGAATTGTATGACGGATTAAATGATTTAAATATGGAGTCGGAGTCATCTTTTTCATTTTCCCAGTCTAAACTTAACATACCCCCGGTATAATAGAATTTCTTGTTTAGTCCTACATTCAGTGTTTCTTTTTTTGTTACTGTCCCTAATATCGGATTTACATCAGAAGTCCTGATGTCCGTTTTACCTACCCGGAGGCTTACCATCGGCTCATATTGTGACTTAATTTGTAAGGTTTCCTCCCTTGCGGAAAGAATATCGTAGTTAGATTTTTTTATTTGAAAGTTATTCTTTATGCTAAGCTCAATGCAATCCTGAAGCGTTAACGTTTGTATTTCTTCGCAAGTCGCTTCTAAACAAAAAGTAAACAAAAAGCTTAATACTATAAAGAAGTATTTTTTTGATAGCATCATTTTTTATTTTTAGGAATTTCAGTTTCAATTTTAGTTTTAATTTCCGTTATGTGCTTCAGTAACTCTGTCATACTTTCTATTGGCATAAAAACAACAGCATTATGACCAGGCCCTGAACAGACAATGAGCTTATCTTTAGGTTTAATGCTTAATTCTTTTCTTGCCTCTACCGGAATTATTACCTGTCCTCGTTCCCCCATAGTTACTGTTCCATAGATTTTTGGACCTATAAATTTTCTCATTGCTTACCTCCTTAACTTTCTTATGTATGTAATGTATGATTTACATGTTAATTCCTACTAATAGGATAATACACACTTTTTGTTTTGTCAAGTAGTTTTTCAAAATTTTCATTCCAAATTCACATACCTAAATTAATTGTTAAATAAAGAGGGAAAATAAGGACAGCGACTATTTTTACCTTCGGCGGAAGCCGACAAGGGCGGGGTTAAATCAGAATGAGTTTTCTAATGATTGTAAAGAGTTCGAACCAATAAAGATGGCTCCCCGGGTTGGATTCGAACCAACAACCCTCCGGTTAACAGCCGGATGCTCCACCGTTGAGCTACCGGGGAACCTAGTGTCACTCAGGTTGGGTGGCTTTGCACATGCCTTCTAGATA
>SDBT01018204.1_pt1 | contig 11053 bp, 9 predicted proteins | sample 2277101 | NCBI WGS metagenome assembly SDBT01 (sample SAMN10404973, study PRJNA504765) | marine sediment metagenome | isolation source: marine sediment core GS10_PC15, 103 cmbsf | place: Arctic Ocean: Southern Knipovich Ridge | collected 2010 | reverse complement strand
CTCTATAACCATTGATGATATTAACATGTCCAAACGGAACATTAAATTTATAACGATGATTTTGGATTTCCAAGCATCAGCCAATGAAAAAATTGAGGTAATTCACATGCCAACAGGATCAATCAATCTTGATCTTAAAGGAGGGCCACCAAACGATATAAACAAACTGGAGGGTCTTGCCAAAACCGTAGCTAAAGATGTACTTAAGACGGCCAGAAAAGAACAAGATCAAAGAAGAATCAAATTTAATTTAGCTGCAACATCAGAAAATTTTGAGCAAGAATCAGATGGTGATTCAGGAGACGATTTTGATGACATGATTAACGAAGTTGATGAAAATGGGGATACTAGTTCATCAACTAGTGGAAATGATTCAACCAAGCCAAATCATACAGATAGAAGAGCTGTTAGATTTGTTCCTTCCTCACTACCCTCGCCATCTGATCTACCAGATATTGATTATCTTGGTGATGATTTAGGTGGTGGTGGTTTAAGTGACCAAGACGGGGATTCTGATTTTGATGATCTAATAGGTGAAGTTGACGATTAATTTCCGGTGGCCAGATCTTCACAAAAAAAATCATCAAATTTATTACCAACTCCCGGAGATACTCGTGAAAATAACCAAAAAGTAAAAAATATTAACAGGAAAGTCAACAACCCAAGAAAATAGGCCAGATATGGTGACATTATTTTATAATTAGCTGGTTTTTCCAAAAATAAAAATTTCAGGCCGTTATTAATTGATACAATGTTCTAAAACAACTATATACTCGACCATAGATCGAACAATTTAGTTAAATTGATAAAAAAGGAAAAAAAGAAAATTGATAAATCGGACAAATATATCAATTAAAATAGTAACTGACATTTACTTGATCAAAACCCTTTATCACAATCTAATACAGTAGAAATAATGAGCAATAATTCAAAAATTGAAAGTATGACTGATCCATCAGTTTATCTGATTTTCTCCAGCAGAACCTTGAGTAATATTTTAGGTTTCATTAGTAACGAGGTTTCTTCTGAGAAAGAAGATATTGGTTTATTGCATATTGATATGTTTAAGGGCGAACAAACCGACAGAACTATCATATTAATGCATGAATCAATTTACAAGAAACTGGAACAAAAAGGATATCACAAACCAAACAGAGCTAGAAATTTTTCTATTTCTAGGTATGAATTGCGCAAACATAATTTCCCCAGAGAGAATAAAAATGAAAAGTATGCCTTTTTTCTCAAACTTCCAAAAAATCTCACATATACTAATTGTTATTCACAACTTGAAGAATCATTAAAAACAATGGTTTCTTTTGGTGTCATCCCCAAGGATTCATACGAAATAAAAATTTCAACTGTTACACGTGAGTCAGATGAACATGAAGGTGTAGCATACATAAATTTTGATTATTCAGAAGATATTTTGGAAACTCAAATAGCTATGGCCAAAATTCTTATTGATGGATATTCATGGTTCACGCGCAATTCAGACGATGAACTCATTCATAAACCAATTAATTGTTTCTGGTATAGAAGAAGCGATAAAAAGAAGAGGAAAAATGGAGCATCCTTCAAAATTCCACAACGAGCTGTTAGCAGAAAGAACAGAAATAAGAAAAAATTTTTCAAGGACCAATATAGAAATGGGTCTGGATCTGATTCAAGTACCTCTACTAAATCGTCTACCACAAAATCAACTCCAAAACATATGACAAACTCTGGAAACAGAAGAGATTTTCATAAACAACTTGGCCAGAAAAGGGACAATTATGGTATTAAGCCTTTGCCTCAAGGTATAGGCCCTATAATGAATTTACAACCATTCAATTTAAAACATCCTCAACCAACAAAACCGTTGATATTGCCATATATAACTAAACAGGACTCATCTGAAACAGAAAAAGCCGAACCCCCATCAGAACCTGAACAACAAACAACTGAACCTGAACAACAAACACCCCCAACAACTGAACCCGAACAACAAACAACTGAACAACAAACACCTGTTATTGTAAATGGAAGTTGAAGATTAACCAGCTTATGCGATACCGCAAAAGTCTAAAAATATAAAAAGAAAAAACAAACATATCTGACATTCAGTCAAATATGATATCTTATGGGAACCCACTATGGAAATAGTTAGACTCAATAAACTATTGAGCTGGTTGATTAAAAAATCAACTCTAGACTTATGCGCATAAGCTGGTTGATTAAAAAATCAACTCTATCTATACGATATCCATAGGAAGGATGGAATCCAAGGATTCCAGCAACTAAATCGCATTCTGAATTTCATTCAGATCGGTATGAGTAGGCTCAATTACAATTAGGATGCCCTGGAACTCCATTAGGATCATGTAAAATATTACAATTACCCTTACATCTATCTATTCTTGTTCCAATTTGGACGTCCTGGTTGAAAACTAAGGCTTTAATATTATCAAGTGTCTTAATCGCACCCAATGAATCAAGTACTGGAATAGATTGACCATTTAGTTTTTTAATGGTCAATTCAATTGTACCTTCCAATTTAGGAGGATTAGATTCTTGAGTACCTTCTCCGTTTTCGGGGACAAACGGTTCATTAATTGTGATTTCAAACTCTTGTGCCACATTAGTATTGATTCCAAACCCTTTATATTTTGTGTAAGCTTGTCTCCATAGACCAATTTTCTGAGTTGATACCAACGATGAATTATCTACCGTTAACCAACCTAAATAAGATCCGTCAATCATAATCATAATTTGACATATTAATTTATTTCCTGATGCCCTTCTGGGTGCTAATAAGAACATTAATGAACTATCATATTGAATCTGATCAGTAGTACAACCATTCCTCGATGGACAATTTTTTGATTCCATACAGGTGCCGGGAAATACAACATAGAATAATGGTACATCATCTAAATCAGCTTCTTGTGAAGCTACTTGATCGGAGAACTGAATTAACTTACCATCTGTACGTGGTGTTTGATAAACACTTAAATAAAAATCAGGTATTTCCATTATCATTACTTTTCCTAATATTGGTTTAAATTCCTTAATACCTACTGATGTAGTGACAGTATCTAATCTACAAGCGCGAACACATTGAGGATTATTAGATACATCTGGAGGAGCCAAAACGTTAGCGCATTTTAAAGGGTTAAAATTTGCTAACAATGATTCGTCTATAATTTGACTTGGACTAACACCTGTTTTACTACAAATAGGTCTATCAAGAATTTCACAAATTTTTAATTGTGGGTCGGAAAAAGTAGGAATAACGGCAAAATTACCTGTTTCTTCAGGTATAACACATCCCATTGGTTGACCTAAATATCCTTCTCGTAAGTCATTCCAAGTTGAAATTTTTTCAACTGTGCAACCGACAGCAGGAATTAAAAAAGTATCAAATGAACAAGCAGAAATAGTATCTTCAGATCCGATGGGTTTAGTTGGATCGCGGTTAAATGGTTGTACTAATTCCCAATCTCCACATGTAGAATTTGGAAAATCATCGCATAATTCATTAACCTCGACTATATTACCTATGGAATAGGTAACAACTTGATTAAAATCTCCTGGAACTCCTGTTGGTCCAATAATTTGTCTAATTTCTAAAGAAGTACAGGCATTTGGACCAGTGGTATCTTGAGCAATACATTTAAGCATTCTTCTCCTAGTACCTCTTTGATCGGGTAAAATACAAACATCTGGGGGAATTGGTTCATCATTATCGTCTAATAAAATACACATAGCAGTATCTGGTGTTATATCCTGCCAAATACTAGACCTACAAGCAATATTGCAAAGTTCTCTGGTTACTAATAAATTATATGTTTGTTTTCCATCTGGACCTATACATCCTTTACCAGTAGTTGAATTAGGAATACAAGTTTGTGTTATTGTTCTTTCTCCTTGTTCACTACAAAGGCCAGAAGGTACCATACAAGGACCTGTCAACGGTTCAGAAAAAGTTCCGAATCCGGTTTCTGGTTCAAACGATCTCCATCTCCAAATAACCAAAATGAGAATTAACACAATAATAAATGCTATGACCCATGATATAACTCTCATACCAAAATATTCTTTTCAAACTCCAACATTTTCGACTTCGATATTAGATCAATCCAGTTTTGCAAAAACTTAATTTTTGTAAAAATTGAATTGACATGATTCAATTGAATTTATTTACTTTATATCTGATTTAAATCAGATATAATTTTAGTGTGTTTTTTTATGTTTTTTTTATGTTTTTTATTTGATATGAGATAAATGACTGTTAATAGAATTTTATTTAGTTCCGTTTGTAATGCCTGGAATGCCAGGAATACCAGGCAATGCTGAGCTTTCAGGTCCGACGGGAGATCCAACCGCAACAGCTAGACCCAACTTTTGAGCAATGGCGGCTTCACTAGCTGTACAGGGCCGATCTTTCGATGGATCACCAAATACAGGACGAACTCCAGTCACTTTATAGTTTCCACTTGGATCCTGGACTATTTTAAAATTGTCTGGGATACTGACCAAAATACCATCAGAAGAATCAGGGTTGGCTTCAAGAGAACTAGTAGTTTCACTGACTGGTGGTGGGATTGAACTTACTTGATTAGCTGGAGTAGGTCCCGCTGGCATGGCACTTGTTGACGCACCATTTGTTTTAGATATATATTGTTTCCATTGTTTTTTCCCTGTAGTTGTGGCGCAGTGTGTAGTACACATTATCATTGTTTCACCTGCAACGCATGATTTATCACACCTTTGGTTCTTCTTTTTTCCGCGAGTAAATGTGTAAATACATTTTCTTGCATCTGTTGCTTTTTTCTTTCGTCCGCCAGATTTTCTCGATGGTTGTGGTGCTGCACCTGTGCCATGAAAAACACCAGGAAGAGGCATTCCATTTGGAAGCGCTGATGATGTTGATTTAATTGAAAAAACTGAACAAAGTTCTTCAGTTGTGACAACAACCTTCTTGTCATCTCGAAGGAAATTAATTAGATGTGGAAAATATACATTTAGAATCAATGATTTTAATCCATTTGTAAGATCACCGATTATAGTGGGAGTTTTTTTTTGCACAGAAGAAATTGGAAGTACGCTAGGTTGAATTGACTGACTCATGTTGTTTCGCTGATTGATTATGAAAATGTTTTTTGTATTAAAATAAATAAAAAATTTAAATCTTCAAATTTGGTAATCCTCAGATATTGTGGGGATAATGATTAATAACAGGAAAGAAGGAAATTTAAATTTTACAAAGTTCTGGGGCTCAATTTGCAAATTTTTAAATTTCCTTTTTTGTGAATTTTATCACGTGTATTTCATCAGGACCTCAAAAACTTTCCAGAGTTAATTTAAAAGTTGAATGAAATTAACCGGAAAAATCCGTTGTTTTTAGTTATCCTTCTTTCCTCCTTAATGACTCAAAAACTTTCCAGAGTTGATTTAAAATATCGAACTAAATCAACCGGAAAATTGTTGGGTCATCCTTCTTTCCTCCTTAATGACTCAAAAACTTTCCAAAATAACTCTAATGATCAACAAGATGATTAGATAGAAAACTAATAATCCGAACCAACTAGGTCCAGCATATCCAGTACAGTTACAATTGTTAAAATTTGGAAAATATCCACGATCGCAAATCCACGGGCCAATAAACGCTATTAACAAATACACTATTATGACTGCGAGGGATATAATCACAGCTAGCCACCATTTCTCAGAATTAGATAATCTATTGGAATGTTCTATATCTTCTTTGTCTTCTTTATCCAAATAAAGACGATCAGGTTGGACGATAAACGACATCTCTCAAACTATTTATATTTTAATAACCAAACATTTTACATATCAATAGATGTTATTGGTATGTTTATTTTTCTTTAATTTTTATACTACTTATCGATTTATTTTTGTGTTGAGTTAACTTTGATTAAAAACTCAAAGATAACCAGCTCATTCATGACTGAGTCTACTTTGGTAAATAAAAATAAAGCCGTGAATCGTTGGGATATTGTTTGGCCAGTTCAGGTAGAGACGGGTAATTTCCTTCGAATGAAAGAGAAAGATATCCATTGTTCAAACTTACTAAGTTATCCCAGGTTTCAATGGAATCGGTAGAAACGTCATCCCCGAAATGTTCAGGAATGAGTTTTTTGATGTCATCTAAATTAACAAATTGTTTAAGAATTGGCAAGGCAATCTTTTTGTTTGATGGATATAACATGAAAGTAACTTCTTTTTGGTTACAGATTTCGAGTGTCATTAGAGGTTAGTTGTTTTTCATCAACTAAAAGTTACTGTTTTAATCAATTTCTGCATGGCTAACAGAGTGAAACAATAAATATGTACACGATTAGTTGCAACTAATTGTTATACTCATTTTGTACTTAGAGAATGTCTTTAGTCACAACTAATTAATATCCTAGTTAGTCTGAACATCATGGTTTCCAATATTAAAATAGAATCTGGGTCTATCCTATTAATTATATTTCTAATTATGTTCCTAAGATGGAACATTTTTTTTGGTAATTCATTATCACTTTTTATATCTAAAATTTTTTTAATGATCATCCCCGGATCTACAGAGTCTGAATTATTATTGCTGTGGAAATATTTTTCAAATATAGATTTATTCAAGACATTTTTGTTAAGAGATTTTTCAAAAGACCTTGCATTAAAACATATCAAATAAAACTGTCTTGGGTTGTTATTGCCAGATTTTAGACTAATCATCTGTTTATTGTGATTCTTTATACCCAAGGCTAATCTAAAAGCATAAATTTTTTGAATAGATTTAATAGTGTCTTGATTCTGATTAGACTGAAGTTTTAGTTTGGACAACGTTGGATAGTCTTTTAGTTGTTGGAACCCGTCAGATTCAATTTTATAAGGATTAATTAATACATATTTAGTTTGATTTTTAAATGCCCAATTGGTCCCTAATTTTCTCAATTTAAATAAAGGTTTGATTTCGTCAATGATACATTGTTCTACACTTTTATCCATAGATTTCTTTACTAGACACCATGTAGTAACAGAATGAAATCGTATTTTCCAATAAGTTCCTTGATTGGTTTTACGTTTATCTATGATCATTTCCTTACAAAGTTTACCTAGATATGTTCCATCCCATATAGGATTTTTTAATTTTGCTATGTGGGTTTGGATTTTACCAGTTTTCGACATTTTATTTTTAGGTGTTAATCTATGAGTTAGTAAAAGGTTTGGAATTGGTATAAATTTTGGGGCCTTAAAAAGTGGTGTTGGTGCATATGGTAGTGTTAATTCAAGGGTTGGTAAAAGGTTTGGAATTGGTATAAATTTGGGGGCCTTTAACAATGTCGGTGCATATGATGGTGTCGGTGCATATGATGGTGTTGGTGCATATGATGGTGTTGGTGCATATGATGGTGTTAATTCGGGGGTTGATAAAAGGTTTGGAATTGGTATAAATTTTGGGGCCTTAAACGGTATTGGTACATATGATGCGATAGGGTTCATCATTCCACAAATATTTTGATAAAAATCCAAAACTCAAAATATTGAATCATTTTCATATGAATTAGTATCGTACTCTAAGTTCCGACTTGACTAAACGACTAAATATATATCTTGAGTGAACAAATCAAATGTGAGTGAAAATTGATTTGTTTACTTAAGATATATTTATAGTCTTAAAATATTTAACATCTTATATGAGCGAAAATAGTCAAGCTGGTAAAACCAGCGATGTCTTACAAAAAGCCGGTTGGGTCGGCGCCCAAGCCTCAACGTCAAAAGACCCTAGATTAACAAGTTATGGATATAGGAGGAATGTAGCCATTTCAAATAACCAAGGGGGGTACCAGATAGATTATGTCAAAAATTTAGATTTTAAAACTAGATCTGTTGAGAGGGCTGGGGTTATTCTCTATTACATGAAAAACAATAAATTAAGATTTGTTTTGGGAAAAGATGAATACAGTGGTGAATTGACCGATTTTGGAGGTCACGTAAAACCGAAAGATAACGGACCAGTAAATACGGCTTTCAGAGAATTTTCCGAGGAAACTTTGAGAGTTTTTCAAGACAAAAAAAGAATATTAGATCAAATGAAAAACTCACTGGCCATATGTTCAACAAAAATGCTCATTATATTTTTACATCTTTCGTTTGATTTTGAAGCCTACCGTAATGCCTTTCTAGAGAAATTAAAAGTAGCCAAATCCCCTGAGGTTCTTGATTTGATTGATGTCTCTTTACAAGAATTTCTAGTTTTAATTTTTCCCTTCCTCCAGTCAAATCGCACAGTTCAAGGGTTCTCAATTACACCAAAACTTAAGATTAAAATGTATTCTCTAGTTATAAATTTTATAGCCGAAGCGGTGGAAAAAACACAAAAAGATTTTATAGAACTCCTATAGCTTTTAGTTTCTATATAGAATAAACTAAAACTGGTCTACTGGTTCGGATGGCACCTCAGTCCGAACCAGTCAACCCTAGCTTTTAGTTTTTATTAGTTTTCAAAAATTGATTTATTCTGAAGTTCTTTCGGTTAGAGTACAACAATCACATTGATATAAGAGATCCATACAATGGCAACACCTAGTCAATCTACAACAATCCCCGTAATTCTTACTTTACCACCAACTTTTCCAGCTCAAACTCGGGAAACATTAGCGGCTAAATTGGGAAGACTCATGAATAAAAATCAAGCATTATTGAATCAAGTTCAGATTAGCGAATTATTGAAAATTAAAACGAAGGATGGTAAAAATTTGCTGGATCTCAGTGCTTCGAATATTATCATTTCTATTATCAGATCTATCCGAAAAAATGGGTACGATACCACTTATAAGTATTTTTCCAAAGCGTCCCAATTATCAAACAGTCGGTTTTCTATTGTGGTAGGATCCCCTGATTTAGAACAAGCGAGATCACAAATTGAACGGGAGTTATTGTCATATAAAGAAGAAGTAATTGCTGTTGAAGGAATTTATACTTGCAGAAAATGTGGTGGTAAAAGAACAATTTCTGCTGAAAAACAAACTAGAGCAGCTGATGAACCAACTACTGTCACTAATACATGCGTTGATTGTAATCATCAATGGAAAGCATAATTGTCATATAGTTCATTAAAAAAACATATCACTTAATTAAGTGATATGTGGTACACACAAAACAAAAATTTCGTTTTCTTTTTCTTATCTAAGAAAAGATTATAAATGAGTGCCGATTGTTTTTTGGGGTTAGTTTTCATTATCATTGTTGTCATATTGTTGCTTGTAATTTTTATCGTTGCTGCCGTATTAAGAGTAGAAAAAATCTTCACTGGTGCCCAGGCTGACGAAGCATATATACATCCTAGACCAGAGCATGACCAAAAGTCTGGAAGTGTAGTTTTTAAAGGGTCACCTACTTACTCAAGTTATAGATTGGTGTTGTTAGATTCATCAGGGGCTGTAAAGAAAACTCTTGACAGTAAAGTCACAGATGGTTTAACAGATACTTGTGTGTTAAACTCTGGTGGAAAGTTCGAGTCCATACAACTAAATTTATTAGCAAATCATAATGTTTCACTTAATGATGACGTTTACCAAATGGCCAAAACAAAAACAACTGATAGAATGCATGCATTGACTGCAGAAGAACCAAATTCGAGTGTGACATTAAAGACTAAGGTATCAGAAATTTTAAATTTAGATTATAATAACGGTGATGTTCTATCTTTTTCAAACTTGGATATAAATGGGATCCTAAACAATTTTACCGTAAAACTTTTCATAGATAACGATACCATTGAATCAGCCCCACTAACTTTTACTTCTAGTGGAGCTGAAATTAAAATTGATGAAGCAAATTTTCCTGGGTTGGATGAGTTAACTCAAAAAGAAGGACAACTCAATATATTAGCTGAAGCAACTACAGGATTTGACGTAGATTTAGCCGTATTGACATGATAAGTTTTTTCGCCTTTTGTTGTTTTTCTTTAAAAAACCGGCCGTTGCGACTATTCACCGGGGTTTCACACCCGAGTTGTTCACCTCGGGGTTTTGGTCCGATAGGTCCTTCAATTAAAATCATTTCTGACAAACAGAGATGATTATTTTATTACTTTTAATTTTAGACTCAGTCAGAGGCTGAGCTGGTTAATTTCAGACTAAACTGAAATCAACTCTAGACAATAATTCCCATTGTAGAAAGTTTATTTTTAATCTTGTTCACAAGATCCTTTTTATTGCCACTAACTTTAAGCCCTAATTTCTTAGCTAATTGATTCAATTGTTCTCTTGAGTAACTATTATCGTTTTTGGTTTTCCTTCCTGATTTAATTCTAGTTACATCTAATGATTTCCCAGATATCATGATTTGTCCTGTCATACCAAGAGCTTGTTGAGTAGTTGTTGGTATAGCTGTGGTTGTAGCTACAATAGTTGGTTTGTCTAGCGGTATTTGTGGTACTAAGGTTTTTAATGTTGGAATTACAGTTTGTAGTGCTAGTTGTTCTGTTAAAATTGGTGGTATTGGTACGGGTATTCCGGGGAGCCCAAATTGAGTTGTTACTCCAGTTCCTATTATAGTTCCGGTAGAAAGTTGTATCATACCTTGTGTTAGTTGTTTAATAGGTGGAGGTTGAATAACAATTTGCACTGGTTTTGGCACGACGATAGGAATTTTTATTGGCGTTACGATCTTAATTTGAACTACTGGTATAGGAGAAAATATTATTTGAGGTATTATTGGTGATTGTATCTGTTGTGGAAGTTTAGCCGTTGGAATAGGTGAAAAAACTGGAATTTGCATTGGAAGTTTAACTGTTGGAATTTGTATTGGAAGTTTAACCGTTGGAATCTGAACTGGTGATATCATTGGAAATTTAGCTACTGGAACTGGTAAAGGAGCTGGGATATATAGTGGAAGATTAGCTGTTGGAACTGGTAAAAACACTTTGGTTGGTACTTTTACGGGATAATTAGTAACTGGGACTGGTATAGGAGCCGGAATATGAGCTGGAATATGGTCAGGATCAGCTGGAGATGCATACCGATGCGATCCAGCCGGGCCAGAAAGTTTTAATGGTTGA
>SDBT01018203.1_pt1 | contig 11054 bp, 11 predicted proteins | sample 2277101 | NCBI WGS metagenome assembly SDBT01 (sample SAMN10404973, study PRJNA504765) | marine sediment metagenome | isolation source: marine sediment core GS10_PC15, 103 cmbsf | place: Arctic Ocean: Southern Knipovich Ridge | collected 2010 | reverse complement strand
TGAGCACGGCCTGAACCCCCAGACGGTACTGAATGCCACCCATCTGCTGGTGGATGAAGGCATACTGGAGAAACGCCGGGGGGTGGGTATTTTCGTCAAGCGCGGGGCGCGAGAGCAGCTCCGGCAGCGGGAACTAGCTGAACTTAAACAACGCCATATCCCCGAGCTGGTGAACCGCGCCCGCCTGTTGGGATTGAGCGCCCAGGAAACAGTTAAATTAGTGCGGGATAATTTCAAGGAGCAGCCCCATGGATGAGTTGATCCGGATCCAGGGAGTGTCCAAGTCCTTCGGCTCCACCCTGGCCTTAAACGATATCAGCCTGGAGATCCCCGCCGGCCGGATTGTGGGGCTGGTGGGGCCCAACGGCGCCGGCAAGACCACCCTCTTGCGGGCTCTCACCGGTGAAATCGCCTACCAGGGGCGGATAGATGTTTTCGGTCTGGAGCCCTACACCAGGCGGACGCAGCTGATGGCCAATACCGGTGTCATCCACGACGTGGTGGTGCTGCCGCCCTGGATGAAAGTGCGCCAGGTGCTGGACTTTACCGCCGGAGTGCATCCTGGTTTCGATCGTGGAAAATGTGAGCAGTTTCTGTCCCACACCGCAGTGACCATGGGCAAGAAAGTGCGGCAGCTGTCCAAAGGGATGAAAACCCAATTGCACCTGGCGCTGGTGCTGGCCACCGAAACCCGTCTGCTGGTGCTGGACGAACCCACGCACGGATTGGATATCCTGTTCCGCAAGCAGCTCTACACCTCGGTACTCCAGGACTATTACGATCAGCACAAATCGGTGATCATCTCCACCCACCAGGTGGAGGAAGTGGAGCACATTCTGAGTGACGTGATCTTCATCAAGGACGGCAGCGTTCTGCTCAACCTGACCATGGATGATTTTCGGGAGACTTTCGTGCAGCTGGCAACCGGGGAAGAACAGGCCGAAACCGCCCGGGGCCTCAAGCCGCTCACCGAACAGGACCTGTTCGGTAAGAAGATCTTCCTGTTCAAGGGTGTGGACAGCCAGGCCCTGGAACCGCTTGGTGAGGTACAAGTGCCATCGGTGGCGGATGTATTCGTGGCCATCATGGGAGGTGCGGCATGAGACAATTCGCGACTCTTCTCCTTCGTGAGGTGGCTGAATGGCGCCTGCTGCTGATTGTGGTGGGCATACTCTACATTTTGGGACTGGCAGGCTCGGCGGTGGGAATCAACCGGCTGGCGAATGAGATGGTGAAGGAAAGTGCCGAAATCAAGATGAATGTGCACTGGGATGAGGACGATCAGGCCGGGGATGAGGATGATTGGGCTGAAGATGATTGGGAATATGAAGATGACGAATGGCTCTCACCTCGGGACTTTATGAAGTTTGGCTGGCCTGCGCACTATCTGCTGGAGGGACGGGAAGGTCTATTGCTGTACGTCTGGGCCCATATGCTGCGGGGCGGCCTCTCGGCAATAAACCTGTCGCTGGTTTTCCTGGCACTCTTTTACCTGGTGGACTCCCTCTACAAAGAGCGCTCCGACCGCTCTACCTTTTTCTATCGTAGCCTCCCGGTGAGCGACAATACATTGTTGCTTTCGAAATTGATGGTGGGAACTGGAGGTTTCCTGTTATTGTCTTACCTGCTGGGAGTAATATGGGTCTTGTTCTCTAAACTGATGTTCCCGGCAGAGTTCTCCCGTTTACTGGAGGGGAACGAATTCTCCCTATCACAAATGGCCTTATGGGACCTGGTCGGCGACTGGTTTGCATTTCACCTGCTGCAGTTCCTCTGGCTGCTGCCCTATGCCCTCTACCTGATGTTTATCTCAGCGATTGTCCGCAGCCGGCCCCTGCTGATTGCGCTGGGGGCGCCCTTCCTGCTGGCGCTACTTTTACGCTTTTCTATCGGGACGGTTGAGCCGCTGGCGGTACTGCTCAGTAATCTTGATGCTCTGGGGGACGTTTTGCTGGGAGAATGGCGGGGTGGTCCCCCCCAGGCCCTTCATCCTGGTGAAACACTGGAGCTGTTCGGCGGCTTCGGTGTTTATATTTTTCACGTTCGCACTATTATTTCCATCCTGGCCGCCGCCGGGTTGGCACTGGGCACCCGGCTGGCATATCGGCGCAATTTCTCAACTTCCTAAGCCTGCTGTGAGTGATGATTATTAGACTGGAATGGGTATTGGCTGTAGCTTTTATTGTGGCAGGGACCAGTACCTGGCTGTAATCCAACCGGTACTATCCTGCTCTTAAATAGCCTTTAGCAACTTGTAGATTGGAGAGCTGAAATGGAAGAACAAGCTACCACTGATAACGGCGACCTGGTGCTTCTGAAACGGATGATCGGCATCTTTACTATGCCGCGGGCAACTTTTAGCTCCTTAGTCGAGTCTATTAGTACGGTTGATATCCTTATCCCGGTAGTTGTCGTGCTGGTCATTTCGTTGGGCACACAGCCGCTGGTAAGACCGATTGCGATTGAGGAGCAGACCCAGCAGATCCTCCAGCGCGATGACCTTGATGACGACCAGAAGGACGTCATCCTGGACCGCATGGAGCAGATGGGTGAGCGCATGAGCGGTCCGTTAGGCTATTTGATAGTCGTGGGCGCGACCCTGGGTTGGTATGCCATATTAGGGGGCGTGATCATGTTCTTCGGGTCTTTCATCCTGGGAGGACAGGCGTCGTTCAAGTACACGTTTGGTGTTGTAGCATACGCCCAGCTGGTGAGCGTGGTGGAACTGATCGTCAAAATTCCACTGATCGTCCAGACCCAGACCCTGCAGGTGGAAACCGGCCTGGCGTTGCTGCTGCCCGGCAGCCTGGACGGCACCTTGCTGTACCGGTTCTTCCACCGCCTGGACTTTTTCAGCATCTGGCGGATATTCCTGCTGGCGCTGGGAATGGCCCTGCTCTACCGGGTGGATGAAAAGCGCTCCCGGCTCATGCTCTACGGAGCCTGGGTGTTGGCCATGTTCCTCCTGGCCTGGCTATTCGACGGCCGGGGTATCAGCTAAGGGAAAAGTGCTGGTTGCCGGTGGCAGCGATTGCTCCCGCCGGCCATCGCAAACAACTGAACTCCGCGAGACGGCTCTTAACCTGGGGCTGGTCTTGGGCGTCTAATACTTCTAGGGTGCAATATGAAATCATCTGGCAGACTTGTTATATTACTGATGTTCGGCGCTGGTCCCCTGGCGGCCCAAACTACCCCGGCTCTCTCGTTGGATCAGCTGATCGCCATCGGGCTGGATAACAACAGCTCCATCCGGCTGGCCGAGCGCAACCTGTCTGCTGCCAAGGCCGAACGACGGGGTTCCTACTCCGGTTTGATTCCCTCGCTGCAGGCCTCCGTTGGCCAGGATCTGAATCCGGGTGATCCTTACCTGAACCGTCAGGGCCAATTAACAACTCCGCCCGAGTTTGGGTCAAACTTCCAGATTTCCCAGACCCTATTCGACGGCGGGGCCGCCTGGTACAATAAACGCGATGGCGACCATGCCCTGGCCGCGGCCCAATCCCGGTACGATCAAACCCGACTGCAAATGATTCAGGGCGTGAAGGAAACATACTTCCGCTACCTATCCAATCAAGAAATGCTGGAAGTGGCCCATGAAGCGTTGGAGCTCAGCCGCCGGCAGCTGGAACTGGTGGAAGAACGTTATCGCCTGCAAGCGGTGCGGGAGTCGGACCTGCTCAAGGCCCGGGTCAGCAAGGGTCAGTGGGAAGCTGATTTCCATCGGGCCACCCAGGCATTGACTACTTCCGCAACTGACCTGAATGTGGCGATTGGCCAGGATCCCCGGGTGCCGATCAATGTACGGCGTGATACAGTGGCCATTGTATCCATCCCTGATCGGGAATTGGCTTACAGTCTCCTGGATCATAACAACCCCGAACTGCGAGTTCAGGAGCTGGCTGTGGAACGGGCCTGGCTGCAGGCCAAGGCGCAGCGGGGATCAATGCTGCCCACCGTCACGCTCAGCTATTCCGGTGATGCCTCGGGGGACGGCCTATCCGATGCCATTGACTTCGGTACCATTAGCGATAACAGCGCCACCCGGCTCAACATTTCTATCCCCCTGTTTTCCGGACTGCGCAATAGCTCCGGTTACAGCCGGTTGCGCTATGCCGCCCTGGCCGAAGAGGAGCGTCTGGACGCCACTGAACGGGAGCTACGGCGGCAGCTGGAAAATACCCTGTCTAACCTGGAAGCGTTGCACAAGATTCACCCCATTAACCAGGAAGTGCTGGCTTCGGCTCAGGCGGACGTGCGTCTGGCCGATGAGCAGTACCGCCTGGGAGCGATTGCGATCCTGGACTTGCTGGACGCCCAGGTATCCCTGATTACCGCCAGAAGTACCCTGGTGCGTACTACTTATGACATCAAAATAGCCGCTGCCAAACTGGAGGCCCTGATGGGAACTATCACTGAATGAAGTTGGACTTTAGAAAGTACTTCAATCGTAAACGCCTGCTGATCGGGGGCGCCATAATCTTGGTAATCACCTTGATCATTGTGCGGAATGTTAGCTCGGGAGACGTGCGGGACGAGCGCCGTAAGGCCCCGCCCATCGCCGTACAGGTGGAGAAAGTCCGCCAGCAACAGGTGGAACAGGCCGTCACCGCCGCCGGGAAATTGAAACCGGTTTTCGAGACCGATATTTCCTCTACCATCAGTGCCCAGATCATGGAACTGCGGGTGGATGAAGGCGACGAAGTGCAGGCCGGGGATGTACTGGTAGTCCTGGATCGGGCTCGCTATGAGGCCGCCTTCGAACGGGCCAGGTCGGTCTTGCGGTCCGCCCGGGCGGGCCAAAAGCTAACCAAGTCGGAGCTGGACCGCGGCAAGCAATTGTTCGACAAAAAACTGGTCAGCCTGCAGGACCTGGAATCGCTGGAGGCAGCCTACGAATCGGCCTTGGGCGCCCAGGAACAGGCCGAGGCTACCCTGGAGCAGGCCCGGGATGATCTGGACAAGACCACCTTGGGGGCCCCCTACGATGGCGTGGTGACCAAGCTCAACAAGGAAGTGGGTGAAATGGCCTTGGGCTCCACTTTCCAGGCCGACGTCCTGCTGGTGATCTCGGACCTGTCCATGATGGAGGTGGTGGTGGATGTGGACGAGACCGACGTAGTGGACATTGAGATCTTGGACCCGGTGGAGATCGAAGTGGACGCTATCCCCGATACTACCTTCAACGGCCGGGTGTCACGAGTGGCACACTCGGCTACCATCATCGGACAGGGCACCCAGGAGCAGGCCACCAACTTTGAAGTGGTGGTTACCCTGGACATGAATCAGGAAGCCAGCCGCATCGATCCCCGGCTGCGACCCGGCATGTCGGCTACCGCCACCATCATTACCGCCCGCCATGATGAAGTGGTGGCCGTCCCCATTCAGGCCCTGGCCGCCCGGGAACCGGTGGAGCACCACGAGGAGGGTGATACTCCCGAAGATGGCCCCCAGCGGCGGCGTGGCGAGAAACCCGGTTCCGGGAATGGAAATCACGATGATGACGGCGATGATAGTGGTCCGGGATCCGACAAACCGGAACTGCTCGAGGTGGTCTTCGTCGTTCAAAAGGACACCTCCGGCCGAGGATGGTTAAGAAAACTATTCAAGACCAAACCGGTGGAGACGGTTGAGCAGCGCCCGGTGAAGCTGGGAATATCATCCGACACCCATTATGAGATTGTATCCGGCCTGGAAGCCGGGGAAGAGATAGTGATAGGAAATTACCGGGCGGTCAGCAAGGAGCTGCAGGATAAAAGCCGTATCAACCGTAAGGAGAAGGGTGACCGGGGCAAGCAGAGGCGCCGCCCATGAGTCCCACTAGTGCGCCCGGCGACGGCCTGATTACCTTCCAGGGAGTCACCAAGGTCTACGACATGGGCAAGGAGCAGGTCCACGCCCTGCGCGGGATCGACCTGCACATCAGCCCCAACGAATACATTTCCATCATGGGACCTTCCGGCTCGGGTAAATCGACCCTGATGAATATTATCGGTTGCCTGGACACTCCCACCGGGGGCCGCTACGAGTTTGAGGGTGAATTGGTCTGCGATGTAGCCGAGGAAAAGATTTATAAGATGGATGACGACCAGCTGGCCGGTATCCGCAATAGCAAGATCGGGTTCGTCTTCCAGACCTTCAATCTCCTGTCCCGCACCACCGCTCTGCGCAATGTGGAACTCCCCTTGATCTATGCCGGTATGCCTCGCCGTGAACGCCTGGAACGGGCCTACCATTCGTTGGAGCAGGTAAATCTGGCCGACCGCGCCGAGCATCGCCCCAGTGAGCTCAGTGGCGGTCAGCGGCAGCGGGTGGCCATTGCCCGGGCGCTGGTGAATAACCCGACCATCATCCTGGCCGATGAGCCCACCGGTAACCTGGACTCAACCACCGGTCAGGAGATCATGGCCCTGCTGGATAACCTGCACGACCAGGGCAATACCATCATCCTGGTGACCCACGAGCCGGTCATCGCTGCCCACGCCCACCGGACCATCCAAATTCTGGACGGCATGATTGACAAGGATGAGCTCACCGCCAACGGCCAGGCCGGCGACCGGTGATCGAGATCCTGCGCATCGCCGGGGCAGCCCTCTGGGCGCATAAGTTCCGGGCCCTGCTGACTACCCTGGGGATTGCCATAGGCATATTCACTGTGGGGGTGGTGATGGCTATCATCGAAGGTTTAAATGCCTCCTTCTCCGAGCAAATCTCCAGCCTGGGTTCGGACGTCATGTACATCGACAAGCGCAACTGGTTTCAACACCGGGAGGACTGGCTCCTCCATCGCCAGCGGCGCAATATCGGTATGGACGCTGCCGACTACATCCGGGATCGGGCGCAGTACGTCAGCCATGTCAGCCCCCGTATTTACCAACGGGGCAACCTGAAGTATGAGGACCAGAACCTGGAACGGGTGGCGGTACTGGGGGTGCACTCCGATATGGGCGTCATCACCGGCGCCGATGTTGTGGCCGGGCGCTATATATCACCTATTGACACCAAGCATCGAAAAGCGGTGGCCGTTATCGGCGATGCGGTCCGGGAAAACTTGTTCGAGTTCAAGGACCCAGTGGGTCGAAAACTAACTATCAACGGCCGCAAATTCCTGGTGATCGGATTGTTGGAAAAACAGGGCCAAATGCTAGGCCGTAACCTGGACAATATGGTTTATATTCCTGCCGAGACCCTGTTGAAAATGTTTGGCCGGCGCTGGCGGAACGTCACGATTGCCGCCAAGGCTTCAGACCCGGCACTGTTGGACGAAGCCAAGGATGAGATGGAAGGGATCATGCGGCGTTACCGCAAACTCCGCCCCAGTGAGGAAAACGACTTTGCCATCAACCAGCAGAGCTCCCTCCAGGAGCTCTTCGATAACGCCACCCGGATGTTATGGATGGTGGCTATGGGCATCGGCAGTATTGCCCTGATCGTGGGGGGCGTGGGAGTGATGAATATAATGCTGGTGACCGTGACCGAGCGCACCATGGAGATCGGTATCCGCAAGAGCCTGGGGGCTCGCCGGCGCACAATTCTCTGGCAGTTTCTGGTGGAAAGCATGACCGTGTCGGCGGTGGGCGTCGTGCTGGGCTTCGGCCTGGCTTCAGCGACCGCCCTGTTCATCCAGAAATACACACCGCTGGCGGCCCGGATTCCTCCCACCTGGGGGCTGCTCGGTATCGGTGTGGTGGTGGTTGTGGGCTTGATTTTCGGTCTCTGGCCGGCCACCAAGGCCGCCCGGATGGACCCCATCGAGGCGTTGCGCTACGAGTAATGGGTGACTACCTGCAAATCGCCCTGCGCTCCATCATGAGCAATAAGCTGCGCTCCACCATGACCCTGTTGGGTGTGGTGATCGGAGTCTGGGCCATCACCAGCATGCAGGCGGTGGTCACGGGCTTCGACCGGGCCATTGAGGACGAGCTCAGCGCCCTGGGTTCGGAGACCTTCGTGATCCAGAAGTTTCCGGCCATCGTCGTGGGCCACTCGTGGCGTAAATACGCCCGCCGCAAGGACCTGACCTACGATGACGCCCGCTACCTGGAGGCCACCAGCGACAATATCCAGGCCGCCACGGCGGTGGTCGAGGGCTACGGCAAAACCATAAAGTACCGCGACAAAAAAACCGCCCCTACAGTCAAGGTCACCGGCACCATGACCGGGTACCTGATCAGTACCTCACAGGAGCTGGCATCGGGCCGCTTTATCACCACCGATGACGTGCTTCGTGGCCGCCAGGTGGCGATACTGGGCCGCGATGTGGCCGCCGAACTGTTTCCTTACAGCGATCCAATGGACCAGAGCGTGCTGGTGGGCAATCAGGGTTTTAAGGTGATCGGTGTACTGGACCAGGTGTCCAGTACATTCGGGGAGTCGGCCGACAACGTGGCGATCATCCCCATTACCGCCTACCAGAAAGTGTTCACCTCCGGCCGCCGCTGGATGTCCAGTACGGCCCTGATCGTGCGGGCCTGGGACGTGGCGAAACTCGATGAGGCCATGGACGAGGCGGTGGCCCTGCTCCGGGTTCGGCGGAAGGTGCCGTTGAATGAGGAGAACGACTTTGAGGTGCTGACGGCCGAATCGATCATGAGCACCATGATGGATTTCACCAAGTATATCCGCCTGGCGGCCGTGGGGATTGCCGGGATATCGCTATTGGTGGCCGGTATCGGGATCATGAACATTATGCTGGTCTCGGTGATGGAGCGCACCCGGGAGATCGGGATCCGCAAGGCGGTGGGCGCTAAGCGCCGCAATATCCTGCTGCAATTTTTAATCGAGGCGGTGCTGCTCTCGGAATTCGGCGCCTTTACCGGCATCCTGGTGGGCGTACTCACCGCTTACGCCCTCTCCCCGCTGCTGAATATGGACGCCCGGGTACCGGGATGGGCTATCCTGGCCGCTATCGGCTACTGCTCGTTCATCGGCATCTTCTTCGGCCTGTACCCGGCCAATAAGGCTTCCCGCCTCGACCCCATCGATGCGTTGCGGCACGAGTAGGGGCCTAATGCATTACGCCCTTTACCTCAGCAGCACCCCCGCCGTTGGCGGGACTTGCGTATCTTTATTTCAATAAAAGCATCTTCCGGGCCTGCGTGAATCCGCCAGCTGGCGGACCTGCCTGAATCCGGTACAAATACACCCCCGAGCCCACTGGCCGGCCGCGGTCGTCGGTGCCGTCCCAGAACACCTGATGGTAGCCCGGCTCCTCCACTCCCTGCAACAGCGTTCGCACCTCCCGGCCCATGACATCATAGATGGTCAATCGCACCCGGCTGTTCGCCGGCAGGTCGTAGCGTAGTGTTGTGACCGGATTGAAGGGATTGGGGTAGGCCGTATGCAAGGCATATTCACTCGGCATGGCCTCGTTGGAAGCTGTAGAGACTACCCCAGGCGTAGCCTCTATACCGGCAGTCAACTCGCTCTCATTCAGATTTGTATCCACGGCTGTCAGGTAAAACGTATAGGTTGTCCCATTGACAAGTTCACTTATTGTTCTAGTCGTATCTAGAATATCATTAGTTGAGTCGATAAGGGTAGTAGGAAACGGAGGCGTACTCATATAGACCCTGTAGCGCAGAAAATCCGGCTCCGTGTTGGGTGACCAGGTGAGGGTGATCTGCTGGTCACCGGGGGTGGCGGTGAGACCCGAAGACCTATCGAAGCGCGGAGCCGAGGTGGTTTGCCACTTCCGACGATATATCAGTTTGTAACCGATACCTTAGCAGCGATTTGTTCTAATAACCACTGTTCTGTTTCCCCATCGGAGGTTTTGGATAAGTATTCATCTTCTTTGCGGAGCTGCATTGTTCTTCTTATGCCAACTCGAACGGCAGTATCCCCAGTTCTCAGTACACGAATTGAGAACCGGTCTTGAAAATAATTATATGGCATGCCCATGAGAAAAGGCGCACCTGGACGGGGGAGCCAGTCGGTTGACAGGGTTCCACTTTCCTTATTGATAGTCTGAATGGGGTGCCCCATCTCCTGAATTACTGCTACCGTTGCATTCCACACATCCTCATAGGTGGCGCTGTACTCGCGAGTTACCTCAGATGCTTGTCCAGCACGACCCAGTAGGGTGTCTCTATCGTGAGAAAAGTCGTACGGTCTGGCGTCGGGTCCGAATCCCGCACAGCCAACCAGCATAAGCGTTGCGACTACTGAGGTTAAATGAACCACTCTGGTCATGGTGAACGGTGTGAGTATGTACACAAATGATTTGCTCTTTTGCATGCTTTTGTCTCCTTTTTGATGGTTCAAGCCCCGCGAAACCTCAGAGTGGGTTCAGCAAAGCATTCACCAACTGTTTTTTAGGGAACCTGGTAGGGCACATGACAGAGGGGATTTCCTCGGGGGGAACTAGTCGCGTCGCAGTGAGAATATATGCACAAGTCTGAGAAAATCCAAGGCTGAAAGTAGATGCGCATTGACAGTACGTACCGTCATCAATCCTGCATTGGCCCGACCAATCTCCTTGTTTTAATTCTCCCCTTCCTGTAATTTCATCAACGGGCATTCAAGCATGGCATGATTCTTGTAAACTGCGACCAAAGACAATGAAAAAACAGACCGTTTCAGCAGAACAAATCCGCAAAATCGCTCGCCTGGCCAAATTGCGCCTGGCGGAAGATCAGTGCGCCCTCTATACCCGCCAGATCAATGCTATCCTGGAGCACGTCAAGACCCTGGAGCAGGTGGATGTCTCCGGGGTTGAACCGCTCTCACACGTGTTGGAGCTGGTGAACGTCAGCCGCCAGGACCAGCCCGCTGCTTCCCTGGCGCGCGAAACGGTACTGGCGAACGCACCTGGGCATGCCACGGCCGACGATAAAGGTCAACAGGCCACGGATGGCGAGTTTTTCCTGGTGCCCTCGGTCGTAACCCCGGCCCTACGGGTGAGACCCGCTGTGCTTAAAACTGGTCGATGACTGCCACCGGCATTATCCCTGCCCGCTACCAATCCACCCGGCTCCCCGGAAAAGTTCTTCTGCCCCTGGATGGTTACCCCATGCTATACCATGTATACCGCCGGGCCGGCCGCTGCCGCCAAC
>SDBT01018202.1_pt1 | contig 11054 bp, 7 predicted proteins | sample 2277101 | NCBI WGS metagenome assembly SDBT01 (sample SAMN10404973, study PRJNA504765) | marine sediment metagenome | isolation source: marine sediment core GS10_PC15, 103 cmbsf | place: Arctic Ocean: Southern Knipovich Ridge | collected 2010 | reverse complement strand
CACTGCCATCGGCAACGGCGATACGCACATTTGCCCGAGGAGCTACGATGTGGCCGCGTTGGCCGTCGGCGGGGTATTGGCTGCGTGTGATGCGGTCATGGCTGGCGAAGTTCGCCGGGCCTTTTGTGCCGTCCGACCGCCGGGACATCACGGCGAGCACGATCGGGCCATGGGCTTCTGTCTGTTCAACAACGTCGCGGTCGGCGCCGAGCACTTGATCCGAAACCATGGGCTGTCGCGCGTTGCGATCGTCGACTTCGACGTCCATCACGGCAACGGCACGCAACATCTTTTCGAGTCGCGCGACGATGTGTTCTACATCAGTCTGCACGAGCGGCCCGGTTCGCTACCGTTCCCCGGCACCGGCGAGGCCGACGAGCAGGGCGTCGGGCCGGGTAAGGGGTTCACGCGGAACGTTCCCCTAAGCGCCGGCATGGGTCCGTCCGATTATCTGGCCGCCTTGCACGGCGAAGTCCTGCCGGCCCTGGACCGGTTTCGTCCCGAATTCCTGCTCGTAAGCGCCGGCTTCGACGCCCTGTCGAGCGATCCGATTTCTCACCTCGCGTTGGAGCCCGAGTCGTTCGGTCCGATCACCGAAGCACTGGTCGCTATGGCCGAGACACACGCCGCCAGCCGACTGGTCAGTGTGCTGGAAGGCGGCTACGACCTCTGTCATCTGGGCACGGCCGTGACGGCGCACGTCCGAGCCTTGTTGGACTGACACTCCTAACCCGTCGTCTTCTTGTTTGGCTCGCGATGTTTGATCAGTGCGACGGAGTTTCCGATGTCGTTGTACGTGACTTCGTCCATGAAGGTCCGCATCAGCAGCACGCCTCGTCCGCTGGCCTTTTCGAGGTTATCCGGGTCGGTTGGGTCGGGTAGTGCCGAGGGGTCGAAGCCTGCGCCCTCGTCGCGGATCGTGAAGCTGGCCATGTCGCGCGCCAGCGCCACCTCGACATGGATCCGCCGCTGTTGATAAGGGGATTCTCGGCGGCGACGTTCGATCAACTCGAAATAGGCCTGATCGTCCTCGCCGCGCAGCTCGGAACCGACTTCGAGATTCCCGTGATAAAGGGCGTTGGCCAAGGCCTCTTCCAAGGCGACGCCGACCCGGGTGCGGCCCGTCTCGTCGCAAAGATCCATCCGCGAGAGTTCCTCCAACAGATAAGCGACCAACGTGGCGAAGAGCGTGCTGTCGTTGTCGAGATCGAACGTGTATTCGCTTCGGGCCATGCACCCCATCAGACGGCTGTGATAGCGCTGTTGGCCCGAGACGGCCAGGACGTTGCGGACGGTGGCCACCAGTTTTCGGGCCAAGACGTGCTTGGGGACATAGCTGGCGGCACCCGCCTGAAGGGCCGCGACCGCAATCTCCTCGCTTCCCCGCGACGTCATCAGGATGACGGGAATCAAGGGGGATGTTTTGCGGATCGTCGCGACCAACTCCAGGCCGTCCATCTCGGGCATGGTCAGATCGGTAACGACCAGATCGGGGGTTTGCTTTTCGATGCAGGCCATCGCCTCGACGCCATGCTCGGCGTATTGGATCCGCATGTCATCGACCTGCTGCAACAGCCCACCGACTACTTGCCGATCAACGGCCGAATCGTCAACGACGAGGATAGTTGCCATTTTCTTTCCAAGGAATCGTGTTTCGTGTCAGGGGCGGTCGACATCCCGCCGCTTGATCATGATCACTTCGTTACCTTTTTCGTTGAACTTCGTCTCGTCCATGAAATTCCGCATCAGCGAGAGTCCCCGTCCGCGATCGAGTGCCTCCGGGTCGTCGGCGCCGGGCGAGTCCTCGACATCGAAGCCGGGGCCCTCGTCGCCGACCAGGAATCGGGCTTCGTCGGTCGAAAGTCTCACGTCGACGTGGATCCGGCGATCCCGATAGGGCGGCTCGGCTCGACGGCGATCGACCAGACTGATATCATTCTCCTGGATCAGGACATCGTCTTCACCCTCTTCGGTCGGCGTCATGCCGATCTCGAGATTGCCGTGGAACAGCGCGTTTAGCAGGGCCTCCTTCAGGGCAACGCCGATTCGCAGCCGGCCGGTAAAGTCGCAGAGCCCCATGCCGGTCACCATCTGCTGGATCAGCGCGATCAGCGGATCGATCAGCGCGGGATCGTTGTGCAACGAGAACGTGAACTCGGTCCGCTGAAGACAGCCGATCAACTGCTGGTGGCTGCGGTCGGCCCGAGCCATGGCCAACACTTCTTCCATGGTCGGGGCCAGGCGGTCGGCCAATTGCGACTTGGGTACATAGCTGGCGGCGCCCTTCTCGAGTGCCTCCATGGCCAAGGCCTCGCTGCCATGGGCGGTCATCAAGATCACCGGCACGTCGGGATGATGGGTGCGCAGAGCGGTGACCAGTTCCAGACCGTTCATCTGAGGCATGGTCAAGTCGGTGATGATCAGATCGGGTTCGGTATCCGCCATCATCGCCAGGGCTTCCGTGCCGTTGGCGGCATATTCGACCGTGCAGACGGTCTTCTTCTGCAGGAATCCACCTACCAGGCGGCGATCGACAGCCGAATCGTCGACAACGAGAATAGTCGGCATGATGGGGGTCTCCCTTGGTTACTCGTCCGTGGACCGGTCGTCCGTGGGTTGGTCATCACCCAGATACTCTTGCAAGATGGGTGTGAGTCGTGCCATCTCTTCTTCGAGGCTATCGAGGGCAGCCTGGGCGTCGTCCAGCAGGCCCTGCTTTCCCATGGTTTCGAGTCGATAGACCCGCTGATAGGTTTCGTTGGCCCCGAAGTAGCCGGTGGAACCCTTCAACGTGTGGGCAGCCACTCGCAGGGCCGAGGCGTCGCCCTGGACAATGGCCTGGCGCATGGCGTTCATCAGCCGAGAGGATTCGTCGAGGAACGCCCGAACAACAGCGGCCAGCAGTTCACGATCACCCCCGACGGTGCGCAATGCCTCGGACCAATCGAGGACACCCCCGGCCGGGGGTAACTCGTCGTCGGATCGGGTAGCCGCCGGCGAGAGCATACCGAGCACCAGATCGATCGTCTCGAAGAGTTGCCTCGGTCGGATCGGTTTGGCGATATATCCATCCATTCCGACCTCGAGACACCGTTGCCGATCACCCTTCAGTGCATGGGCCGTCATGGCGATGATGGGGACATGGCGCTTGGACTGTTTTTCCGCGGCGCGTATTGTGATGGTCGCTTCCAGGCCGTCCATTTCGGGCATTTGGACGTCCATCAGGACCAGATCGTAAGTTCGCGACCCGACGGCGGCGACGGCTTCCTGCCCGTTGTTGGCCACGTCGACCCGGTGGCCCTGTCTCTGTAAGAGCCCCAAGGCCAACTTCTGATTGACGAGACTGTCTTCGGCCAATAGAACGTGCAACGGTCGAGTTTCGATTCGCTCGGCGGCCAATTCCTCGGCCCGAGCGTCGTCCTCGGCGGTCATCCCCAAGGCCATAACGATCGCGTCGAACAACTCGGATTGCTTGACCGGTTTGAGCAGATAGGCGACGACGCCCAATTGTTCGCATCGGGCCACGTCGCCGGGCCGGTTGCCGGACGTCAGCATCATAATGATGGTGCTACCGAGTTCCGGGTCCTGTTTGACCTGTTCGGCCAGGGAGAAGCCGTCGGTGTCCGGCATATTGGCGTCGGTCAGGACCAGATCATACGCCTCGCCAGCCCGATGGGCCTCTTGGAGCATCTCGAAGGCCTCGCGTGCTCCGACGGCCAACGACGGTTTCATGAGCCAGTTGCGGAGGATTTCGTCCAGGATAAGGCGATTGGTGGCGTTGTCGTCGACGACCAGGACGCGAGTCCCTTGGATGGCCGCGGGGTGGGTTTCGGCCGTCACGGCTTCGGCCGGCTCGAAACATGCGGTGAAGCAGAAGGTGCTCCCGGATTCGACTTCGCTCTGGACCCAAATCCGGCCGTTCATCAACTCGACCAGTTTCGAGCAGATGGCCAGCCCGAGGCCCGTTCCGCCGAAACGTCGGGTGGTCGAGGCGTCGGCCTGTTCGAAGGCTCCGAAGACGGCTTCTTGCTTGTCCGGCGGAATGCCCACTCCGGTATCCCGAACGGAGCATCGCAAGATCACCTCCTCTTCCGAGCGCGACTGGCATTGCACCTCGAGGACAACTTCTCCGGAATCGGTGAACTTGATGGCGTTTCCGACCAGATTGACGATAATCTGCCGTAGCCGTGCAGCGTCGCCGACGAGCGTAGCGGGCACGTCGGGATGGATGTGGCAGGCCAATTCCAGGCCCTTGCCGTGCGCCCTCAGGGCGAATGACTTCATCATATCGCCGAGGCTCTCGTGCAACTCGAACGGGGCATGCTCCAGCTCGAGTTTCCCCGCTTCGATCTTGGAGAAGTCGAGGATCTCGTTGATCAACATCATCAACGATTCACCCGACTCGCGCACCATGGTTAGGTATTCACGTTGCGAGTCGTCGAGCTGGCTATCGAGGACGAGCTCGGTCATACCGATGACGGCGTTCATGGGGGTTCGGATTTCATGGCTGATATTGGCGAGGAAATCGCTTTTGGCTTTATTGGCGGCTTCGGCGGCCTCCTTGGCGGCCTGTAGCGCCTCGGCAGCCCGTTTTCGCTCGGTGATATCGCGAGAGATCCCGAAGGTCCCGACGACTTGCCCTTCGTCGTCGTAGAGCGGGAGCTTGGTCGTCGTGGCCCAGGTGACCGAGCCGTCGAGCCAGGTTTCCTGTTCCTCGCGGTCGAGAAGTGGTTTCCCGGACCGCATGACTTCGCGTTCGTCCTCCAGTGCTTGCTGGGCATGGCCTTCCTTGAAGAACTCGAAATCGGTTTTCCCCAGGGCCTCCTCGGCGTCTTCGAGTCCGAACCATCGGGCCAAGGCCCGATTGATGCGAATGAAACGGCTTTCCTTGTCCTTGAAGTAGATATTATGGGGGAGGTTATCCATCAGGGCATGCAGAAGATACCGCTCTTGCTCCAGGGCGGCTTCGGCCCGTTTTCGCGCGGTCACGTCCCAGAACATCCCCTGCACCCCCAGGGTATTTCCCTCGACGTCGCGTACCGGCGCCTTGAGGATATGGACGTAGATCACCTCGCCGTTTGGTTTTCGATGCTCCTCGATATCCTCGAACACTTCACCCGTCTCGATCACGGTGGCGTCATCTTGGCGATACTTTCTGGCCATTTCCTCGGGAAACAGATCGGCGTCGGTCTTTCCGATCAGTTCCACGAGCGGAGTACCCAACGTATCGCTATAGCGTTGGTTTCCGAAGACAATTTTCCCGTCGAGCCCTTTTCGGAAGACGTTCAACGGCAGGCTATCGACGAGCGATTGATAGATAACTTCGGTTTCGCGTAGCGACTGTTCGGCCCGTTTCCGCTCGGCGACCTCCCACTGCAATTCTTCGTTGGTGGCGGCCAACTCGGCGGTGCGCTCGGCGACGTGGCGCTCCAACAGTTGCTCGGCCTTCTTTTGTTCGGTGATGTCACGGACCACGGCCTGGAGGACCTGGCGTTGTTCGAGGTCGATCCGCGAGAGCAATACGTCGGTCATCACGTCGGACCCGTCGAGGCGGCGGTGCATCCACTCGAACCGCACGGATTCCTCCTCGAAGGCCATGGCGATTTTGACGTCGGCGGCGATGCGCGAGTCGGTCCCATCCGGCTGGGTCGGCGGCGACAGTTCGGAGGGATGCTTGGCGAGGAACTCCTCGCGGCTGGAACAGCCAAAGAACCTCAGAGTGGCCTCGTTGCACTCGAAGAATCCCCGGCGATCCAGCAGCATGATGGCGTCCCCGGTCGAGTTGAAGAGAGTTCGATACCGGGTTTCGGAAGTTCGCAGGGCCTCGGCAGTCTTCTCGCGCTGGGCAATTTCGGCCGTTCGCTCGACGACCAGATACCGGATGGCCGCGTTGCGTCCCATCAGTGCATTGACATACATGACCAACAGCCCCGTGATGAAGATACCCGCCAACAGGGCAGCCGACGGCAACCAGGTCCGCTTCTCGGTCGTGTACTGTGATGTCGGTGAACAGTCGACTTTCCATTGGGGGTTGGGAACCTCCAGCGAGATCGGTTCGGATCGGATATGGTCGCACGTACCGGCCGACAACTGACCGGGAGTCTCGGTCCGACGAGGGTCTTCCGACGCTTTATGAGAGCTGAGCACATCCCCTTCTTCGTCGAGCAGTTCCACATCAATTTCGACGGGATCGACGGACTGGATCCCCTGCTGAACGATTTCCTTGATGGAACAAACACCCACAACAAAGCCCAGCAGGTCTTCCGGTTGCGGCTTCTTCGAGGGATCTTGTTGCGATTCTTTTGTAGGAATGGGCAAGACGACGAAGTATCCTCCGAGCCCCGCGCCGTCTTGTTTTTCGAGAATCGCTGCCCTCAGTTCGCCGTGTTTTCTCGCCGACTGCATCGTCGTCTTGCATTCGGGGTGGGCGTACAGGTCCATACCGATCACTAACCCACTGTCGGTCTCCGAGGAGGCCAGCTCGAGGAACTCGACCGGGAAGTACTCTTCCGGCTCTTGTTGTCCCTCTTCCTCGTCCCAGGTGCGCAGCGTCCTTGGGGCCCAGGCCAGTTCGAGGATACCCGGCCGCGGTTCTTCCGGGCCGGACCGCGGGTCCAGATACTGCTTGGTGAAGATGCCAAACTCATCGCGTTTCACTTCTTCCGAGGCGCCGTAGAAGGCCTTCAATGCCCCGGCGACCTCCAGGTGCGTGGCGAAGCTCTTGTCGATGGCCGCGGCCAGATGGTCGGCCTCGTTCTGGAACTCGGCCTCGACCAGAGCCTCCTCGCGATTGACCAGCGTGCTATACATCAGCGCAGAGACACCCAGTCCGGCGGCTGCCACCGATAGGAGAATCAGCAGCCGCGATCGAATCGACTGGGGATGAATGTCGTCGGGCATGGCATCATTCCATCGATCCGGGCACATCGGGGTTCGCAACGAGAAATCACGTCGATGTTTCTCGCCCAGCACTGGCACCAGTAATAGGATAGCCGGGTGCGGCACACCTTGGAAGCACCCGGCCGCGTGTTACACGCGGCCCATACCCCCCCATGGTAGCGGGGATCGCCGACCATATGGGGATTACGGCTCGTGGTCGTCGGTGACCAGTTCCCGCCGGCGCAGGATCAGTACGGCTACGGTCAAGAGAACGGCGATCACACCGGCCAAGACCAGTAGATGCTGCCAGGCCGAGGCGTCGCTGACGTACATCCCCCCGCGATAACCGGCCCACTCGTCCGCCGGGAACCATCGCATTCCCAGGTTGCGGAGATAGTATTGGACGCTCAATTGATTGATCATGGCCGGAATCAGGGGGATGATGACCTCGATAATGAACGTGTAGGCCACGGCCACGACCATCCCCCGGCGAATGAAGAGGACGCCCAGCAGCACAAACAGGGCCCCATAGGCCAGGCAAGAGAGCCATATCAGGGCGGACAGAACGATCCATAGGTGCCAGGTGCTCTGCTGGGGTTGGAGGATGATCAGACAGATCGACAGGCTCGTCCAGGCCGTCATCGCGGTCCAAGTGACGGCCGCGAGGTACTTTCCCAGCAGCACGGCCCCTTTCCCGGCCGGCCGCACGGCCAGATAGTTCCACGTCCGGCCCTCCAACTCGCTCAAGATTACCGGCGTGGCCCAGAGCAGCAGTCCCATCAGGCAGATGACTTCCACGACCAACACATAGAGCGCGACGGCCGCTCCGAAGGGTGTGGCGAGCCGGCCCTCGGTACCGATCAGCAGGACCATGGCAACCGGAAACAGGGCCAAGAACGCGGCAACCGCCAATCGGCGAACGATTAGCGTCCGGCCGAATTCAAACCGAAACACGGCCCAAATGGCCCGAAGACTCGTGGCCCGATGACTCGTAGCCCGATGACTCGAATCTCGTAGATCCATTAGCGTTTCCCCCGATGAATCTGCAGCAACGAGTTGAACAGGGCCTGCAACGAATCATCGCCCGACTGCATCTCCTCGACGCGGAGTCCGTCCTCCACGATCCAGCCGGGTAACTTCTCATAGACCGCGGCGGGCCGACGAGTCGACAGGATCAGGACCTGGCCGTCGTCCTCGAAACGGACCGCCTCGACCATCTCTTCATCGATCAGCCGGCAAGCCAGCCGGGACGCGCCGTCGCAACGAATCCGGATCTCGTTGGGCACATCGCTCAATAGGGCATGGACCTCCGCGGCCGAGCCCGAGGCCAGCAATCGGCCGCCGCAGATCAACAAGAATGAATCGGTGATGGCCTCGACCTCATGCAGCACGTGGCTTGCCAGCAGCAGGCCCTTGCCCGCGGCGATCCAACCCCGCAACATTTCGGTCATGCGATGGCGCCCGATCGGATCGACGCCGTTGAACGGTTCGTCGAGGATCAACAGATCGGGGTCATGGCCGATCGCTTGGGCCAGCTTGGTTCGTTGTCGCATACCGCGGGAATAGCTCCCCATGCGCCGGTGCATGGCGTCGGCCATCCCGACCCGATCGAGCGACTGCTCGGCCAATGCGGCGGCCTGAGGGCGGTCGAAGCCGTGTAGTTCGAGCAGATAGCGAACCCAATCGAAGCCGCTGACTTCCGTGTAGAGCACTTCCCGCTCGGGACACACGCCGAGCCGGGCGAACAGCTTGCGGTTGTTCCACGGCCGGTAACCCAAGACGCGAATCGAGCCGAGTGTCGTCCGCAATTGGCCGGTGATCAGATTCAGCAACGTGCTCTTTCCCGAGCCGTTGGGTCCCAACAGGCCGAAGGCGCCGCGCGGCAACGACAGGCTAACGTCATTGATGCCGATGACCGAACCATAGAGTTTGGTCACTTCCTGAAGTTCGATCATGGCACTGTCGGTGGAACTGTCGATGGCACTGTCGATGGCGCTGTCGGTGGCACTGTCGATGGCACTGTCGATGGAACTGTCGATGGCACTGTCGATGGAACTGTCGGTGGAACTCATGGGATGATTCTCATACGCGCATGGGCGAGGAGACATGGCGAAAGAGGACGACGAGCGAGACGAGTGTCAGGCCGATCAACATAGCGACGGCCGGCCAGACTTCGGCCGGATGGGGATGCAGCCCGAAGACCCAGCTCTGGACCTCTCCGAGCGTGTGATAGAGCGAGAGCAGATACCACTGCGATTTGGCTGGCAGGATTTGTCCGCCTCCCTCGGCAATCAGGCGGCTACCCTGGATGTCTATTTGGCTCGTATAGATACTCACGTAGGCGACCCAACCGAGCGCCCAGACGGCGAACCAGGCGAAACCGGCGTGGAAGGTCTTCGACGTCATCGACGAGAAGGCCAGCGCCATGGCCGCCGTGGGGATCATCAACACGGCCGAGGCCGCCACGATCCTTAGCGGCAGGTCCCAGGTGTACGTCACCACCGAGATCTCCGGCGACATCAGCACGCCCATGACGTAAAGTGCCAACGCCGGCAAGGTCGTAATCAATACGACATAGCGAAAGATCACGGCCATCTTACCCAGAATATAATCAACCCGCGTCACCGGGCGTGAGAAGTAGAGCAGAAAGGCCTTCGATCGAACGTCCTGGGAAATCAGCGGCGGGGCAATCAGACCCACGACCAGCAGCATGAGCATGCCCTGAGGATAGCGGAAGAACGATAGGAGAAGAAGAGCCCATACGTCGTGTCGGGAATCGGCCGGATTCTCGCTGGCCAGGGCCGCCTGTAGTTCGGGAAGGTCCATGAACTGGCCGAGCAACCATCGGGCACCTCCCAGCCAATCTGGATTGACCAGTGCTTGTTCGTAGAAGAAGAACACCACGCCCATATACGTCGCGGGCAGCCACGCCAGCATCATCAGCCGCCGCAGCCATTGGCTTCGCCACGCCAGGCGGAACCCGGTCTGCGCGATCACCCTTCGCCGCGAGGCTCCCGCGCCGAGGTCGCCTTCCCACGCTCGATAGCCCAAATCATGAATTGGCACGGGTCGACTCCCCCACGGCTTCGAGAAAAATCTGTTCCATCGAATTCCCCGCGGCGGTCAAGGAGCGGATCCCCACGCCGGTCGCTTGCGCCAAGGACCAGATGCATTGGACCGTCTCGCTGTCGACCTCAGTGAGCGTCAGCAAACCGTCCGACGACACGTCCACCGTAATACCCTGTTGCCGAATTCGCTCGGCCAACAGCTCGGCATCGCCGCGAACGCGGACATGATAGACGGGCGCAATCGTCCGGTTGAGGTCCTTCATCGATCCCTCGCGCCGCACGCGTCCCTCGCCGAGGATTACCACCGCGTCGCAGATGGCCTGGACGTCGGGCAAAATGTGGGTCGAGATCAACACGGCCTTGCCCTCGCGGCTTGCCAGAATCTGGATCCGGCTGAGCATCCCGTCCCGCTGCTCGGGGTCCATGCCCGAGGTCGGCTCGTCGAGAATCAATAGCGGCGGGTCGTGAACGATCGCATGGGCAAACTTCAGCTTCTGCCGCATGCCGACCGAGTAAGTCTCGACATTGCGATACCGCTCCTGCTCCATGCCGCAGAAATCGAGGATTTCGTGGGCACGTCGCAGGGCCTCCAACGACGGCAGACCCGAGAGCCGGGCCGCATAGCGAACCATCTCGACGCCGCTCAGTCCGGCCAGATAGCAATCGTCCTCGGGCATAAACCCGACCCGGCGGCGGATGGCCAGCGTCTCGCGCCCCAGTCGATGTCCCAGCACGGATCCCGACCCGGCCGTCAGCCGCACCAACCCGAGCAGGACCTTGATCAGCGTGGTCTTGCCGGCACCGTTGGGCCCGAGCAAACCGGTCACGCCGGACCCGATCCTCAGCGAGACGCCGTCGAGCGCCCTGAGCGGCCCGTAGTCCTTGGTGATGCCTTCGAGTTCGATCAAAGCTGCCATACGAGATGTTCCCTCTGCGTGTAGTGTAGCGGATTCTTGCCTCAAAACCCACCCAGGGCGTCTGGCATCCGGTGAAAAAAGTGGTGTGCCACTGCTTGCTTTCAAGCAGTGCCGTCGAGCGGGGGCTGAAACCACGGCAAAAACACTGCTTGAAAGCAAGCAGTGGCACACATGCCCGTCGAGGCCGGCC
>SDBT01018201.1_pt1 | contig 11054 bp, 12 predicted proteins | sample 2277101 | NCBI WGS metagenome assembly SDBT01 (sample SAMN10404973, study PRJNA504765) | marine sediment metagenome | isolation source: marine sediment core GS10_PC15, 103 cmbsf | place: Arctic Ocean: Southern Knipovich Ridge | collected 2010 | reverse complement strand
GACCCAGGGCCCTGTGCGTGGCTTGGTGGCCTGCTGGAGTGGGGTTGGAAGAAGAGGCCTGGTGAGTATCTGTGGGAGCCTGATGGAGCCTGGGCGTTCCTATGGTCGCCTCAAATCAAGGGCGTCATTGCCATTCCGGACCCAAGCACGCGCAATCGGCTGTCGACGGTGTCTCGCGCTGGTGGCGCGGCGAAGCTCTTCGAGCGCTTCACGTCTGAGGGCGCATCCAACACCTACGAGATTGAGATCCCGAAGGTGAGACTTCAAAAGCTCGGCCATGCGGGGCACATCGTGTACCGCTCGGACAAGTGGAATCCGGGGCAAGATATCGACTACATCCACGATTTCAAAGAGGACGTCCAGCTGTTCGTTGGGCCGTCACTGGAGGAGCCGGAGGTATTTTTGTGTTTCGGCGGAAGACTGACCTGTACGGAGCGTGGCCTGATATATTAGACCTTGCGCCGCTGGTGCAAAATCAAGGAGAATGTGAACGAAGATGGCAGCTAAACCGGGACCCGCAATAGCACTTGCAGCATTAGCTGCGCTGTTTCTCTTGAAGAAAAAGGGAGGAGGCGGAGGTGGCGCCGTGGACAAGGAGAAGCTCGACGGTACCGAGGAAGGCGAGGTTGTCGAGGACGACACCCCGAACAACCCTGCGTCGCCCTCCAGTGGCGGCAAGAAGGTGCCCAAGGGCACCGGTGCCGGAGGTGGCTCGTGGGATCCAGGAAAGCTGGGGCCCACCGCCCTTTGGATTTCGCCGGATTGCCGCAATGTGGTCACCGGCACCGAGTACTACGAAAAGGTGCTCGTTCCTGCGATGCTCAAGGTATTCGACGATTTTCACTCGAGCCAAGAGGCCTACCTGGCTTCGTTGCCCGAGAACCAAGGGAAGCAACCCGACGAATACGGGGGCCGTAGCACATCGGATTTGTACACCGTCTTGGCCGTCGCCCTTGGTTTCTGGAAGGTGAAAAAGACGCCAGTGGTGAATGAAGCGTCCAGGGGCTGGTTCGGGGACACCGAATTTGCCAATAAGCCTCCGGGATCGTGTGTTCTTGCAGCCCCGATGTTCCATGTGGGACTGAAGGAGGCCGGCAAGCTCTACCAGGCGGGCGTGAACGGGATTGTCCCCGCGTCGCAGGCGGCCTTCAACGAGGCGCTTTCGGAGTATTTTGGTGAGTACCCTCAAATGGCGATGTGGCTCTACCAGGTCCAAGAGCAGATGGTTCAGGACGAGCGTTTCCCTGCGGGGTCGCGCGACATCTCTTCGCTATTCGACCTGAGCTTTGTTTCCCACAGCTCCACTGGGACGGCGGGCAATCCCCCTGTGAAGGCGCCCCGTCTCAAGGTGTCGGAGTTGTTCAGCATTGGTGCGCTGGCCAACTGGTACAACCAGGCGGTGGCTTACGTCCAAAAGTGGGCGATACAGTATCCCAAGGCTGTGAGCGAGTACAGCACCTTCGTTTCTGATTGGTGGGACCAGGCGACCGCCGCGGGCACGAAGCTGCCGGTGTCGCCATCGTTGACCCATGAGCAGGCCGCAAAGGTGGAGTCACCGGCGACGGTGGGTGTAGTCATCGGTCGCATCATGACTGCGGCTCCGGGAGGGCCCGAGATTCCGATGCCTATCGCCGGGGCCGTGGTGGACATCGATGGATCGAATTACTCGACAGACAACCAGGGCTACTTCGAGGCAACGGTGCCAGCTGGCTGGCATCCTGTGGGGATCTCCGTGGGCCCGAAAGAGTACAACACCTACGTTACCGTAGAGGCCGGGCAGACGGCCTTGGTCGACTTCGTAGCTCCTAGGGATTGATCGATGGCAAAAGGACCAGGACCCGCATTATTGCTCGCAGCAGTCGCCGCCCTCTTTCTTCTGAAGGGAAAGAAGGGCAATGGTGGCACCGTTGCGCCCGAGTCCGACGACCCGGGGTCCCCCGGTGGGGAGAAGGAGAAGCCCGCCACTGGGACGCCTGCAACCCCCAAGGCCAAGACTCAAGAGGAGCTTGAAGAGGAGTACGACCCCGAGGCCGAGGCCCAGGCTGACACGACGAATGAGAAAATCATCGCAGAAGCCCAGTGGAAAAAATGGCCAGCCGGCAGCGAGTTGTCCCAACTGGTGGCTAACCACAACGTGATCTTCGCGTCCGAAGACTGCGAGGCGGCACTTATTGGACGGGATTGGAGTCCTGTTATTGAGTTCGAGGAGAAGCTGTATGACCCAGCCTCGTACTGGAGGGCTTTTGCCGAAGGGGTGCGGCCGAACGAAGTGGTCGAGGACATTGGGGGGTCACATGTCCGATGGTTCACCGATCGATTATTTAAGAACAGGAACGCAATCATCGAGTGTGAGGTGGAAGTTCCTAGGCGGACGGATTACGAGCAGGGAGTGGAATTCGACAACGCGTGGACGGCTTATTTGAATGAGTCACGGGCGTTAGCTTACCTGAACCAACAGGTCTACCACCTACACGTGAAAGAGCCGATGATGGCGGCGTGGGCAGAGGATGATCCCGAGGCCTATGATGAGTACCTGTTGTATGAAATGGCGGAATGGGCGGTCGACAAGTATCCCAACGAGGATGTTACCGAACAGACCGATCAGGCCTATTTCAGCTGGATTGAAGGCCATGAAGGTGCACCGGGAGTTCTCGACCCGGACAACCCTGAGCACGAAGACTACATCGATCTTTGGGTTCAATTGAACGAAGCGATCAAGGCGCTGTAACCCAAAATTGCAAAACTAGCGCAATTTTTGTAGAATCGGACGGAGTATTCGAAATGGCAAAAGGACCAGGACCCGCATTGTTGCTCGCAGGAGCTGCCGCTCTCTTTCTTTTGAAGGGGAAGGGCAAGCCCGCGACCGGCTTAGGATCTTCAAATGGTGCCGGAGATGGTACCGGATCGGATGCGGATGTCGGCGGCGGCGCTGCTGACGGAAGTGGCGGTGGCGGTAGCGCTGGTGGCGTGACCCGTCCGCCCAATGTCAGTAGCGACCCCGATGGCTACAACACTGAGGTGTTTCCGAACCCCCTTGCGGTTCGCTCGGCGCTCAAACTTATGGGCTACGACATTGCTATCAACAATGATCCGATCGGGAGTAAAGATCAGCAACATCCTGCCGCCCTTGCTTTTCAGGCCCACTACAACCAAGCCTCGTCCATGGGTTTCCATGGAGCGAAGGGTGAGTTGAAGATGGATGGGTGGATGGGGGCGGACTCTCTCAATGCGATCGAGATCATTTTCATCTATTCAAACGGCCCCGGCGAAGATGAGTGGGCCGCGATGCACACGTAGGAAGTAGATGCCTGATGGAAGCTACAAGGTACTACTCACCAACCCCTGCTCATTGGGCGGGGACTGTGGTGATCCCCTGCCACGGGAGTCCATCTCCGAGGCATACATCATCGTTCCCGAAGACGACGGGGCGTATCTCCTTTACCTGCGAGGGGGCTTTATCGGCGAGTCCGATTCCCTTGCAGGTATCGACGAAATCATCAATGAGGACGGCGCTCGCTCAGAGTCTGTGCTCGTAGAAAATCCAAGCGGAGGATACAAAGTGTACAGCTACAAGCGAAAGAACCCGAAGAAGAAGTCCAGCAAACGCAAGACGGCCAAGCGCAAGTCGACCAAGAAGGGCCAGCGCCGCAAGACTGCGCGCCGGGCTTACGAGCCCAAGAAGAAGGCCACCAAGAAGAAGGCCACCAAGAAGAAGGCTGCCAAGCGCAAGACCACCAAGAAGAAGGTTACCAAGCGCAAGACCACCAAGAAGAAGGCCACCAAGCGCAAGGTGACCAAGAAGAAGGCCACCAAGAGGAAGGTGACCAAGCGCAAGACCGCGAAGCGCAAGTCGACCAAGAAGGGTCAGCGCCGCAAGACTGCACGCCGGGCTTACGAGCCAAAGAAGAAGGCTACCAAGAAGAAGGCCACCAAGCGCAAGGCTACCAAGAAGAAGGCCACCAAGCGCAAGGTGACCAAGCGCAAGACCACCAAGCGGAAGGCCACGCGCCGCAACCCGCACGCGAAGGTCAACCCTCGCAAGAAGAAGGCAACCAAGAAGCGGAGCACTCGCAAGGGCGGCACGCGAAAGACGGCCCGCAAGGCCTACAAGACAGAGACGCCGTCGCAGGCGAAGTCCCGCATCAACGCAGCGCTGAAGGCGCTGATGAGCCGCTAACCCGAACAGATTCAAAGAATCAAGGAAAAAGGAAAAGAAAAATGTCAGACCAAGGAATGTACCAAAAGGGTATCAACTCAGACAGCAGCGGCGTAGCCGGCACGTTTATCGCCAGTGGCACCATTGGCGGCTCGGGCAACTACGCTGTGGATACCACCACAGGCGGCGCGGTGATCACGGTTACACTGCCTCCGGCAACCATCGGGGCGGGCGCTATTGTCTCGCTTTTCGCTACCGATGCAGATATTGCTGGATTCGCGGTTACCGTTGCCCCCGACGCCACGATTCCCGATACCATCAACGGCATCGCTACCATGACCACCGCGGTCAACCCGACGCAGTCGTACATCAGCGATGGTGTGAGCGTCTGGGTTGCGTTCCCGTACGCAGTCTAGTTCTGCGTAAACGAAGGGCGGCTCGGGTTTTACTCGGGCCGCTCTTTTTAGCGCAAGGCACGCATGTGATGAAAATCTGTCTCAACTCTCCAGTCGAAGACGGGGGCCGAGTGTTGCCCCGGGGCCTCATTGGTCGTCAGGTGCTGCGCACGGGGTTCCATACTTGGCTCATCGAGTTCAAGTATCCGGATTTTGCCTATCCGTGTCGCACGAAGAGGGTTTATGCTGAGCTGAACGCGAAGAGCTTCACTACCTTCGATGAGGCGCCCTACCAAGCTCAATGATCTGACCGTCCTCGAGCTGACTGGCGACGACGACGCGCTCACTTATGGTGGGGGCGTCGTTTTTCGTAGGGAGGGTGACACCTATTGGCAGTTCTGGGATCGGCCGACGACGAAGATCTACGTGGTGTGGACCGCGCAGATCCCCGTCAATGTGCTGCGCGCGTACAAGTCCGTGCAGCGCGAGGACATCGTCCTACAGACGGGGTTGCCGCTGGACGACCTGAGGTCGATGTCGACGAGCAACCGCTTCCAGGACCGCCTGAAGCTGCTTGAGGCCATCGTGGAGCTGGAGGGTCGCTCCCGCATCTGTCCGAACGAGCCAGAGGAGCTGACGAAGGCTGAGATGGTCCGCAGGTGGGGTCCGATGTTCCATGTCGACCCGGAGAGCTTCCCGCTGTACGACGGGGACGACTACATCATCTCGGAATTCGAGGAAGGCTTCGCCTGTGGGCAGATTGTGGGGCGATTCCTGGGGGTCTACGAGACTTTCGAGTGCTGTGCGGCGGCGATTGCCGAGGACATGGAAGCGAACAGCCTGGGTTCCCTCGTGTACATCGAGGGTGACGGCGGCATCGCCGAGAAGCTGGAGTGGTCGCGGGGTCGGTGGCTGGGGCAGCCGCAAAACAGGATTCGGATTGGTTTTGCCAAATCGACGTGGCGCTTCCGAATGCGAGCGCACGCGAGGGAGGCGTCAAAGACGGGCAGGAAGCTGACGAAGCCCGAGAGGGCCGTAAACCGTCGTGTTCGTGGTACCATCCGGAAGTCCCGGACGTAGGCAAACCCGATGCGCACCTACCACGCTTTGTATAAACCAGTTGGTCGTAAGAACCCGCGGCGTACTCGTTCTGCGGTTAATCCATACCCGCGTGCACGCAAGGCGGCGAAGCGCAGGCCGGCCAAGGAGAAGGCGGCGAAGCGGACGGCGCCCAAGAGGGGGGTCAAGAAAAGGCGCCAGAATCCCGAAGGCGTGATCCTGGACGTCAAAGACCTTCCGCGCGAGCTGAAGGCTGTGCTGGGCGAGCATAAGGGGCGCGACATCGAACTCATTGCGGCAGAGACCTTTTCACCAAACGAGGCGAGGGCTTATAGCGACGGCTACCAGGGATACGTGACTGTCGTGAACCTGGTGACGGGGGAATCGGAGACTCGTTATGGGGACTGGGGGGGCATCGGGCTAGGGACGATGGCCAAGCGGTCGCGTGGGGAGTTGTCGCTGGATGAGGACGACTCGATTCAGGAGATTCCCATCAATGGGGCGATCGTTTTGGGGCAACGTGGGGGGACGTATCCTTCTGCAAAAATCAAGGTGCACCCGGAAACGATTACTGCAATGCTGCCTGAACCTGTGGACGTGACGCCCTACGAGGAGGTTGCGTTGGGTCTCATCTACCGGATGAGGGGTAAGTATCGGGCGCAGCAATTTAAAGACATTAGTCGGCAGTACCCCGAGCTGGGCCAGTGCGACGCCGACAATCCGGTCATCCAATCCTTGTCGGACATGGGGTTGGTTAAGATCAACAAGCGAGGTGCCATCTCTATTACGACCGCGGGAAAGAACGCGTCGAGTGACGAGATGGACTCTAATAGTGCCAAAAGACTCTTTGCTGATCACGGCATCGAGCCCACAGGCTCGAGGTACAACCCCAAGAAGAAGGCGACGAAGCGCAAGGCGCCCACGCGCCGCGTCCGCGCTCGCAAGAATCCGGCATCAAGCGCGGATGTCGCAATCACGGTGAGCAAAGAGGTCGAAAAGGACCTCAAGAAGATTTTCAATGGGAAGTCCGGCCTTTACGAGCCGGCCCCGTTGGCTCCTGCTGGCGTCATCATGATTGCCCCCGGAGATGACGTCGAGTTTGGCGACCGCATCTACAAGGGGCTGAAGAATGAGTGGAAGTGGGTGACCCTCTCCAATGCTGGGGCGTTTATTTCCGAAGGCAAGGAAAAGGAGGCGGATGCCGCGATTATCGAAGCGACAGCGTCGCTTATCACATGGGCCCTCCCGTTGATTGTCGTGACGCATACTCGGCTCCAAGAAGAGGGCAAGACGGAAGAGCAGGTGCTCAAGGCGATGAAGAAGTTCAACGTCCGCCACTACACGCCTGACGGGTCCAAGATGCCCAAGGCAGGCAAGACGAAGAAGCTCAAGGGTCCGGCGCGGATGACGGCGAAGATTTACGGAGAGAAGCCCAAGAAGGGGCAGACGCGTGCGTCTGATGTGATTTGGACCGTCGAGGTTTTTGATGACGACGGGAAGGCCGTCGGGTCGGAGGGCAAGAAGGATGGGCGGATGGGTCCGATTCTCGACGGAGCCGCGGCGTACAGCATGATCAACTCGGTTTGGGGGATGGCTCAGGGCGAAGACGACGTCATCGAGGCTAACCCGGTTCAACGCAATCGTCTCAAGGCGAAGGCGCGTCGGAATCTTGCGCGTAAAAACGACGGCATCTGGGACATCCTATCGAGGCCAGAAATCAAGCAGGCCAAGGGACGGATTAGCGCCGAGGAAACGGCGAACCTGTCATTCGACACTTCGGTTATGGTGCCGGGTGACCCCACTGCCGCGATGCAGATTGGTTACTACCAAGGCATTGTGCGCGGCATGAATACCTGTAAATGGTATCCAGACCCGTTGGGTTTCTTTAACCGCTGGGCATTCCGCAAAGAATTGGATAAGAGGTTGGTGGAGGCCTACAACAACCTCGCGACTGACGTTTCGGAGTATAAGGCCACGCCGCGCTCCGGAACACGCCCAGGGCGGGGTGGGAAGTACTCCTGATGGCGAAGACAAAGAAGAAATCCAGCAAGAAGAAGTCCTCGAAGAAGAAGGCTTCCAAAAAGAAGGGGCTATCCAAGCTCAAGGCGACGAGCTACGAGTTGGTCTGGGACGAGGCCCGGGACAACTGCATGTTCGGCCACCACAGCAACGGCGTCGCCAGCCCTGTGATGTGCGGGGTGACCGACGCGGTGTCTGTGTTCACCGATGGCAACACCTACTACGTGCTCAGCGTGAACTACGATGAGGGCTACGCTTGCCTGGAGGTCGTCGATGGCGAAGCGGAGCCAGTGGCCGTCTGTTTCGCAGATCCCAAGGATGTCATCAAGTTGTTCAAGGGCGACCTGACTGACCACGCCCCGAAAGACATTGCGGAGCGATTGGCCAAGGAGTGTAGGTAAATGCGGAAGCAGAATCGTCTGCCGGTTCTTTTGACCGCGGTCGGTGCTCTTTGGGTGATCCGTAAAGCCTCGCGTGGCTTTGTTGCGGCCCAAGTGACCGAAGAGGTCATGGACTACAGGAACGCGATGTACGACATCGGTCCGAACTGCGAGATTACGCTGAAGTCGGGTGGCGAATCAGGTGAGGATGCAAGTGAAGACCTTGCTCTGCTGTGGTCTGAGTTTGCGCTCCCGATAGTCCACGACACCTGGGACGGGGGGAAGTACACGCTTGAGGACACGACGACGGCGCTGATGGAGAAGCTCTTCCCGGAGGAGCAGTGCGTCTGGCCACCCGTTGAGGAGTCGCCACAGAGCCAGAAGATGGCGTACTACTTGATGATGTCCTTCATGGCGCACCAGCTCGGTTGCGGCTTTGAAGGCGCCAGAGCGCTGTCAGAGGACGAAACCTGCCTGACCGAGTCGGTGACGCTCGAGGTAGCGACAGCGCTCACGACGTCTGGCATCGTACTGGGGTTGATGGCGAAGGACCTTGCTGGCACCAAGTACTTGCAAGAGCAGGACGGCGCCTACAGTCTCTCCTATCGAGCGCCGAAGGCGGCACAGGCTGATGGATAGCGACCACAGATTTGCGCAGGGTCATCATCTGATGGGTAACCCTGGGAAGCGAGCGGCCCCGGTTGCTATCGAGGGCCTCGTCGACGCGAAGGCGCTGGCCAAGGCGCACCCGGATACTTTCGATGTGCCATCTACCGCTAATCTCAAGAAGATCAAACCTGGCGACTTGGTGAAGGTTGCGCGTAACAACGAGCGGTTCTGGGTGGTGGTTACCGGCTTCGAGAAGAGACGAATCCACGGCGCCGTGGACAACGACCTGCTTCGCAATGACGACCTGCCTGTCGGCAAGGTGATTTACTTTCAGAAAAAGAACATCTACTCGTGGCTGCCTCAGGACGAGGCCACTTTCTAAGGGGCCGACATGGCGAAGGAAGCAGAAGAGGCGGCGAAAGCCTGGGAGCCGGTTAGCGCCGAGGAGATTCAGGCCGAGCGCGCGGAACAGCTTCTGATTGAGCTGGAGTGGGCTGAAGAGGGCCTCGACGAACACGGCAGGAAAAAGACGGTTCTCAAAGAGGAGATTCGTGACTTGAAGCAACAGATCAAGACGGCGAAGCGGCTGTCGGTCAAGCAGCGGGCGCGAATCAATACCTTGGAACGAAAGTGGCGTCGTCAGTGGGTGAAGGAATACGAGCGGTTCCGAGAGGATGGTAAGGACAAGGGGTACGCGGCGGCGCTAGCGTGGTCGCAGATCAAGGTGCACTGCAAGCAGGCTGGCGACGACCTGTGGGAGTGTCCCCCGTGGAGGTCGATTTACAAAGAGGGCGTGGAGTCAGGCGGGGTTACCTACACGCCGGCAAAGGGCAAGAAGCCCAAAGCGAAGAAAAAGGCCCGAAAGAAAAAAGGCAAAAAGGGGGCGTAATGGCACGAGCGAAACGACCTGTTGGCAACCCGTCGATTCCGCGCCTGGAGTGGGTTGGGCGCACCTACCCAGAGTGGGTCTGGTACTACACCGTCCGGGGCTTTTTTCTGGCGACCGGCATGGACACCGATGCGGACGATCTGGCCATGAGCGCCGCTGATGTTCAGTACAGCAATGGATACCTGGCCGCACAGGGGCACGAGGTCCCCACCTTTCCCGAAGCGCTATCGGAAGTGGTCGAGCAGGAAATCGATTTTGCCGGCCTGCGCAATACCGAGTACGACAAGTACCTTCCCTGGCTAGCCAAAAGTCTCAACGGCTATGGCAAGGGGCCATCCAAAAAGGTCCGCAAGCTGCTAGAGGCGCAGTTCCCCGATATGATTCTTCCGGCCGATCAGCGAGGTGGCGGTGACGCGATCAAGATCGTTGTCGGACCCTTCAGGTCGACTCAAGACAGCGCCGTAGCTGAAGCGGTCGATGGCCTGGATTACTACGATCAAAGGGAGGCGCGCGACTTGCTCTACGACTGGCACGGTGACCTGTTTACCTTAAGCTTAAGCTTCGGAAGCATTGTTCACTGGGTGTTGGAGGCCGGCGTCAACCTGGACGACTACAGCGGCGAGGAGGCGAAGCTGGAAGCGATGCGCTGGGCCGACAATCGGCCCAAAGGCGACGTTGTCCGAGGCGACGTCGTTTACGAGTTTGACGACGGCTGGACCTTCCAAGAGCTGAAGACGAGAAGGCAGCTCGAATGCGAAGGTACGGTCCAAGACCACTGTGTCCAGCACTACAGCCCCGGCAAGATTGGCAAGAAGTACCGCATCTTCAGCCTGCGCGACCCCGATGGTCAGCCGGTGACGACGATGGAGTGGAACGTGCTCAATGAGTTCGTCTACCAGTACAAGGGGCTGAGCAATGCTTACCCAGAGAAGGAATGCGTCGAGAAGGCGATCGAGTTTCGACTCGAATACATCGACAAGAACCTGCTTTCCCCCTCCAATAAGTTGGAGCGCGTTAGCCACTACTCCGAGTACTTCCCGGACTACGTTGGTGAGTTCAAGGGCGATTTCAAGGGCGTCTTTATGCCGCCGGAGGACCCGGCCCAGTCGTTCGCTTTGTTTGGTTCAGGCGCGATTGTCTCTGTCTTTGACATCAAGGCGCTGGTCCAAGAGTGGGAGAATATCGCGTATGGGAAGTTCGGGGCAGGCGGAAGTCTAGAGGCGGACGCGGAGGTTCTAGAGAAGATAAGGGATACTAACGCAGGGGCGGCGATGGGCTACGGTGGCGGCGACCAGGTGGAGCTGGGTAGGGCGTGGATGGCCTGGGACATTTGGAAGCTCTCGGGCACCGTTGTGGATGATGGGGATGAGGTGGTCGAGCAGGCCGGGTACTACGACCTGCGGCCGCCAAAGGGCGCTGCTGCCAACCCGGGTAAGCGTCGCAAGGCCAAGCGCAAGAAGACCCCCGAATACAAGCGACTCCTCGACAGGTCGCGCCGGCTCTGGGAGACCTACGACGCCAAGCCGCTCAAGAAGAACCTCGTCGCC
>SDBT01018200.1_pt1 | contig 11054 bp, 15 predicted proteins | sample 2277101 | NCBI WGS metagenome assembly SDBT01 (sample SAMN10404973, study PRJNA504765) | marine sediment metagenome | isolation source: marine sediment core GS10_PC15, 103 cmbsf | place: Arctic Ocean: Southern Knipovich Ridge | collected 2010 | reverse complement strand
GAGTATCCTGAACTTCACTGATTTTTGAGATGACATCAATCATTCTGTTCAGCATCTGAGTGAGTCTCTCAATAGCACCATTGATCTCAGTTAGCTTAGCTCTAAGGTATGTGTCTTCTTCACCTCGATTTTTAGACATGAGTGAAGGACTTATATTACCTTCTTCATTTTCTTTAGACATGAATATTCATCCTGATTATCGGTTGTACATTGAAAGTCAGACTCATTTAAAAACTAAGTCTGTGGAAACTAGGGAACGAATTTTGAAGAACGTACCATCACCTGATAAGATCACAGTAGTATGGTGGAGAAAAGAATCAAAACGACTGGCTCCAAAAACTGCTCAGGCTAGACGGAGCATTATTTTTCAGGCTCTCAGATTTCTTGGTCGAGAAGAACAGATTGAAGAATTGAGAAAGGTGAAACTTGCAAGAGTACCTGATTCTGTGACTGTTGAAGACTTGTACACAAAAGAAGAACTTGCACTCATCTTTCAACATTGCCGAAATCCTAGAGATAGAGCGATGCTTCAGGTACTCTATGAAGGAGCATTCAGGGCAGGCGAACTCTTGTCAATGACATTCAAGAATATTCAGTTTGAAGAAGATGGAACCGCGACTGTAATAGTTTCTGGAAAGACCGGCACAAGACAAGTACCATTGTTTGCTTCTGTCCCTGCTCTCAGAGAATGGATGAATCATCATCCAACAGGAAAAGGCGCAATGTGGGTCAGACTCCGAGGCAGGTTTGGTGATGGTCCTCTCGGATGGAGTGGACTCTATATCACTGTCCAGACTGTGCTCAAGAACGCAGATATCAAATCCAAGAAGAAACTCGTTCATATGTTTCGACACACTCGAATAACTGAACTTGTCCGGCTCGGAGTGAGAGGACAGACACTTCACAAACTTGTAGGTTGGACAAAGAAATCCAATATGGAAGCAGTCTATGTTCATCTCTCATCTGATGATGTTATGAATGAGGTTCGAACAAAGGTCTTTGGACTAGAGAAGGATGAAGAACAACAAGAACCGAGTATCAAACCTCTGAAGTGTCCACGTTGTCAAGAAGTGAATGAGCCAAGTGCTCGATATTGTTCCAAGTGTAATATGCCTGTATCTCAGGATGCAATAGTTCAAGAACTTGAGAAGAAGCGTGGATCAGATGCACGTATTGAGGACTTAGAGAAAAAGATGGAACAACTTGCAGAAGCCCTCAATTGGATGGCAGGAAAGGATGAGAAATGAACCCCATCCTATTCCTTCAACTTGAGAACGAGTCAGAAGACGGTACTATGCGATATTCGCCCCGATGGTATTCTGAATCTTTGTATATCTGAATACCGAGAGCCATATTCACCGCAAAGGTCTCAGACCCTATTATTTCCATCCCAAAATCCCAGTGAATCTTCGCATTATTGAATCTTGAATACTGAATATCAGCATTTAGATAATGATAGATGGGGGTTTTGTGGGTCTGATACAATCCATTCTAGGATAGAATGACTACACAAAGAGAATCCGGAGAAGGAAAAGAAAGAGAGAAGTGGCCTGAAGTGGTAAGTTCTTTTTAATTAGTCAGTATCGTCAGTATCGTCAGTCAATTATATTTAATTCATTATTATCAACTAAAATACTGATAGTAGATTTTTCATTTCGTCAGTCAGCCGGTAATTTTCGTCAGTTTGACAAAATGTTGTGGCCGTCTTGGCTTCTGAAACTGAGGCTCTACCAAATCCGAGTTTGTCCGCTGTTTTCTGTGAAGACCAACTTCGTTCTGACTCAGAACTAGATTCATGTAAATCGGTTCTTTCTCCACCTTTTGCGGAACCAAACTTCTCTCTCATCAACCCGTCAAACAATTTTCCGAAACTATGCTTAATATATCATTCAATTAGTTATCGCCGATAGGGATAGAGAGAGATACTATTCTCAATAAAAAACAAAGGAGCATGATACTTTGGGACGACAATACAAACTTGAACTAATACCCACAGAACAACGCCAACAGTTCTTAACCAGACTTGTCGAACTCCGTGACTATCTTGGAATGTCATGGGAAGGTTGTGGTAGAGTCTTAGTAAAGGAATACGGGGTCATAATGAGTGGTCGTACAGTTGAGAAGATCTACTCACGAGAAATCACCAGCCAATGATTGTTTAGATTCGTTCTAGCAATCGGCTACGGATTGCGGATTCGTTCCACGTTTCGGCTATTTTTCGCACAGTTAGCTTTGAACTAGCGGAGCAAAGAACAGGAGGCTATAAAATTGACAAACAATAATGAACAACTAATTTTAGAAACAACAGAACCAACTCTCGTATTCGGATTTATTTTTCAATCCAAAGGACCACGGAAGAATTTGGATATCGGATTACGTGTCTTAGTGCAGAAATTTCCCAATCTAGCAATTAGTGGAATTCACGAAAATACACATGGGCTTTACTCTCCCGGATGGCGAGCCTATTGCTCATTCAGTGTTATCGAAGAGGGTGATGTTTGAATGCTGTTCAAAACATTAACTGCCATTGAAAACGCTCAAGCGTCAGAAGTCGTTATTGGTTTGCTCAATCAATTGGTTGGACAAAATCAGAAAATGATGGAAACACTTGAGGAACTTTTGAAGTATCTTGAAGGAAAGATTCCGGCTAAGGACTTGGATAATATTCGTTCCGGCTTTGACCGCTCGGTGGTGGTTTGAATGAAACTTACCAAACATTCTTTCAAATCAAACGAATGGCCCGATTGGGTCACAAAGAAAATACTTGAAAATTACATTGTTGCTTATCACAGAGATTTCAATCTCCAGAAATGGAATGAGAACACAATCAGACATTTCTTTCAAATTAATATCGAGTTGTATAACGGGAACAAACCTGAATTTAATCAACTTAGATGTATAGCGACAATCTTGGGGGTGAATGTGGAATGACTGTTGAAAAAGAAATCACAATCAAAGATATCCTGGAAAAGAATCAAGAACCGGTAACAGAAGACGGAATTGGATATACACCGCAAGCCCTAGCATTTCTCTCAAATCCCGAATGGACTGAGGTCGAAGAGGGTGGAGTAATTATCAACCAATCCAGAAATTTATCCGGCGTTCAAGTTGAAACAACATTCTTGGTCAGTCTTTCAGAAGAGATGGATCGGTCGGTTGAGATATCAATTCTCGGAAAGGTCGGATTTCCTAGAACTCTTCTTACAGAAACCCAACCAAGTTGGGGATTTCACGAACCACAATTAGATGTGGAGCATTTCAAAATCGTGTACGATACGATTCATAGAGATTCAAAACGGTTCCTATTTTTCATTGATGGAACTCACCACAAGATTTTGGCTTTGGTAATAATGGCTTCATATTTTCGGGAATCATTTTCCGCATTTTCTTATCTGGATTTTGCAAGCCCTAGGTTTGGTTGTGGAAAATCCACGGCTTTACAATTCACCGCGTACAATTCGTTTTATGGTGTCTATATGACTAATCCAAGTTTGGCAATTCTTTTCCGACTTGTGAATTCAACTAAAGGAGTTGTGACCATTGACGAGATTGATAACCTTCTCGGAGATGCTGAAATTCAAACTCCGCTTCTGGGATTGTTGAATAATGGTTACAAGAAAGGAGCATTGACTATGCGAATGGATATGTCATCAAAGCCTCCACGAATGATTATGTACGATGCTTTCAGCATGAAAGCCTTTTCACATACTGGTGAAATTCCGCCAAGTTTTGGAAGTCGTAGTATTGTATTCAATATGACCAAAGCAACTCAAAGTCTTGATGAGATTGTGGGAGCCGGTGATTTTACCGAATCCCGTGACATTCTGTATAATCTAAGATTGTACGAGGGTGAAATGGTTAGAGCAAAAGCCCGAACTGTTTTCGATACTTGTGGTTTGACAAATCGAGATAGAGAAAAATTCTCTCCAATACTAACTATGGCTAAGATGGTTTCCGATTCGCTTTACGATGAAATTCTTGAATGGTCAAAGAAATATATTCGAACCTATGAATCCGAAGATATTGATGAAATTCTGTTTGTTCTTGTTGAAGTACTTTACAATAACGAGGGTTTTACGGGCGTTCAATATGTTCAAGATATTGCACGAGAATTCAATCAGGCTTTGATTGATTCTAATATGCTAGGACAAACCAAAGATGGCTCTTATAAAAAATACGGCTCTAGGACCGTTAGTAAGAAACTGAAAAAACTCGGAATGACACCAGAACCAAAAGGAGAACGCGGTGTTAGAGTATTCATTAATCGAGGTTTGGTTATCGAACACGCTAAAATGTATGATTTGGCTGACGACAGTCGTCAGTTTTTCGACAGTACGGGCAAGTCAGAAAAATCACCTTTAATGGATTCTATTGGGTTCTTAGAGTCAAAGACACAAAAACCACAAAAACAAACTGACAGTTCTGATAATTCTGACGAAAAATATGGGGATATGGCTGACGATATTCTAACGAAGCCTCTCTCTTTGATGGATAAGTTTCTAGTCAAGCACTCAGTCGGTTCAGGATTTTCACCAACAGAGTCGGATATGGATATGCTTGCGAAGGCTTCTGACCAAGAACTTGTATTCGAACAAACGCCGGGAATCTGGGGATTGACTGAGAAAGCAAGAAAGCGAATCGAACAATTCAAGGAGGGAAATGAATGAAGCAAAGAGAGATTCTTCTAACAATCGATTCCCTTCGAGAACAAGATTTGAGTTTTCGTGAAATCACGGAGATCCTTCAAAAAGAAGGTTGTGAAATATCCAAAGCAAAAGTTTGGTACTTGGTAACATTTGGTTCTCGGAATCCCGGATATCGGAAATGCTGCGGTCCGAATTGTTCGAGAACAATTCGAAAGATTTCCAATACAAAATATTGCTCAATCTCTTGCAAGAAAGCCGCCAAGAAAGAGCGAGAAAATCGGGTTGGTGGTGTCCGTTGAATTCCATTCCAATGTTTTCGGAATTAGAGATGATTCTGATTGTTGTCGCAATTGTGGCAATTCCGACAATCTGTACTTTGCTGTGGCTTTGGAAAAAGAAGCGACAATTACCAACACCGGACAAGGAGATGATTCGATGAGAATGAGTTTACCATCCAAACAGAGAATCGTTTCCGAAATGCTGAGAACTGGTTTCATGTGTCTGGGAATCACAATAATTCCAGTATTGGCATATCAATGGTTGGTCTACAAGACTGATATATTGGAAGCGGTCTTTGCTATGATATTCTTGGTTATTTCTCTGAGAATCTTGGCTGTGATTCTGTTTCCACACAAAGCACTATACTCAGAATCTCGTAGAGAGAAAGCCGGCGCATTCTATTCGGAGATTTTGAGAACTGTAATCTTTAGCCCAATTCTAGCATTCTGGTACGTGATGAAACTTAGAACACCCGGCTCAAATCTGACGACTCTTATGTTTGAGGTTTCTCTGTATTGGTTTGCAATCAATCTGTTCATTATCGGATTCTATGTTTTCATATCCTACAAGAAATCTTCTAGGTCGTGGTACTATTGAGAAGGGTACGGAAAACGATTCGTGGTACGAAACCAATTCGGGGGATTGACACACTTTCGGAACATTCGTGTCAAAATTGTGGACTCGTTGAACAATCTTCTGATCCACGATATTGTAAATTCTGCGGAACACAATGCACCATTTCAATAAACTGTTTGAAGTGTGGAACTCCACCGAATGGTGTTGCCCTGAATGCGGTGCCTCTGACAGATACGGAGTGATTGCCAAATGATTGCCAAAATGAGAATCGAATTCACCGAGAACCAATCCGATTTTCTTCGAAGGATGAAATTGGAAACCGGGATTCCGGGGACGATTTTCATTAGACAACTTGTCCAGAATGCAATGGCGGGAAATGATGGAATTTCCTCAGAGCAAATTACGACAACAATCACTCGAACAAGGATGGCAAGCACCCATCCAAGGGGCATCAGAGCACACATTCGAATGAACTGATTTCGGAATTGAAAGAAAAAGGTCAGCAATCTTCGCCCGGGCGAACTTAGGTATCTTGCAGCTAATAAAATCCGAGTGCTATCTTTTTATTCATTAAAGAAGAATAGGAAACATCATGGAACAAAAGGAGTTTATGCAGTGGCTGAAATATTCTCAGACAAAATCTTGGTAGAAGCTAATTCGTTCGAACAAGTATGTTTTCATGCTGAAATAGATCGTTGGATTGAGATATCTGCATGGGAAGTTAATAAAGAGTACTTCGATATCTATCTGATTCGTAAGGACGAGGTAAAGGATGACTATTTCCGTGACGAAGGTGTCATGATTTCAGAAGTATACACTAATAGTTTCAATAAATATCATAATTTTAGTGAAAGTTGTGAAGTTTGTATTGTTTTATCCAACCCTAAAATGTCTGGCAGAGCAAGAGAGATACACCTTAGACTCACTAGGGTAAAATTTCAAAAGAAAAGGAGAATCAATCTTCAGAGCACTACAATTTGGAAATTTGTGTTAGTATTAACCTTACTCTTACCAGTGCTGTCTGCGGCAATTGTATTCTCTCTAACAAACAACTCTCTCTTGGCTGGCTTTATTCTCACAGGCGGTTATGCTATGATAGGTGTAATTTCTAGACTTTACAATAAAGAATCCAGAGCAAAATTAGGGCTGAAAGATAAGTGATATTCTCAGTATCAAACTCAGTGTTATATTATCTAGAGTCTTCGCACGGGCGAACTTTTGTTTTCGAGACATTATATAAATAGAAGTTTGACAATATAGATATTATCGTAACCTAGGACCATGTTTGGATTTTCCCAATAACAGGAGGATTAATAATGAATGAACCCAGAGCAGGAATACTAGCCGCAATCAGAGACTGGCGTACTCTTCTTGGATTAATTGTTCTTGTGGCGGAGTCCGTGATGTTGGCTGCTATGGCAATTACACCGGAATCCAATCCTCTCTTTCCCTTGTATCCTGTGTTTATGCTCTTGTTCTTGCTCGTTCCGGTAGTAGGTATATTCTGGGTTCGGTATATGAAGAGCAAATCCAGCCAAACGATCATTCCAGGTCCGATACTTGAGGAAGAAGGTGGAGAACCGGTCACCGTGGATACATCGGGGAAATCAATCACAGAAGAGGAAACAAAGAAGCTTGATACTGACACTGAGATTATTGAACAGCGGCTTGGTTTCACATTTCATCGCACCAAACTCCATGAGTGGTCTGAGCCACGAATCTTGACTCAATATGAAATGCTGAAAGAGGTGGGCGTGGAGAAGAGTCCCGAGGAATTCGAAGCATTGGAACAGATGGCCTGAGCTAATCCTCTAGGCTATATGATTTTTAATGCCACGATCTTCATTCTTACTATCGGTGACCCGATAGAAATCCTCTTTACGGATATGACGTCGACCAAGGTGATAGACGGGATTATTGAGGTCATGATCTCCGAACTTGAAGAGCAGGGTGAGGAGATTGATGAGGAAACCATCACCACGAAGCGCATGGAACTAGCCCAAGGTCCGCTCCAAATCGACCGGTATACTATGCGGAACTCTTTCATTGTGAACGTCTTTGACAAAACCCTTGCGAAGACCTCGCTTTTGGAACCGAATCTAGGAAACGTTTTCGTTAACCTCATACGTGTTTTGGCCGGTAGTATAAGAACTCTTGACGCAAGTAAAGACTCAATATTGTGGAGTACTTCTTTGACAACCTCTAATGTCTTGATACGTGGCCAAACCCAAGATATCACCACATATCGACTGTGGCTTCTTACAGAGAGCAAGAGCAAGCTCTTTCTGGTTCAAATCGAATACTCTCCCCAAACTAGGCTCTCCCCCGATGTATGGCAAGATCTCAAAGAAATGCTCAATTCTTTCCATATGATTCACTAGCGATGTGGAGGAGTGGAGTCCGCGTAAACTCATTCATCATCATGATGACTTGACCATTTCCAATCGTGGAGTGTTCAATCTTCTTTATTCTCGGCTACTGCATTCGGTACAGAGAGAAAAGGAAGAAGCCCTTCAAGAAGCCAATTCAGACCATGATTGATGAGTTCTTTGAATGTTCACAGATGAATGTAGAAGAATGAGGCCTGAACACTACCATTCCTGCGACGGAGAGAGAAACAAAAAACAAAGCAGCGGTGCGAAATGCGTCGTATACAGTTTCCCCTTGGTCAATTCCTGATGCTATAGAAGAACCATGTACTAAGAAACAAGTACATCTATACACTCATCATAAATTCTCTGAGTACTCTCTTCGCTCATCTCGAAAACCACGGAAAACACAAAATGTGCCCCTGAATTATCACTAAAAGACAGTTAAGGTGTTGACTCCATCTGACCCTTGCAAGTCGTCAAGTACATCCTTCAGATTGCCAAATATTCAATCATGCCTACCGCATCTGCGGAGGGAGGATGCCTAGGCCTAGGATGATGAATCTGGACTTACTCAGCTCGACCCGACACATTTTCGATTTGCTTCCACTTCAGCACAACATAGTAGGGTACTAGGAGCATCACAGTTACGGGAACTAAACACATAGCCAATCTAAGCCATTCTCCTTCTGCCACGAGCCCTGCAGACTGGAAAATCAGGAACCAGAGGCCTATCGCTGACGATATGCCCGGAATGAAACCAAGCCATTCTGAATATTTCAGATTCCGTGAAACCTTCTTCCATTGGACCTCGGACCCACAAAACGCTTGTCTGACCCAGTCGTCAATGAAGTTGGAACCTTTGGCATGGTATAGATAGACCATAGACAACCCGCATAAGATCATAACAAGCGAAACGTACAAGATTCCCAGTGCCTTGGGCACAAATGTACTCCAAAGGAGGGATCCTATCAAGAGCAAAGCAAAGGCGGAGACGGAACTCACACTCACTCGCACCCAGTAAACGCGCTCTTTTATGGACTGTCTGATAATAGCATAGCGATAGCCAATCTTCAAGAAGATATAGATGAACAGCATAAACACAGCGATGTAGACCTCAGCTGCCAGAGTCGTTAGCTCGAGTCCTGCAAAACTGGCCGCAAGAAGTCCGACACCAAACACCACTAATAGCAACTGCAGTATATCTGAGAATAACCAAATCCAGTGATCTAATCTCCCCAGTTCCTCTTCGTCCCAGTCATTGTTTGATATCATCCTTCTCACCATACACTGATTGATTGAGTCACACCGATAAGCAGGGACAGAGTGTCATTGGTGTTATTAGTTCTTCTGCTATTCGCCTTCTCTCTGACTCCTTTACCCTGTGGATTGTGTTGTGTTTTCAGGAAGGTGTTGACTCCATCTGACCCTTGCAAGTCGTCAAGTACATCCTTCATCTTTCGGGCTAATGATTTTCAGAAAGAGATGGATGAAATTGGAGGATGGTTCAAACTATTACAGAAACTCTTGTCTTCTCCCAGATAACTTAAGTTTTGATAACCACGAGGAAAGTCAGCTGATGCATGTAATTCATACTCAATTCAATTTGGTTTTTTGTTACATCATAGGACACTAGTTCTGATACAAACTCCGAACTGGCGATTTAGGGAACTAAGAGTGTTGTCAATGCGGCTGAAGTAAATCCTCCTAATGAGAAAAATAGACCAGCTACTAGAATCCTCTTCATCCTACGTGCTACTTTCAATTGTTTTTCTGTTCTGAGAAAAAGGATTGAGAGAGTCACACTCTCTTCAACATAAGTCATATCATCCGGCTTCTTCTCAATTTTTTCAAGAATTTCCTCGTGAACCTGCATGAAAGTCTTCACCATGGATTCCGAATCACTCATCTTCAGATTTGCAAGCCTACTATCTGAGTATAACCATGACGAGGTTTTTAATCCCGACTTTAGATCAAGATTGAATCCTCCAACGGACCATATGGCTTGAGCGATAACAAGAATACAGAACAATGAGTACATGATCAATCCCGCTGCCAACCCTCTCACAAGGGCGGTCAGCATTAGATTAGGCGAATCGAAAGCAAATAGCTGGGGAATCCCTACAAATGATATGGCAGCAAGTACAATGGATGCCAATTTTGCGATATCGAAGATGTAGCGCTCAGTATGATGCACTATTCCATATTGATTTGATATAAGCCGCCTCACAAATTCCAGCTTGTCTTCCAAGCTTAGCTTATCTTCACTTTTGTTTCCTTGGTCAGAGTTCAGAAACACCCACTCCTTGCTTGAGATTGAATATAATTTCTGGACTAATAATCTCTTGCTCTCGCGATTAGTGATTTCCTCAAAGAAAGAATGAAGAAGAGTCGATTCTGTATTCGTCGAAAGTTAACCCCTATCACCACTTTCCACGTGGAAAGTACTATAGTGAACTAACCAAAACTAGTTCCAAAGTAGCGGAGAGAATATATAATCACTCGTCGATAATCTAAGATGAGTGGACTGAATTGGGAGACACTGGTAAGGCTGACTCAAACAGGGTACCGATCATCGCAATCTTGATGACCCTGATTGCGTTTCTTGCACCATTTGCCATGGCCGGGCATAGTTATGGCTACTCATTCTATCTCAATATCACCGCAATACTTTGGACATTAAACATGACTGAATTTGGTTTCAGTTTCCAATTCATTACTTATTCTCTATTGACTATGATTCCATTCTTGATGTTTCGATTTGCATTTGTATATCAGATCACCCGATATTATCAAGGAAAGAAAACAAGAGGACGTACATCCGTTGTTGCTATCCTTAGTGAGGCTCCTATTCTTGCCCTATATATCCTATTCATAATCACTTCTACAATCTATGGTGGATCTGCAATCTATGGTGGATGGGGACTCAATTTCCCATTACCAATAATGATGATTTTGGGTCTTCTACTATTATGGAGGTTTCCTGTGCCTGAGGCAAAAGTTCCTTGGGAGGGTGCTGATGAGCCAACCCCATGGTGGGATGAGAACCCCGAAGATAAAACAGAGTCTACTGCTGAAAACGGCGTGTGAAATGCACAAATCAAGTTAGACATCTCGAGTTCTCTGATCCGATACGATCTTCCCACGTATTTTCGGAATGTCGACCCATCTGAGATAGTTGCTG
>SDBT01018199.1_pt1 | contig 11054 bp, 11 predicted proteins | sample 2277101 | NCBI WGS metagenome assembly SDBT01 (sample SAMN10404973, study PRJNA504765) | marine sediment metagenome | isolation source: marine sediment core GS10_PC15, 103 cmbsf | place: Arctic Ocean: Southern Knipovich Ridge | collected 2010 | reverse complement strand
TTTTTTGTGTACCAAAAAACATTTCGCAAGAACACAACATAACTTGTTTAACAGCAAAGAGTTAAGAGATATTAACCTAAACAGATACCCACAAATTGTTTTGAAGAGGCTTTTAATTCTTAGTCCAGATTCCCACCAAGGCGCGTCTTCGACTTCGCCTTCGGCTCAGAATGACACGCGCAGGGTGGTATAGAATCCACCTTATCTGGTATTGTGAATTGGAACTTATTTTATAGTAATGTTCAGTTTTGCTTCGAGAGTTCCGGCTAAAGGTCCGGTGTTCTGTATCATTGTTACAGTGTAAGTTCCAGTCAGGATTTTTTGGCTCTCCCACGAGAACCCGCAAGTACCGCCTCAGCCATACTCCATTTTTTCCTCGACGATAATATTATTTTTCGCGTCGGTGATTCTGATTGTAGGTTCGCTCTCGATCCATTTCTTTTTCTGCTGATTTTTTTCTGAAAAGCTGGTTAAGATTTCACCTGTTTTTCCGGTGATTATCGGTGAGAGATGTATTTTTGTTCCTTTTGTGAATGTTGAGGCTTCTTTTGCATTGTGATCGTAGCGTTTGCTTTCGTCGATGGCGCGAATTTTAATTGTTGGTTTTCCGAGAGCGACGCGGCAGTTTTTGTTCGGATCTATGATTATATTGGGGCCGTTGCTGAAGCTTAGCTGCCATAAGTTTTTGTCTTTGACGTAGTTGAAATAGCCACTGTGGAGTTTGTATTTACCTTGCGGCAGTGTAGTTTGTTCCTTGATATTGAAGTGGATTGAATTGTCATTTCCCCCCTTTATTGTAGCACTGGTGAGTGTTGACTGGATAAGTTCTTTTGCTTCGAGGCTGACGTCTACGGTTCCGGTTGGAGAGGTGTCCTTTTCGAGGATGACTCGGACGATACCGTTTTGCGTGTGTCGACCGTATAGTTTCATTCGGTAGAAGGTTCCGTCGTAGTTTATAAGGCTGCTGAGAGTGGTTCTGGAAACGTGACTTTTGATTTGTTGGTCGGCATCGAGTAAGGCGTATGAACTTGAGCCGTAGCTTTTGAATGATGGTTCAAAACTATTTGTGAAAAGGAGAAGTATTTTTTGTTTTTCGCCGATTTGAGTTGTACCTTCGAGGATACATGAAGGGCTCCACATGCAGTGGATTTTGCCCGGTTTGTCGCCATAGAAACGTGCCTTGAGGAGAGCCCGGAAAGGTATCCTTCGTTTGTCTTCGGTGTTTAAGAGAAAATCGGGTGTGACAAATTCATATCTGTTTTTCTTATTCAACTCTTCATCCGTCATTGGCAGGATTTTCTCATTTTCGTTTAGTCTTCCATTGGCGTTGAGGTCGAAATAGAAGGCGAGCGGCTTTTGACCGTCATGTTCGATGGCGGACCACTGAGCTTTATGGAAGTCGGGATGATATACCGTTTTTATTGTGTTGGGGCTTTTAACTCGTTTTGTTACCTTTCGGATGAACCTTGTATTTGAGTCCTTGTGTCCTCCGAAGCCCCAGGATGTGTAGTATCTTAGTGTGTCTTTTTTTGAACTCAGGCCTTTGTAGGCCATGTCGAAGACGATTGCACCGGGTGGCGGTTCGGGTAATTGTTGCGGCTTCGGCGGTCGTGATTGCAAACAGAACAGCCCAATTACAGCAGCGAGTAACGCGACAATAATTACCAGGCCAAGAAGAATTTTCTTCATTTTGTTTCTCCTGTTTCAAGTTCGATATATAATAATATTGCGCAATTACTGAGTCAATACTTTTTTTGAGTTAAATTTTTGTTGTCCCACCAAGGATAATGGTTTACGATGTCTTTTAATAGAAAGAGGGTATTGACCATGAGAAGAAATAGAAAGATATTTATTGCGGCAGTAATGATACTTTCGGTTTCCCTGGCGGGAGTATTGTTTGTGTTCGGGTCTGCTCGAGTCGAGGACGCTGAGTCACCGAAAGGTTGGGGTAAGGGTAATATAAGTGCAGTGGAGCGGACTTATTATTTAGGGCAGCTTTCAGAAATTACGGATAGATGGCGCCGAACCAGCCGATCCCAAATGCGTTCGAACAGGAGCCATCCCGAAGAGTTTTTCGATTATTTCCTTGTGATTGATATGGACAAGGGAGCAATCTGGATAGAACGTGACGGACAGATTGTGCCGGGATATTACAGTGAGCTTGCGCCGAAGATGGGCTGGATGCTTTATCGAGTTACCAGCCAAGCTATGACGATACTTAAAGGCAGAACACATTTTAAGTTTCGCGGGAGAAAGGCAGACCTTTTTTATCCTGAGAAATTTTACTTAGCAGGTCGAGGACGTGGCTTGGGTCATCTACATTTTAGTTTTAGAAACGGCGGGACGGGGATGAGTTATGGAAGCGGAAAAGAGAAGATACCCCTGGTGAAATCGACAGCAAGTCGAAAGGATATGTATAAGTCGATGGTTGTCGATCCGAATGAGTATGAGCAGTATCTCGCGAGGGTGGCGAGTAAGGTCAAAGTGGAACAGGATGAAAAGAGTTTGTCGGTTTTCGAGCGAAACCTGATTAACTGGCGAAAAGTACAGAAAAGGTTTTACTGGGAGATCAACCGTCAGGTACATCTTGAAGGTTTTGAAATTAGAAATATAGAAGTTAAAACCGGGCCTGATTTTGGTGCGGGACATGTGGTAATAAACGCGGAAAGAGAAGGGATACTGAGTCATTTTTTTGGAGGAGCTCGCAGAGTGCATCTGTTTTTGAAGTTTGATTACCTTGGTTCAGATACATGGTACGTCAAAAGTGGAGCACATCCCAATCATCAACAGCCTAATGATAGTGGCGTTGACCTGGAATTTCTTGTTTTTGGATCAGATAAGGTTTCTGAGGATTCACACAAAGCTCTTTTGGAGAAGGGCCGGTTGGTTCAAAAGACGGTTAACACGTTCCAATCGAAATGGCGGGCGATTTTTGAAAATGGTACCATTGTTGAGTTCATAGGCGTTTGTGAACATCCAAGTGCCGGTAAGAAATGGTGGGGACCTGATGGCAATTATATCGAATATGTCCCTTACTGCAACGCAGAAATCTATGATCAGATTCCTGGAAACCAGAAAGCCTTCGTGATTGCATGGCGAATGACACGAGCTGCTGATTCAAAGAATCAATCGTGGACACATATGGTGGAAGGTTCTACTATCGGAAGGTCCAAATGGCTTCGTGATAGATACGGTTTCAGACCAAATGCGAAAGATGTTTTGTATGCTGATGCATGCACTTTTGACGAGGAACGTGAGAAGATGACGTTGAAGATAGGCTTCAAGGATGATAGTGGGGAATACGATTGGATCAGCTTTAAGAATATATCGCTGGTACCAGGAAAAGACTTCGGATGTGAAGTTTTGAAAGGAGAACAATAGCACAATGAATCAGAAAAGTACCAAGTTTGTTATGCTTGCGGTTTTGGCAGTTTTATTAATCGTGAGTGCGTACTCTACAGGCAGATACTCTGGAAAGCTGGCGCAGTCCCGGTGGAGCGCGATTGAGGCTCATCATGTAGCGGTAAAGCATTGTTTGGAGTTAGGTACGGAGGTAAATTATAGGATTAAGATGGCTTGGAAACGGCAAATGCCACTTGCTGATTTTGAAGAGCAGTTCGGTGAAGCGGTTCCCTTCAACAGTAGCAAGTTTCCAGAAGTGCGAAAAGATATCACTCACGTTTATAGTCACCAACCAAGCCATCGAATTTTTTTTCTTCGTTTCGAGAACGGTGCCTTACTCGGCCACAGTTCGACCCATGGACCAGATGATATTGTGCCCTATCTGCCCTCAATTGAGAAGCGGATGCACTTGTCAATGAGGCGTATTGCCAGTAAAAAATAAGCTGACCCAAATCGTATCAGAGCCGCTTAGTATTTTTTGGTTCTTCTTACTATTTTAGCGGATCGAGGAATCTTTTTAGGCGGGGTTGGTATTTGTCTGTTATGTCGAAAGAGATTACTACGGCTTTTGCTTTTCCTACTATTGCTTTTCTTTGTACGAAGCCGAAGGTTCTTGAGTCTTTGCTTCTGTCACGGTTGTCACCCATTACGAAATAATGTCCGTCGGGGATAGTGACCGGGGCGAATGTGCGCTTTGCTCGGACCGATGGTATGCTCATTACAGCGTGTTTGGTTCCGTCGAGGTTTTCGATGGCTGTTATGGCAGAGGCCATAGTTTTATTGGGTAGAGATACATTGTCTTTGCCTGTAACTTCGTAGTCGAGTGGTTTGCCGTTAATTATCAGGATGTTATCTTTCATTGCTACTGTGTCACCGGGGGTCGCGATTACTCTTTTTACCAGGCGTGTGTTGTCGTCGGGTGAGAAGCATATTACTATGTCGGATTTTTGGGGATCGGACCATTTTGCGAGTCTGTACAGGGTAAGCGGGAAACGCAGGTCGTATGCGGCTTTGTTGACGTAGAGCAGGTCGCCTTCGAGGATTGTCGGTTTCATTGAGCCAGTCGGGACCCAATTGAAGTCAGCGAGTGAGGATTTTACGGGTATCAGGACGAAAACGGCGAAAAGAATCGTTGTCCGCCAGTTCTTCCATGTTGTATAGAGCCACTTTTTTGCCATTTTTTTGTCCATGATCAGACCTCAGATAAAATCCTAATTACTAAATCCTAAATCCGAAACAATATCGAATGTCCAAAAGCCAAATTTTCAAAACAAAAACAGATAAATCCGTAGATTCCCGCCTGCGCAGGAATGACAAGCCTACGGGAGTGACAACAAAAGACCTCGCCGTTAAAAGATAGAATGTGCATAATTTCATTAAATACGCGGATTTTGGGCAATTGTTCGGGGTTTTCTGGGGATAATACCGCTTTAATTGATTCCCGGAGCGCTCCCGAGGAGTCGGTATAAACTCCGATCATCGATATTTATTATTATTTTTGAAAAAAATATTGAGTTTTTGAATTTAGTGGTATAATGAAATTAAGATATTGAGAAGTAACAAGTAACTCGGAGGCGCCGAAAGGTGTTTTTTTACCCGGCCGGTCAGTAGCACCGGACGAGCAACGGCAGGATATATGTGCGGGTTCTGCCAGAGTGCGTTCGCTATTACAGGCCCGAAGCGAACGCCGGTCGGGCTTTTTAATTGATTATTGATTAGTGATTATTGATTATTGATTGATTCGAGAGGAACCGAACATGGTGAAGACCGGTCTTAGAACGGATCAGTTTGTGATCCAGAGTTGTATCTGTTCGGCTATGTTTTTGTCGATTGCGAACTGGCTTTGGCCGAGTTGGAATACGTATGAAGGAAAGCGCTGGAGAAGCGTTACCGACGTGCCGGGCAGAGCGCCCATGGCCATGATTTTTTGAAGCATCTGCCTGTCGTGGGTGTGGATGTATGCGATCTTGCCGCTCTGCCCAGTTTTTAATTCTGCAAGGGGCATTACGATAGTTTCGGCTTTTCTTTTTTTCTTGTGACAGCACTGGCCTGGGGGGATTGATTGGCCGTGCGGACATTTTTTTGGATGGCCCAGAAGAATACAGATGTTGTCTTCGAGTCCTTTATGGAGTATGTGTTCGAGTTTGCAACTGGCTTCGTGTACGAGTCCGGATTTTACGTTTAGTACATCAACGAAGAGTCTTTCTGCGAGGCGGTGTCTTCTTACGCAGTTGCTTCCTTCTATTTTTCCTTTTTCAGTCAGCAGGCTGTTGGTATCGGGGCTTATATATCCATTTTCAACGAGTACATCGAAGTCAGCGTTGTTCTTTAGTACTGTGAGGTCCGGTGTTTTGTCGTTTTCGACGATTTCGACCCACATTGTTTCGAGTATTTCTTCGGCTTTTTCGGTTAGTTCCATGTTTATTGCTCCGTTTTTAGAAATCTTTTTATCCACTTTGGCAGGGATGGTGTTTTGTATCCGCAGCTCGGGCATTTAATTAGTTTGCAGTTCGAGACCATGGGGCATCCGGCGCAACTGTGTTCGGCATTATCGGAATCGAATCTATGTCCACATAATGTGCATGTCATAATGTCACCCCCATTGTGGTCAATAGCAGGTTGACGACGAAGGCAACCGCGAACGAGAAGAATAGTACGAAGGTTGATATGAGAATGCCACTTTTGATGCCTCTTTCTTTTACGTTTATAATCAGTTGGGCGATGCATGGGAGAAATAGTGTTAAGGCGATGCAGGCAACGACGATCTGTGTACCGGTGAGGTTGGCGGTTTTGTTTAGGTCGTAGAGTCCGGCTGCTCCGTAGTCTCTTCTGAAAAATCCGAGTAGGAAAATCTGTGCTGCTTCGGGGGGAAGGCCTATTAGTTTTACCGGTACCTTTAGGACGACGATCAGCAGGTCAAAGAGTTTTGTTATCTGGCCTAACCATATTAGTGCGCTTGCGACGATGAAGACGGGGAGTATTTCCTTTAAGTACCATCGGACTCGCGAGAAGGTTTTTACGAGGACGTTTTTTATTCTGGGGATTCTTAGCGGCGGGACTTCCATGTAAAAGGTCGGTCTTTCTCCGGGTAAGATTTTCGAGGCGAGGAAACCGACAAACATGAATACGAATGTGATGACAAAGGCCCATATTACCATTGCCGCGGGCTTCTGGGATAGCAGAGCGAGTATTACTCCGAGCTGTGCCGAGCATGGAACCGCCAGTGCCAGGAGCATTGTCGCTATAAGGCGTTCTCTTTTTGTAGGCAGTGTTCTGGTTACCATTGTTGCCATTGTGTCGCATCCGAGTCCGAGTACCATTGGTATTACGGCCCTTCCGCTTAGTCCTATTTTTTTGAATGTCCGGTCGATTAACATTGCCAGTCGTGGGAGGTAGCCGGAGTCTTCTATGACAGCGAATACGAGGAAGAAGATTGTGACGATGGGTAATATTATTGCTATTGCGTATCTTAAACCGAGTGTTAGTATTCCGTATTCGCCGACGAAGAGGTCTCTTAGAAATTCCCAGGGTAAAATGGTATTGCAGACTTTTTCGAGGAAGGGATTGATGTGGCCTTCGAAGATTGTGCTTTCGAGGAAATCGACGAGTGTTCCGGCTCCGAACTGACCTACGAATTTGTAAAGGCCCAGGTACAGGACAAGCAGGAGGATCGGGACGCCGGTGACGGGGTGCATTGTCAGGCGGCTTAGCATTTCACGCGGAGTTATTTTCTTTTTTGCTATTGGCCTGGTGACGCGCCTTACGATGTCGTTTACGTGCTGCTGGCGTCGGAGGCTTATGACGTAGTCGAGCGGGTGGCTATAGTGTTTTTTTGTTTCGGCAATGACAGGTATGATTTTGTCGTAGTTTTGGGGGTCGCTTTCTTTGACGAGGGTCTCAATTTCGGGATCGCGCTGGAGCAGGAGCAGTCCGAGTGCCCTTGTTGAAATTGCGTATTCTCCGTCGAGCAGGCTTTCTATTCGTTCGAGAGCCAACTCGATCGAATGCTCGACGGGGTCTTCATACTTAAGTCTAATTGTGAGCGGATTCGACATGTTCGAGTATCTTTTCCTTCAAGGTGTCAAGCCCCCTGCCTGTTGTTGCTACGGCGGGTACGACGGGTATATGCAATTCGTGCTGTAAATGATCTATCTTAATTGTTTTTCCAAGTTTTTCGAGTTCGTCCATCATGTTTAGTACCAGGATGGTATTGAAACCGGCTTCGATTAGCTGGACGGTGAAGGTCAGCATTCTTTCGATGTTTTTTGCGTCGATCATGTGCAGGACGATGTCGGGATGCTCCCGGATTAAGATGTGTCTTGCGACGCGTTCTTCTTCGGTGCCCGGTAAGATTGAGTACATTCCGGGGGTGTCCACTACGTCGAAGTGCTGGTCGGCGATTTTCGTAGTTCCCCTTGTGACTTCTACGCTTGTTCCGGGGTAGTTCGAGACGGCGACATAAGTTCCGGTGAGGTTGTTGAACATTACGCTTTTGCCGACGTTCGGGTTTCCGACTATTGCTATGGTTTTCATTTTTATTTTTTCAGTGGCCATTATGTAAATTTAAAAATTAAAAGTTAAAAATCAAAATTTCGGATTCGGCCTTAGGCCGAGAATATTTTATTGTTGTTTTTTTTCGTTCAGTATTAGTCGTTTATTGTTTCATATTATGGTTTTAGCGTTTTTTATTTTTAGTTCGGCAATACTTTTCGAATTTTTTTGCCAGGTCATAGCCGTTAGTATTTTCTTTTGTCACGAACTCGCTGAAATTCATTAGACGAGCGATAATGTTCGGTTCGAGCCTGTGTTCCGCGGCGCAAGCGGCTTTTTGCGCAGCATCTGGATCGATTCCGAGGATATTAACGAAGAATGATTTTAGGATTTTGTGTTTTTGCGCGACATCTTTTGCGGCTTTTATGCCCTGTTCGGTGAGTGTTACATAGCCGTAAGGTTCGTAATTGGCGAGGTTCTTTTGCTTTAGAGCTCTTAGCGCCCCTGTTACCGAGGCCCTTGAGACGCCGAGGGTTTCGGCTATGTCCTTACTGCGTGCGACTTTAGCCTCGGCGGTGAGGTTCAGGATAGCTTCGAGGTAATCCTCTAACGAAGCACTCAAATCCTTGTTTTTAGCGTTATTCACGACAACTCCACGTACAACTACATAAGTCAGTTACCCCTAATATAGTTAGTTGTGCCTAACTTGTCAACTTTTTTTGCGTTTTTTTTGTAATAAAATCGTAAGGTGTGTTGACAAATATGGTAGATACCGGCAATGATTGTTTCTGTGAGAAGATAGACGCAGGATTAATAAGAGGACGAAATTTGGCTGGCATAGACTGGCAAGGGGTATTGGACGAGCACGGCCGTTGTGTGTGGGCGACTGCATACCGGCTCCTGGGTAACGATGCCGATGCCGCTGACTGTTTTCAGGAGACGTTTGTGTGTGCCTTTGAAGTTTCACGAAATGAACGAATACGTAATTTTAGGGCTCTTCTTGTGAGGATTGCGACCAGCCGGGCAATTAATCGGCTAAGGCAGAGGATCCGCATGCAAAAGCGTCTTGGAGAATATGTGGATTGCGAACAGATCGAGTCATCAATCGCCAATCCGACGCAGCGGGCCGAACAGCATGAACTTGCCGACAGTCTTGCACAAGCCATTGGGCATATAGGCGATGAAGAAGCTGAGGTTTTTTGCCTGAGGTATCTTAGCGAGATGAGTTATGGTCAGATCAGCAGAGAGCTTGGAATCGGGCTTAGTAAGACTGGGGTGCTTCTTTACAGGGCAAAGAAGAAGCTGCGTGCGATTTTAGGTAATAGCAGTGTTGTAGATTAGAGAATTGAGGTGCTGAAATGAAAGATAAGAATGATAAATTTAATAAGGCATTGGAAGAGCTTGGCCAGCGGGGGCGTGGACAGGAAGTGCCAACGGAGACTGTTGAGGGGACATTGTCGCGTTTGCGTGACAAGCAAGCCGAATGCGAGGGTTTTGTGTTTCGGCCAAAGCAGAGGTATCCCTTGTTCAAGGCTGCAATTGCCGCGGTATTGGTAATGGCGGTTGGATTTGCAGCCGGAGTAATATCCGGGCCTGATACCGAGCAGCTCAAGAGCGAGATCGAAGCGAAACTCAAGCCACAGATAACCGAGGCAGTGGTTTTAGAGCTTGCGCCCCTGGTAAAGGAGGTGACCGAAACTGCAGTGCTCATCGGCTGTAATGAGTTTTCTCGTCAGCTTCGAGCGGATGTAGATAAGATGGGCCTGCAGGTTATGGCGGCGTCGGGAGTAATGACAAACCAGCGACTTGAACAGTTGATTGAGTCAATCAATGCCGCACAACATCAGGAGCGTCGCTGGATCACCTCGGCGTTCAAGCAGTTAGAATCGAATCGGTTGGAGGACAAGCTACAGCTTACAGGTGGCTTGAGGACTCTGGCGGTCTATACAGAAGATGAGTTAGAGCGGACGAAGCAGGATTTTGCAAAATTCGTTTTATACAACAAATCCGATGGCTTGATCAATAACGAAACAGATATACAGGAACCTTAAATTGAAAGGAGCTGAAAATGAAATCTCAAACTAAAATGACTGTATTGTTTTTCGCAATAGTGTTTACAACAGCAAGTGTTATCGCAATGGAATTGGAACAAGACAAGCCGCCCCAGATACAAATACCCGAAGTGCAGCAAGAAGTTATCACGCTGCTTACAACGCTGCAAGACAAGCAGCCGAGACAAATATCCACAGTGCAGAAGCAACAAAAAATGGGAACGCTGTTTAACATACTGCAACCGCTACAACCTGATATACCTCCACAATTGATCAGAGCAATTTCAGGCTTGCCTGGTTTTTTTGGAGCGCAGACAGGTCGAGTTCTGGTGATACCTGATGAGGAGGTTAATGTCGAACAGATGGTTCGGCTTACTGAAGATATGACGGTGATGTCGCGGATTCTTGACAAGAAAATCCAACCAGAGTCAAGTAGAGGGTTTGGATATGGTGGTGGTCGTGGTGGCTATGGTGGTGGTGGTATGTATGGTGGTTTTATGAGCGGTCAGTTTTTTGGAGGTGCGGGGACGAAAGGTATCTACCTTGAGAATTACGGCGCACTGTTTGTGGCGAAGGTTGATTTTCCTTTGTTGGCTCCGGCCGATTCCAACGAACCGAATAAGGTTGATGATACTGAGGACAAGCTTTGGCGTGAGACCAAAATGGAGATATACGATCCGGAGAAATCTCATCGCTATTTAGAGATGCATAAGGAGCATCAGTCAGGTCCGACTTATGATTCGGAGAAAGTCGAAGCCTTGAAGAGTGAGTTAATAAAGGCTTTGAAACACGCATCTAATATATGGGACTTAAAAACTCATAGCCTGCGAGTGGTTATCACAGTGATTGGCGGCGGCCGTTCCGTTGTTCACGCACAGCGAGGATATGGTGGCGGCTATGGTGGCAGGGGTGGATATGGCGGAGGTCATACTGTTGAAGTTCCAACAGATATTGCTGTTGGAGCGCGTAGAGTGCTTACTGTATGAGCTTTGAAAGCCGATATTGACAGGATTGACAAGGGGGAAATGGATTTTGAGGATTATTGGTCACACGTCAGGCTTTTGAGTTACTAAACTTGAGACACAAACTCAACATACGGGATGAAGCGTT
>SDBT01018198.1_pt1 | contig 11054 bp, 11 predicted proteins | sample 2277101 | NCBI WGS metagenome assembly SDBT01 (sample SAMN10404973, study PRJNA504765) | marine sediment metagenome | isolation source: marine sediment core GS10_PC15, 103 cmbsf | place: Arctic Ocean: Southern Knipovich Ridge | collected 2010 | reverse complement strand
GTATAACTGGGTTGTTTGTTCAATTTGAAGCTTTCTTAATGAAGTAAAAATAATATTTTTTTTTGAATTACAAAAAAGTTATCTAATCATGCAAAAGTCGCTATTTAAAAGGTATTCAAGTAGTTACCTAAAAAGAGAGGGCATTTCTCTAAGCAGGGGTTCATATCCACTATCAAGATTCTCTGTCCATCCGATCATATACATTGTAAAGCCTCCAATTTCCAGAACCTTAAATGACCTGGCAATAATGATACTTCATATGCCCAATAGCTTGCAAATTGATCAAATGTACGAAAAATGACCCATTAGGGTTTCCCTTTTTTTTCAAAATAAATGCACAGGTGACTGAGTTCGCATTTGCCACACCCAGGTTTCCTTGCCAGGCAGGTATACCGTCCGTGCAGTATTAGCCAATGGTGGGCAAGTGGGATTTTCTCTTTGGGAATGTGCCGGATCAACTGCATTTCAGTCTCATATGGATTCTTAGCCCCGTATGTGAGCCCGAGTCGTGCAGCTACCCTGAATACATGTGTGTCTACAGCCATGGCAGGTTTTTGGAAGGCTACCGAAAGAATAACATTGGCTGTTTTTCTGCCGACACCAGGTAGTCGCTGAAGCTCTTCCATCGAATCCGGAACTATTCTATTGAAATCCTCATTTAGCATTTTGGCCATTCCCAGAAGATGTTTGGCTTTGTTATTGGGATATGAACAGCTTTTAATGATTTGGAATACCTGATCAATTTCCGCATTGGCAAGGGATTCAATGTCCGGGAACCGGTTATAAAAATCGGGAGTAATCAGGTTGACCCTTTTATCGGTACACTGTGCCGAAAGGATTACTGCCACGAGAAGCTCGTAGGGATTGCTATATTTCAATTCAGTTTTTGCCGTTGGCATGGCCTCTGAAAAATATTCAATCACCTTTTCAAATCGTTCCTTTTTAGTCATTGGTTTAATTGAGACTTCGAAAATTGTCAAAAGATAATGATTTTGCTCAGTATTCTTACAAATTGTAATGCTACTTGGTTTTATGCTAATAATTGTGTACGTTTACACGCGAAAATTAAAGGAATGGCATTCAGAAGCTTTGTATATTATTTTTATTTTTTCACTGGCAGGTAGTTGGTCGGGCTTACTTTATGCATTTGGTACCCGGCTTTTAGTCGGGTTTTTTATTTTATAGCGATGGCAAAAACGATAGTAATACAAGGTGGATACGGCGCATTTCATGAGATAGCAGCCCATCATTTTTTTGCGAATGAAGAGATTGAGATTCTCCCTAGGAATACATTCCGGGATATGGTCACCACACTGAAGAATAAAGAATCAGATTTTGGCATTATGGCCATAGAAAACTCTTTGGCCGGGAGCATCATTCCCAATTATAACCTGATCATCAATTCCAGTATGCATATTACCGGTGAGATTTACCTTAGGATCAAGCAAAACCTTGTTGCCTTACCAGGAGTGGAAATCAAAGATCTTCTGGAAGTCTATTCTCATCCAATGGCCATTCTTCAATGCCAAAAGTATTTCGATTCTTTACCAGATATCCGGCTCATCGAAAGCATCGATACTGCATTAAGTGCTAAGGAAATTGCAGAAAAGGGAATACGCAACACTGGAGCTATAGCGAGTCAATTAGCAGCAGAGAAATATGGACTGAATATCCTGGCCAGGAGTATAGAGACAAATAAAATGAATTATACCCGTTTTCTTATTTTATCTGAGAACGGAATCACCATTCCGCCGGAAGAGGTCAACAAGGCTTCGGTCTACTTCACTGTAGCTCATAAGTTTGGATCACTTTCAAAAATACTCTCCATACTATCTTACTACGAAATAAATCTAGCGAAGATCCAGTCCATGCCCATACCAGGAAAGGATTGGGAGTACATGTTTTTTGTAGATGTGGAGATCAATAATTATGATATGTATAAAAAATCTCTGGAGGCCATTGACCCTTTTACTCCTTTGCTGGGGATTCTGGGTGAGTATAGAAAAGGTAAGTCAATAATTGATTAATTAGGAATTATGGTAGTTGATGTAGAATTAGAACCTTTAACTTTAGACGGTGAGCTGTTTTCCAAGCCCATTATTATTGCAGGACCTTGCAGCGCAGAATCGGAAGAGCAGGTAATGAATACAGCCATTCCCCTGGCAGAGATGGGAATAAGGATATTTAGGGCCGGTATTTGGAAGCCCCGTACCAGGCCCAATGCTTTCGAGGGAGTTGGATCTGAAGGTCTGAAGTGGCTGCAACTTGTGAAAAAGGAAACCGGAATGTTGGTATCCATCGAAGTAGCCAATGTGAAACATGTGTATGAAGCGCTGAAATACGGGATTGACATTATGTGGATTGGAGCCCGTACTACGGCCAATCCATTTGCAGTACAGGATATTGCTGATAGTCTGCGTGGCGTAAACATCCCGGTGATGATCAAAAATCCTGTCAATCCGGATGTGGATCTGTGGATTGGAGCCATTGAACGTATTAACAATGCAGGAATTAAACGAATTGCAGCCATCCACCGGGGTTTCTCGAGTTACGATAAAACACTCTATAGAAATGTTCCTCAGTGGCAGGTACCCATTGAATTAAGAAGGCGAATACCCAACATGCCAATCATTACTGACCCGAGCCACATCTGTGGCAACAGGTAGTTCCTCTTTGATATTTCTCAGAAGGCCATGGACCTGAATTTTGATGGATTGATCATTGAAACACATTGTAATCCAGACAAGGCTCTGAGTGATGCAAATCAGCAAGTAACACCACTTGGACTCAAAAATATTCTTGATCGACTTATCCACAGAGATCCTGAAGTGAAGGAGGAATTGATGCTGAACTTTGCTGTGATGAGAGATCAGATCGATAAACTTGATGACAAGATTATCAATCTCCTGGAGGAGAGAATGTTGGTGTCGGAAAACATCGGTGACTATAAAAAGGAAAACAACATTACCATCCTTCAGACCAAACGATGGGACGATATGTTGAAGAACCGATTAGCACTGGGTACCAGAAAGGGACTTAGTGAAGAATTTATTATTAAATTGTTCCGTTCCATACACCAGGAGTCCATCAACCACCAGACCAGTGTAATGAACGAAGATTAGAGACTATGCATCAGTTTAAATTGACTACCCCAGCGAGAGACTCAGATATTGTTGTTGGTGAACACCTTTCTCAAAGGCTTGTTGATTTGAAACCTGTACCCATCCTTCTGGTGGATGAACATGTACTTTGCCAGCACAATGACCTATTTAATAAGTACCCGTGTATCACCGTGCCATCCGGAGAACGATATAAGAACTTACAAACCATTGAGAATATATACAGGGAATTGGTCAACTTAGAGGCAGACAGATCATCACTATTGGTTGGTGTAGGCGGAGGGCTAGCCACAGACGTGGCTGGATTTGTTGCATCTACTTTTCTTAGGGAAGTGCAATTTGGTTTTATCAGCACCACTTTGCTCGGGCAGGTTGATGCCAGTATAGGGGGAAAGAATGGAGTTAATCTGGATGGTTACAAGAACATGATTGGAACCATTCGCCAACCCTCTTTTGTGTGGTGTGATCTCACCCTCTTGTCCACGCTGGCCCACAAAGAGTATATTTCAGGAATTGCGGAGGTAATCAAGTATGGGGCCATCAGGGATACAAAGTTTCTGCAATACCTGACAGACAATATGCCTGGACTGCTGTCACACGATATTGAAGTACTGGATAGGGTAGTGGCCACATCTGCAGCTATTAAGGTAGATGTTGTCCAGAAAGATGAACGGGAATCGGATTTGCGAAGGGTATTGAACTTCGGACACACCATCGGTCACGCCATTGAACGTGATCAAAAGGTACTGCATGGAGAGGCTGTCGCCATTGGAATGGTAATGGCTGCCAAACTTTCACATTCATTGGGCCTTTTACCAGGCCCGGATGTTGATTTAATCCAGGATTTGGTATCCGCAGCTGGATTACCGGTCAGCATGGAATTGGATCCCGATATTCTGTTCCAGAATATTCGGAAGGACAAGAAAAAGAGCGGGGAGAAGATCCATTTAGTATTGCTGCAAGGACTTGGTAATGCTATTGTGAAGACCATTCCGCTTACAGAACTAAAGAATATCCTTTATGATCTGTGTTAGCATAGCTCAAATCACTCAGATCGTTGAAGTTCTGAAGTCCGATGTTGAATTGATCGAATTGAGGTTGGATCTGATCAGGAAGGATCCTCGTGAGCTCTATGCTCGAATCCCCAGGAATGTGAAGACCATTGCCACATGCCGTCCTGGTGCGGTTGGTGAGGAGGAGAGGATCGTTTTATTGAAAACTTGTATGGATCTGGGAGCCTCTTTCATTGACATAGAGATTGAATCTCCTAAGAAAACGTTGGCAGAGGTTTTAGATTATGCGCAAAAATGTGCCACAGCTGTTATTGTTTCTTATCATAATTTTGAATTGACTCCAATGAGGATCGAGTTGGAGAAAATCATGAGCAGCTGTTATGAATCGGGCGGTTCTATCGCCAAAATTGCAACCAGCGTTAATTCCAGGGACGAACTCAGAAACTTGTTATCACTCTACAATTTGCCAGGTAAGAAGGTGATCATTGGTATGGGAAATATGGGTCGCATCTTAAGGATTATGGCCCCTTATGTGGGTGCTGAATTTACCTTTGCAGCACCTGATCAGGGGGGGGCAACGGCACCTGGTCAGTTAAGTGTAAGTCAGTTGAATGAACTATATAAAGTGATTGATAAATCATGAACTCAATCGGTAAAATATTCAGGATCAGTATTTTTGGAGAATCGCATGGGGAATCTGTAGGGTTTGTTATCGATGGGTGTCCTGCAGGAGTCCCTCTAAAGCATTCCGACTTCAATTTCGATTTGTCCAGAAGAAAGAGTGGGGCAAAGGGAACAACCCCCAGACGTGAAGCGGATATCCCTCGTATTATGAGTGGGGTTTTCGACGAGCGAACAACGGGAGCTCCAATCATGATCATGTTTGAAAATACGAATACCCGATCCAGGGATTATAGCAACCTTAAATATATCCCCAGACCTGGGCATGCCGATTTCACAGCACAGCAAAAATTTGGAGGGTACCAGGATTTCCGTGGAGGAGGGCATTTCTCAGGAAGATTAACCCTTGCTCTTGTTGCCGCCGGTGTGGTGGCCAAGAAGATCATCGATCCTATGAAGGTAACGGGGACAATATTGGAGGTTGGGGATAGCCCTAATATTGAAGCAGCCATTGAGAAGGCTATTGAGGGGCAGGACTCAATTGGAGGTATCGTAGAGTGCAAAATAGGAGAGGTACCCGTATCATTAGGAGAGCCATTCTTTGATTCTGTTGAAGCGGTAATAAGTCATATGGTCTTTTCCATTCCCGCCATTAAGGGAATTGAATTCGGGTCGGGTTTCAAAGCTGCAAAGATGTCGGGAAGTGAGCATAATGATAACATTATAGCTGAGGACGGAACCACAGAAACCAACCATGCTAGTGGCATCAACGGGGGAATTACCAATGGAAATGAAATAATTTTCAGGGTGGCCGTGAAACCTACATCCAGCACCCATCAATCACAACGTACCATGAATATGAAGTCAGGCAAAATGGAAGATCTTATCATTGAGGGTCGGCATGACACTTGCATTGCACTGCGTGTTCCGGCGGTAGTTGAGGCCGCTGCTGCTATTGTAATGGCTGATTTTATGCTTCAAGCTCAACAGATAAAAAGAATAACTGAATCAAAACCTGAATAGACCAATATGCGTATTGCAATCATAGGAGCCGGTAATATGGGCTCATGGCTGGTGGAGTCGCTCTGCCTTGATTATGAAGTAGGTGTTTATGATGTGGACCGTAGCAAATTAAAGTATTTCTTCAATTCCAGGAAGTTCCTGTACTATGAAGAGATTATGGATTTTTCTCCGGAAATTCTGATCAATGCTGTAAGCCTGGATCAAACCATCACCCTTTTCAACGAGATCACCTCCTACCTGCCCGAAAAGTGCATTATCGCAGACATCACTTCTGTGAAAAGCGGTCTGGCTGAGTATTACCAGAAACTGGGCAGAAGATTTGTATCGACACACCCAATGTTCGGGCCTACATTTGGTAACATCAAGGAGCTGAGCAATGAGAATGCCATCATTATCACTGAATCGGATGAGGAGGGGAAAGAATTTTTCAGAGAATTTTACAGTGGATTAAATCTTAAGATTCACGAATACTCTTTTCAGGAACACGATGAGACCATTGCTTATTCGCTTTCCATTCCTTTTTCTTCCACCATGGTTTTTGCAGCTTGCATGAAGGAACAAGAAGCTCCAGGGACCACTTTCAAGAAACACTTTGGGATTGCTGAGGGACTCCTGTCAGAGGACGATTATCTCCTTTCAGAGATCCTGTTGAGCCCTTACAGTCTGGATCAGATTGAAAAAATCAATGAACAGATGGAGCGGCTGATAAAAATGATCCGGGCCCGTGATAAGGAGCAATTAAAGGAGTTCTTTCAGATGTTAAGAAACAACATCGGATTGGAATCTTAGCAAAAGAACCCTGGTTGTTTTATTCGTGATCCTGAATCTGTGATCAATACGGTGTCCCATAATCCACACAATCTTCTTGCCTGATGCCAGGATCCATGCACGTTCCTTTTCAGGCACCGGGACCTTAGTATCCACAAAAAAATCACTCAGTTTCTTAATCTGATTCATACCCAGTGGATAGAAATAGTCACCATGGGTCCAGTGTCTGATAGTTAAAGGAAACTGGATCTCATCAAAATCGATGGCTGCAATCATCCGGTCAGTGGGGATCTTTTCCAGTTCCTGTCTTTCAAGGACCTCTACATCCATTGAAAAGGGAAGCAAGGAGAGGTTTTCCGGACGATCCAGGTAATATCTTTCGAATGATTTATGGGTCGATTTCAACAGAATAAGCTGATCACGATCCTTAAAGAGTTGGTGCGAGGTGGAGATAGATCGTTTCCCTGGTTTTGCATCAATGATCTTCTCAATACCTTCGCACTGAGACCGTGTAAATCCGAATGGAAAGAATAGTTCGTAGAACCAGGTCCCTCTGGGATAGAGAGCTGCCAATTTTTTTACATCAATGGTGATACAGCCTGGGGTTTCTTCAAATAACTCTTTGCGTGTAGTCTCTACAAATTGTTTAAAAATTCCCTGGATCTCGTTGAGTCTGTTCATGTTCAAGGACATGGTCTCAATGAAACTCGGATTGATCTGTTCCATGATCGGAATGATGTCATGGCGGATCTTATTTCTACGGTATTTTGTTTCCTGATTGCTTCCATCCACGCGGAATTCAAGCTGGTTTTGGTTGCAATATGCAATGATATCTTTTCGTGAAGCAAAGAGAAGGGGTCTGATGATCTTCCCATTGGATGCTGGAATCCCTTGTAGCCCCCTGATACCAGTGCCTCGTGATAAGTTCAGGAAAAATGATTCCACCGAGTCGTTCATGTTATGTGCGGTGGCCAATAAATCAAATGATTGCTCAGTTAGCATTTCCTCAAACCATGCATACCTGAGATCCCGTGCAGCCATTTGGACTGAAATACCCTTTTCGCTGGTTTCTTCCTCCACATCAAATCGCTTCACAAATACAGCCATCTCAAGTGATGCTCCAAGTGATCTGACAAAATTTTCATCAGATTCCGAGTCTACACCCCTTAACTGGAAATTGCAATGGGCAATGGCACAACTAAAGTCAGCCTCCCTGAATAAATGGGTCATTACCACCGAATCAATACCTCCACTTACTGCCAACAGGATTCGATCACCGAACTTACAAAGCTTCTGTTCTTGAAGATACGCCTTAAATGCTTCCAACATCAACTACTTATCTCCCAGGTATGAAGCGATAGATGCTGCATTTTCTTTTAAGGCTCTGTCTCCTTTGTGCCAGTTGGCAGGACAAACTTCTCCATGCTCCTCACTGTACTGGAGTGCATCAATCAATCTAATGGCTTCATCCACACTTCGTCCCAATGGCATGTCATTCACAATCTGGTGACGAACCACACCCTCTTTGTCGATCAGGAATAATCCACGATAGGCTTCAGGTACTCCTGCAAAAGATGCTTCTCCCTCTTCTGTGTATTCCCATGTACCTGCCAACACATCATAATTTTCAGCGATGGTCATAGGACTATCTGCAACCAGAGGATATTTAACACCTTTAATTCCTCCATCCTTCAATTCGGTTTGCAGCCATTTCCAGTGTGAATGCTTGGAGTCAACTGAACAACCGATCACTGCCACATTCCTCTTTTCAAATTCATCCATCTTATCCTGAAATGCAATAATTTCGGTGGGACAAACAAATGTAAAATCTGCAGGATAGAAAAAGAATAAAACATATTTCTTTCCGACAAATTGTTCGAGGGAAAAATCCTCGACAAATTCACCACCGTTTACAACTGCCGGTGCACTGAAGATTGGTGCTTTTTTACCAACTAAAACTGCCATTTTGATTCTATTTAAGGGGTTAATAATATCATTTAACAAACTATAGCCCCAGAAGTTCAGGTCCCTGGTTAAAAACAATGTCCACAGGAATATTCAGGTCCTTTAGCCTGTCCAGATCAGCCTGCAATTCCTCCCTGATAAAACCCTTCTCCTCCACAAGTGTTTTTGCAATGCTATAGTCACCATTACCCTGGGTGATAAGAATCAGACTGGCCAGAGTATTCATGGCAGATTGCATCTTTTCGAAATTGATGCGATAGGTTCCTCCCATTTCCTGTGTAAATGCACCCAGCTCCTGGAAATAGTAAAACCTGATCATGTTGGCCTTGCCGTGGGAGCTCGCCACACCAAACCTGATACTCCTGAATATACTTGCCATAAATGTCACATAGTTATCCATGAGATCTCTTTCCCCAAGCATCCCTTTTTCATGCATCTGTGTGATCAGGTAGAGCCCAAGGATATCAGCCTTACCCTCTTCAAGGGTACTGTACTGCTCTTTCAGTGCAGAGCGTACGGTCCCTTTTCCATTAATTGTTTGGTTAAGTCCCAGGCCGTGGGCTACCTCATGGTACATGGTATTTTCAAAGAAAGCATCGAAGGTTACATGTTCCCGCTGCTCCTCTGTGATCAATACATTACTTATTGGTACCAGAATCTCTTCAAACTTGTACCTGATGGCATTTTTAAGTTGAAGCTTTCTGGAGCCTTTGGCGGCATGAACCCTTTCATCATTGGGCAAATTGATAGCGATTGTTTTACTGCCTGCATTACAATCCCCTGCATAGTAAACCACATCATAGGCTCCCAGGTCTGATTCACTGCCGGGAACCTCCTGCTTGTAGGCATCAGGGACCGGCAGACTGCGTTGCATTTCAGGAAGTACCGAACTAATGAAGGCAAGTTTTTCGCTCCAGGTTTTGTCCTTAAGAAGAATAAAAGATTCATGGGCAGCCTTATAGTTGTACAATCCGTCTTCATAATTCTCAATGGGACCTACTACAAAATCGATATCATTTTCCTTCATATCCATCCAGGCCAAATCAGAGGCTAGGTAATCATCCGTAAGCAGTGCTTCTGCTCTGAGGTTCAGGTATTTTTCGAAACCTTTGTCATCTGCAAGTTCTGCTGCTTTCCGCAACAGACCCGATGCTTTCTCAACTTGTTGCGCATAGGCCACATGGTAGGGGACTACCTCAAGGATGCCCTCCTGGTTTCTGGTTATTAAGGTATACAGACTGGTTTTTGTGGGATCATCAAGGAGTTCAAACTCCTCCCTGGTCATATCTGAAGGGTAATACCCCGATCCGGCTGGCTTTGGTCCGAACCCTGACAAATAGGGGAGGTTTCCATTGAGTCGCTCCCAGGGTCCATAGTTGATCTTAAAGAACCTTTCCACATCCTCATCTGCCATGGTACTTAATGCAGCATCTCTGTCGGAGAAAGCCTGAGTCCAGTAAATCTCCTCCATGATATCGGCCACCTGGAATAGAATGCCTAAAAGCTCTTTTTGATTGTCTGACAAATGCGAAATGTCAGCAGTGAGGTCCACCTGTATAAATTCATTTGCCTTTCTTTCTATCATGCGGTCGAAACGCTCCAGGGTAATACTTTTGTCCAGACTACTTATTTCCAAATGGAGGTTTTCTTCCCTTTTGATATAGGTCATTCCGGTAACTACCAATTCATTAGAAATTGGAAAGTTGGTTAGAAAAGTTATTTGTTCTTCATCGTCCGATATACGTTCTATGGTATACATTTCACCATCTAACTCCACGGCATCATCCATCATGCTTAAAAAGAGTGATTTTTGAGAGGTATATCTCATGTCGGCACCATCGGTTATTTCTATGATGGGTAGCGTACCAGCAAAAAGATTGTAAAGGGCTTCCTTTTCATTGCAACCTTCTACTAACAGAACAATTCCAACGAGTAAAACGGGGATTAAAGAACGTAGTTTCATGGTTTGTGGTATTAGGTTTGAGCAGTTTAATAAGCTTTGGCAATTACGACTCTTCGATATGAAGGTTTTCCACTGACAATGCATTTTCCTTCTTCCTGTTCCGCATCAAGTGGAAGGCAACGGATGGTGGCCTTGGTTTCTTTGATCCGATCCTCTGATTCCCTGGTTCCATCCCAATGGGCCAGAGCAAATCCACCCTTATTATCCAGCACATCAACCAGTTCGTCCCAGGTATCCACCCGGTGGGTGTTTTCGCTTCTGAATTTCAGTGCCTTCTGATAAATGCCATTTTGTATTTCTTCAAGCAAATCGCTGATGTGGGCAGCTAGTCCCTCCTGAGGAAGCACCTTTTTTTCAAGGGTGTCTCTCCTGGCCAATTCCACCGATCCATTCTTTATGTCCCGGGGACCGATGGCTATTCTTACAGGTACTCCTTTCAATTCATATTCCGCAAATTTCCAACCTGGCTTATGAGTGTCACGGTCATCAAATTTAACTGAAATACCGAGGGCGGTCAACTGGGCTTTGATCTTATTGGCTACCTCAGCGATAGGCGGGAACTCATCCCTTCCTCTGTAGATA
>SDBT01018197.1_pt1 | contig 11056 bp, 7 predicted proteins | sample 2277101 | NCBI WGS metagenome assembly SDBT01 (sample SAMN10404973, study PRJNA504765) | marine sediment metagenome | isolation source: marine sediment core GS10_PC15, 103 cmbsf | place: Arctic Ocean: Southern Knipovich Ridge | collected 2010 | reverse complement strand
TGGTAAGGATTATGGAGTTACCCGGGAGCGGGTGCGCCAGATCGAAGCTTTAACCTTAAAGACCTTAAAACAGGAGAAGGGGACTCAAGAGTTAAAGATTGTTGAGGAAATGATTATTTCTGTTTTGGTTGATATGGGGGGCGTTATTGGAGAAAGAGAATTGCTAGCAAAGCTTTTGGGAGACGATTTTAGAAATCCTGTCTATTGCAATCTAGTTTTGTTTGTTTTGAAAATTTCAGATAAATTTTTCTTATTGCCTGAAAATGATCACTATCGCCAGGCTTGGACCACGGAGCGCGGTTTTTTCAAGAAGACAGAAGGAGTGATCGAGCTCGCTAAAGAAGTTTTAGAAAAGGTTGGCGAGCCGCTCACGATTGACGAGTTGCAGAAGGCAATTGATGTTTCCAAGATCCCGAGCAGTTTGAATGATAAGATGGTTCGCAATTACCTGGCGCTTTCAAAGGAAGTGATCCCCAACCCCTATGGCGATTGGGGTTTGTCTGATTGGAATGAGATCAATCCGCGCGGCGTAAAAGACAGGGCCTATATTGTTTTAAAGAAAAGCGGGAAGCCTTTGCATTTTACCCAGATTACAGAAGCGATCAATAGAAGCGGGTTAGGAACCAAACCAGCGCACGCGCCGACCGTGCACAATGAATTGATTAAAGATTCTCGTTTTATTTTAGTTGGTCGCGGTATTTACGCGCTTCGCAATTGGGGATATCAAGAAGGGACCGTGAAGGAGGTCTTGGTTGGTGTTTTAAAGAAACAAGATCAGCCGGTAAAGAGAGAGGAACTGATCAATCTTGTTTTGAAACAGCGGATCGTGCGGCGCTCTACGGTTTTACTCAATCTTCAAGATGATTCTCTTTTTGTCCAGAGCTGGAGAAATGAGATTAGTTTGAAATAGAAATAGAAAGTTTAAATCCTAAATCCTAAATCCTAAATCCTAAACAATTTCCCGCCTTCGCTCACGAGCTTCGGCGGACAGGCCCGCCTTGCCCCGCTTCGCGAGGTGAGCCGCAAAGCGAGGCAGGCAAAGTTCAAATGTTCAAAACCCGGCCGTACGCCTTGGCGTAGGCAAGGATTTGTTTAGAGTTTAGGCGTTGGGATTTAGGATTTTTTGAACCTTTAAGAATCCTATTTGTTTTAGATTGGGCGGTTGTGGTATAATGTCTATAAAGATATTGTTCAATAAATCAAAATAAAACAAAATGGACTTGTCGATTTTCGCGCCCTTTGTCCAAATTTTTGGTATCCTAAAAATTGTTTTTGGCAATCTATGGCACTTTATTGTTCCGCCTTTTTTGTTTCTGATTGCTTTTATCTCTTGGGTTTATTACCGCCAGGGTCAGTACTTAAAGGGCATTGAGTATGCTCTTTTGGCGGTCAATGTTCCGGCTGAAAATCTGCGCACTCCTTTTGCCGCAGAGCAGATTATGGCTGGCTTGCATGGTATCTTAACACCACGCGATTTGATTGAAAGGTATTGGCTGGGTGAAATCCAGGAATGGTTTTCTTTTGAGATTATTGGTATTGAGGGTCATGTTCATTTTATTATCAGGACGCCGGCTAAGTTCATAGATTTGGTGGAAGCTCATGTTTATGCCCAATACCCGGAAGCAGAAATAATAGAAGTGGAGGATTATACCAAAAATGTGCCAGACGATATTACCAGTCCAGAATCCAAGTGGGACATTTGGGGCACGGAGATGGCTCTTGCCAAGGAAGACGCCTATCCGATTAGAACCTATGTGGATTTTGAGTTCGCAACCCAGGCCGCGCCCGATGAAGCAAAGATAGATTCTTTGGCTGGTGTTATTGAGCTAATGAGCCATTTAGGGAGAGGTGAGCAGATGTGGATTCAGATACCATCCCAGCCTGCTTTCGACACCTGGAAGGAGGATGGTGAAAAACTGGTTAAAAAATTGATCGGCGTCAAAGAGCCCAAAAAGAAAAGTATTTTAGGGGATGTGGCGCGGGAATGGGGCGAGATTGCGGTCAAGACAGTAACTCAAGCCCCTTTTGAACCTCCGACTTTTCAAGAACCGGGGGAGAAAGAGGAAGATCGTGGCTTGCCAAGTCTAATGCAGTTTCTTTCCCCTGGTCAACAGGAAACGATTAAAGCGATAGAGCGGAATATTAGCAAGGTCGCTTATCGCAATAAAGTAAGGATGATTTATTTAATCCATAAGGATGTTTACAATAAAGAGTTGATGAAATCACGGGCCGCCGCTTTTATCGGCGCTTTCACCCATTTTGCCACCACTCATCTTAATACTTTTGTGCCGAAACGGAAGACCAGCGCCCACTATTGGTTTCCTGCTACCAGGCTTAATTTTCGCAAACGTCAGATTTTGCGGGAATACAAAGAGAGGAAACTTTCTGACGGCCAGAGTTTTTTCTTGAACACGGAAGAGTTGGCCACTATTTTTCATTTCCCAACGGCCACGGTCAAGGCGCCAATGGTCGAGAAAATAGAAGTGAAGAAAGCAATGCCGCCTGCTGGCCTGCCGGTTACCTGAAGAGGGGGAGTAATTTTTGATTTTTAATTCTTAATTTCCCATTGAATTTTTAATAAGTTAATTTTTAATTTTTAAACATTCCATTGTCTCAAATTTATCTTGTTTGGAAACTCAATCATTAAAAATTAGAAATTGAAAATTATCATTTATGTCAGAATACATTGTTCCCTTTGCGATGACTAATTTCCGCAATTCAGAACGGAAGTTTGGGATTAAAGGAGATGATCGCCGCAGACACATTTATATTATCGGTAAGACGGGCATGGGCAAAACCACCCTGCTTGAAAATATGGCAATTACCGATATCCAGGCAGGCAAGGGTTTGGCGATTGTTGATCCGCATGGGCAGTTCGCGGATAAGATGCTGGATTTCGTGCCCCCTAATCGTATCAATGACGTGGTTTATTTTAATCCCGCGGATTATGATTACCCAATCGCTTTTAATATCTTGGAGCAGGTGGAGCCGCAGTATAAGCATTTGATTGCCGATGGTTTAGTTGGTGTTTTCAAAAAAATCTGGGCTGATTCTTGGGGGCCCCGTTTGGAGTATATTTTGCGCAATGCTATTCTAGCCCTCTTGGATTATCCTTCTTCTACTCTTTTAGGCGTGACCCGGATGCTTGTTGATAAAAATTACCGCAAAAAGGTAGTGCGTAAAATTCAGGATCCCGTGGTGCGCTCTTTCTGGATTGATGAATATGCTCATTACAGTGAGCGTTTCAGGAATGAAGCAATCTCGCCAATCCAGAATAAAGTAGGCCAGTTTTTGTCTTCAGCTTTAATTCGTAATATCATTGGTCAGCCTAAATCAGTGATCAATATCCGCGATATTATGGATTCAGGTAAGATTTTATTAATGAATATCGCGAAAGGCAAAGTAGGTGAAGAAAACAGCGCTCTCTTAGGCGCGATGATGATTACCAAGATTCAGTTGGCGGCAATGAGCCGCGCTGATATCCCCGAAGACGAGAGGCGCGATTTTTATCTCTATATTGATGAGTTTCAGAATTTTTCCACAGAGTCGTTTGCCAATATTTTATCAGAAGCGCGTAAGTACAGATTGGATTTGATTCTGGCTCATCAATACATCGCCCAGATGGAGGAGCCGGTGCGTGATGCCGTATTCGGTAACGTGGGGACGATTGTTTGTTTCCGCATCGGTGCGTGGGATGCTGAATTTTTAGAGCCGGAATTCCAGCCGGTGTTTACCCAGCTGGATCTCGTTAATTTGACCAAATACGAGATTTATCTCAAATTGATGATTGACGGCGTGGCTTCGGATGCTTTTTCCGCCAAGACCTTGCCGCCGATTGAAGACGAGGCGTCCTACTATCCAGAGAGTCGGGATAAAATCATTAAGATTTCGCGGGAAAGGTACGCCAATGAGCGCTCCGAAGTGGAAGATAAGATTAACCGTTGGAGCGGAGCGGATCAGGAACCCGCGCGCGACAATGTGCCAAGACAGCAAGAAGAGCACTGGAATAGGGATAGGGATAGACGGGATTATGGTCGTCGCAATTTTAATAACCAGAGAGAACGGGATAATAGATATCAGCAAAGCAAGCAGGACCGTCGTCCTTGGGACAATTTTGGCCGGCGCTTTCCGCGTAAACAGGAAGTAGAGCCGATTGCTACCCCTGTGCCTAAAAGTATTTCTTTGAGCGACGCGATCAAGCAGGGAACCCAAACTTTTCGCAAACCAAAAAGAAGACCGGAGCCAGACAAGAGAGAGACAAGAGAGAGTCGCGATTTCACCTCGCCAAAGATACAGAGGAATCCTAAGGTTCAGGAAAACAGAGACAAAACCCGTCGTCCTGCCCAAGGCGTGCAAGAGGACCAAGTCATTAGACTTTGAACTTATTTTTTTGAATAATATAGTTAACAGGAGGGAAAGTTATGAAAAAAGATCGTGAAACCTATAAAAATCTGGTCAGGGCTTTTGCCGGCGAGTCAATGGCGCGCAACAGGTATGAATTTTTTGCTGTTTTAGCGGAGAACGAAGGTTTGCGTTCAGTAGCAAGAATCTTTCGTGAGACAGCGGACAATGAAAAAGCGCATGCCGAGCGCCATCTCAAGTTTTTGAAAGGTAAAGTGGGCGCCATGGGTGAACTCGGCTTGGACAAATTGGGTGATACAAAGTTTAATCTGGTCCAAGCGATTGCCGGCGAGCATTATGAGGCAGCGGCTATGTATCCTGGATTTGCCAAGACAGCGCGAAGAGAGGGTTTTTCCGAGATCGCCAAGGGTTTTAAAGAGATCGGCGAGGTGGAGGAAAAACACGAGGAGCGCTATAAGTCGCTTTTGAAAAGACTAGAGGATGGGAATATGTTTAAAAGCGTGAAAGTCGTAAAGTGGAAGTGCTTAAACTGCGGCTATGTCCATACTGGCAAAACCGCACCCAAAACCTGCCCGGCCTGCGCCTTCCCGGAAGGATGGTATGAGCTATCCTGTCGGAACTATTAGCTCCAATCACCAAGATACAATAACCAAGTTACAAACAATAACCAATTATCCAATCACCAATCTGCCTTGCCCCGTCTCGCCGAGGCAGACGACAGACAGGTAACCAAACCGTTTGATTATTGGTTATTGAAATTTGTTTGTTTCTTGTTTCTTGGTTATTGGTTATTATGAACACTTTATCTCAATCTAATTTCGTAAAAATTTCACTTGATCTTGTTAAGGAAATTTTATACTTCCCCCTCTGGTGGTACTCGCGCGGAGCGGGGAAATATTGGCAATGGGCATGGAAGCGGATCAAGCAGACAGAGAAGGTTCTCGCTTTCCAGATTATGTTGAAGAATATCTACCGGCCCTTATACGGCGATTACAGTTTTATTGGTATTTTGATTGGACCGGTGATCAGAAGTTCCTGGCTGATTTTGATTAGTATCGGGATGCTTTTGACCTTGTTGTTTTTCGCGGGTCTTTTTTTGGTTTATCTTCTCCTGCCTCCTTTTTGTCTTTATATAATTATTTTCCAATATGGCTTTTTCCAAAACGCGAATCCTACACTGCCCTAACTGCAAAGGCGCGGGTTGTTCTCAATGCGGGAACAGAGGTGTTTTTTTGCAGACAGAAAAAGGGATTTTTTATTGGGGGCCATCCCGGGAGGATCGTTATCTTCGCTGCCAGAGATTCAGTTTGATTCTAAACAATTTTTTGGATTATTTGGTTTTGTTTTTCGGCATTGCCGCTTTGATTTACCAGGCCGTAATTTTTATTTGGGAGCGAGGGTTTTTTGCCTCTCCGCTTTTGTGGGCGGGAATTTTAGCCTTGGCTTTTGCCGGCTTTCGCTTTTCCCGCAGGAAGGAAAAGCAAAAAAGACTGAAATTTTCCAAAGAGCCTTCTCCAGAAATTAAAGCTAAGAGTTTGAGCGGTTTGCTCCAATCCAAAGACCTTCTGGATGTCCAGCCTTTTTTAAGCCGGCCGGTCAAATTAACCCTGATCAAAGCCTGGGCCCAGGCGGGCGGCACCTTGGAGCCCTTTTTTATTTTTAAAAATCTTCTCTCCTGCCGAAAAATAGAAGAACTTATTTTGAGATTAGGTTTGGACTTTGGAGACTTAAATAAAAAATGGCGCAAGCAGACTCGCCATTTTAAAAGAGAGGCTGGAGTTGGATTTAATCTTGTTTTTAAAAAGCTTGTTTTGGAGAGCTTGGCCTTTGCCCTATTTCTAGAAAGGGAAACAATTTCGCCTTTGGAGTTTTTTCTAGGCGCGGTCAAAGCAGAGCCGAAACTGCTGGCTCTGTTTCAGGATCAAGGTTTAGACCTAAAAGCCCTGTATTATACGGCTCAATGGATTTACAACAAAAAGGAGTTTGTCGGGAGATGGAAGAAATTCTCCGCTCGCGCCAGGTTCAAGCCAAAAGGAGTAATGAATCGGGCCTATACTTCGCGGGCAACACCGATTTTGGATAGAGTCAGTGATGACTTGACTGTCCAGGCCAGAGCGGGAGCTTTGCCTTTGCTTGTTAATCGTAAAAAAGAGATTGACGAGATTTTAGTGAATTTAAAGCAGGCAGACGGCAACGCAATTTTAGTGGGCAAACCGGGAGTGGGCAAATCCGCGATCGTTTATGGCCTTGCTAATCTGATGGCGGCAGAAGAAGTCCCCGAGATTTTGCAGGATAAACGCTTGGTCAGTTTAGATGCAGCTTCTCTGTTTTCTGTGTCAGGAGAGGGTGAGAGGCCGATTGTTATTTTAAAAAAGATTATTTCTGAAATAATCAAATCCGGCAATATTATTCTTTTTATTGATAACATTTCTAACTTGATTGGACTGGGCCGGGGCGGCAGCGGCTTGGACGCGGCAGAGATTGTGATGCGCGTTTTGCCCAAACCCACGGTTCATGCGATTGGGATATCAACGGAAGAAGATTACCATCAGGTTTTGGAAGCAAGAGGGGATTTTACAAGAAGGTTCCAGATCATCGAAGTAGCAGAACCGGACTCTAATTTAACATTGGAAATTTTGGAAAGCAGTTCCAGTTTAATTGAATACCAGGAGAACATTTTCTTTACTTATCCTGCCCTAGATCAGGCAATTGTTTTATCCCAACAATATATTTATGACAGTTACTTGCCAGCTAAAGCGCTGAACCTCTTGGCTGATGCCGCTTCTTTTGCTCATCGCAAAGGGAAATTAAGGGTTGTCCGCGGTGAAGATGTAGTTCGCTTAGTAGAGGAAAGGGTTAAGGTGCCGATCTCTAAAGCTACAAAAGAAGAAGGAAAAAAATTACTGCACCTAGAAGAGGAGATGCACAAAAGAATTGTTGACCAAGAGGAAGGAGTTGGAATGGTAGCGGAAGGATTGCGCAGGGCAAGGGCGGGAATGCGGGAAAAGAAAAGGCCGATTGTTTCCCTGCTTTTTGCCGGGTCCACCGGGGTGGGTAAGACCGAGACAGCGAAAACTTTAGCCGAGATCTATTTTGGTTCGGAAGAGCGGATGATCCGCTTGGATATGAGCGAATATCAAGCCCCAGATTCGATTAATAAGCTGATTGGCGTCTCGGCAGGCCATGCCAGCGAGGGACGAGGTTATCTTACCGCGGCGGTGCGGAAGAACCCTTTTTCTTTAATTCTTTTGGATGAGCTCGAAAAAGCCCATCCTGATATTTTGAATGCTTTTCTACAGGTGGTTGAAGACGGCAGACTAACTGATGGCCGCGGCCGGACTATTGATTTTACGAACACGATAATTATTGCTACTACTAACGCGGGAACGGATGAGATTACGCAAGCGATTAAAGGCGGCGTGAAATTAGCGCAAATCAAAAGACAGTTTATTGAGAATGTCTTGACCAAGCATTACCGTTTGGAATTTCTCAATCGTTTTGACGGTATTGTTCTCTTTAGACCTTTAGCTCCAGAACACGTAGTTGCGATCGCTGGTCTTATGCTTGAGAAAGTGCGCAAACGACTGCTTGCCAAAAATATGCATTTTTCCTATACAAAAGAGGCGGCAGAAGACTTGGCAAAAAAGGGCTTTGATCCTGTTTTTGGCGCCAGACCCTTGCGCCGTTTGATTCAGAATACCGTGGACAATGCGCTAGCCAAACACATTCTTTCCGGAGAACTCGGCCCTCGCGATGTCGCGGTTTTAGAAGCAGGAGGCAGAATCACAATCAAACAGGCAGAAGAAATATAGTTACAATCACCAAGAAACAATAACCAAGTTACAAACAATCATCAATCATTCAATCACCAATAACCAAACCGTTTGGTTATTGGTGATTGGTTATTGAAATTTGTTTGTACCTTGTTTCTTGGTTATTGGTTCTTCTTTGCTATTTGACCTGATTTTTTTTACTTTAAACTTTGACATAAATGAAGATTTAGAGTTATAATATTCTCTTGCTCTTTTTTTAAAAAACAAAGATCACAACCACAACAACCCTTAGTTAGATAGAGGAGGTCTTAAATGGCACGCAGTAAAAGTGGACAGAAGAGACGCCGGACCCAGATCCGGCAGAGGCAGAGACGGAGAGAGAAGAGGAGAAAGGCAAGGTTAAAGGAGCAGATTGGCAAGTCTCCGGAACCTCAAGAAAAAGTCTATTTCTCTGATCTTTCGGCATCAACCCATCCAGACAATAGATGTCCTCATTGCGACCAAAGAACGGGGCATAGAAGCGAAACAGTGCATACTCAGGATGCGGGAGATCAAAGACTGTTCCGTTGTCAGAATTGTCAGAAATTGTTTAAACCATACATAGAGGAGGTTTATTACAAAAATCTCCTAGAAGCAGGTTTTACAGATTGTTGCCCGCACTGCTATAGCAGATCTGGCAATCAAACAGTGTCTATCGATACCAAGGATCAAGGCAGACAGAGACTGTTCCGTTGCGGCAATAGTGAATGTGGCAGACTGTTCAAACCTCGTCCAAGCTATTAAGTTTTATTCCATACAATTATTGTATGGTTTTTTTATTCTAAGTTTATTTATTGCTTAAAATTCGCGATTATGGCACATTTAAAGAAATGATCAAAGATCACAAAAAAGCAATTGTTTTAATGTCTGGCGGAATTGATTCTTCGGTGGCAGCGGTCTTACTTCAAAAACAAGGTTTTGACCTAACTGGTATTTTTATTATCTTCGGCAATCAAAATGATAGAATCAGCAAAGAAAACAAATGCTGCAGCATTGAGGCCCAGGATTCAGCGCGGCGCGTGGCCGGAAAATTGAACATTCCTTTTTATACAATCAATTTGGCCAAAGAATTTAAAGCGCGAGTGATTGATTATTTCATCTCCGAATACAAAAAAGGACGCACGCCTAACCCGTGCGTTATGTGCAACAAGTTTATGAAATTTGGTTTAATGCTGGATAAAGCTCTGAGTTTAGGGTTTGATTATGTGTCCACCGGCCACTACTTGATAAGTGCAAAGTGCAAAGTGCAAAGTGCAAAGTTATTTAAATTATTCCAAGCTAAAGACAGAGTAAAAGACCAATCATACTTTTTATATACCCTCACCCAAAAAAAGTTGAAGCATTTGTTGTTTCCAGTTGGTGATTATGTTAAAGACGAGATTAGGGACTTGGCAAAAAAGTTCGATCTGCCAGTCTTGGAACGCAAAGAGAGCCAAGGGGTTTGTTTTGTCGGCGATGAGAGCGTTGTTGATTTTTTAAAAAAGAAGATCAAGGTTGAACCCGGCGAGATTGTTGATATTAATACAAAAAAAGCGGTAGGCGAGCATAGTGGTTTGTCCTTTTATACGATCGGCCAGCGCCAGGGGATCGGCGTGGGCGGAATTGGACCCTATTATGTCGTAAGCCTTGATTTTAAAAGGAATAAGCTGTGGGTTACAAATAAAGCAGGGGATCCGCTTTTGTTTGGAAAAGGGTTTATTGTCAGAGATTTAAGCTGGGTCGCGGGCAAAAAACCAAAACTGCCTTTTCCCTGCCGGGTTAGAATCAGATACGGTCATCCGAGTCAAAAAGCAGAACTTAAAGCTTCAAACAAAGCAAGGATCAGAGTTGAATTCTGTAAAGCCCAGAGAGCGATCACGCCTGGCCAAGCCGCTGTTTTTTATAATAAGAAAGAACTCCTGGGAGGCGGGATCATTGTTTAGTGTCTTTGTTTATAGTACAATAAAACCGTGTTTTCATTATTAATTCCAAAAATTTATGGCAAATGTGACAGCTCAGCTTGATAAAGAAATTTTAAATTTAGGACAGGAAAGACAGAACAAACATCGATTGAAATTAGAGTTCGAGCGGGACATCGCTGATTTAGGGAGGAAAATTGAAGAAAACAGGAAGAAATATGAGGAGGAAATGAAAAAAGCGGAATCAAAACTGCGAAGAGAGAGAAAGGACTTGGAGCGGGATTTAGACAAAATAGTGAGAGAGATTAGAGGGATGGATCGTGAAATTGAAAACTTAGCTCAAAAATTAAGGGATTTTCCCAAGGGACACAATGGAATCTTCTGAGCTGAAAAAAAAGTTTTTGCGTTTTTTTAGAAATAAGGGTCATGTGATCATCCCCTCGGCTTCTTTGATTCCAGAGCATGATCCGAGTGTTTTGTTCACAAGCGCGGGAATGCATCCTTTAGTTCCCTATCTTTTGGGCGAACCGCATCCGGAAGGCCGGAAATTAACTGACGTTCAAAAATGCGTTCGGACGGGCGACATTGACGTTGTGGGTGATGCCTGGCATTTGACTTTTTTTGAGATGCTCGGGAATTGGAGCCTTGGTGACTATTTTAAAGAAGAGGCAATTGTAATGGCTTGGGAGTTTTTAACCTCTCAAAAGTGGCTGGGCCTTGATCCGGAAAGGCTTTCTGTTTCTGTTTTTGCAGGTGACAACGATGCTCCGCGCGATAATGAAGCGGCCAAGATTTGGCAAAAGGTCGGCATGCCAAAAAAGAGAATCTATTATTACCCCAAATCTGAAAATTGGTGGGGTCCAGCCGGCAAGATTGGGCCTTGCGGTCCGGATACGGAAATATTTTTCGACAGTGGGAAAGAGCCTTGCGGAGAAAAGTGCGAACCCAAATGTATTTGTGACAAATACACCGAGATCTGGAATT